>Ga0265296_1000222_pt1 | contig 103748 bp, 85 predicted proteins | sample MunlanPumphouse1_FD_189073 | JGI IMG/M metagenome (GOLD analysis project Ga0265296, IMG submission 189073) | Groundwater microbial communities from a municipal landfill in Southern Ontario, Canada - Pumphouse #1 | ecosystem: Environmental > Aquatic > Deep subsurface > Groundwater | place...
ATAATCGTTTCAGCCAACAGTGGCTTGAATTCAGAATACTTTAATTCGCAAGCCTGGTATAATTCTTCCAGTTCCTTTTTCTTTGGGCGGTCAGTTGATAAATTTTTAAATAAATCCAACAGGTTGCGCCCGCCAGATTTTTGCCCACTTACTGCGCCGCCCTCATCAGTTACAGCTTTAGCGATTTTTTTTCTAATAACATCCGGGCTGTCAGCTAAAGCAATACAGTGTGAGGGGCCAAATGATTTAGACATTTTTTTAGCAGGATCTTGAAGCGACATTACCCGAGCAATTGATGCCTCATAAGTTTTTGGCTCTTTAAAATATTCACCAAAAGTTGAATTAAATTTTCTGGCTAAGACGCGAGCCAATTCAACATGCTGGTATTGATCTTCGCCTACTGGCACTAAATCGGGGTGATAAAGCAAAATATCCGCTGCCATTAATACTGGATAGTTTAATAAACCAGCATTAATAGATTCGCGATGCTGTTCTGATTTATCTTTAAACTGCGTCATTCGTTCTAGTTCGCCAAGTGGAGTAATAGTGTTTAATAGCCAAGCAAGTTCAGTATGCTCAGGAATTTGAGACTGAATAAAAATTATACTTTTGGCCGGGTCAAGGCCGCAAGCTAAATAATCCAATGCAGTATTATAAACTATTTCAGGAAAAGTTTTGGCATCATAAGGCACGGTAATAGCATGCAAATCCACAATACAGAAAAAACAGTGGTTGTTTTCTTGTAATAATACCCAATTTTGCAGCGCACCTAGGTAATTACCTAGATGCAACTCACCCGAAGGCTGAATACCAGATAGTATGGTTTTGTTGGCAGGTAAAGGCATAAGCTTATACTTCTATTATAACAGTTAATATCATTGGCCGCCGCTCTGTTTTGGTATAAAGGAATTTACCAATGTCATTGCGCAGTTTATCTTTTAAATAAATATCGTTAGTAGCTGGTTTTAAAGATTCAGCTTTTAAGATTTGTTTTACTTTGGTTCTAGTTTCTTCTACCAGTTTTTTATTATCTTTCATATAAACAAAGCCACGGGAAATAATATCGGGACTAGTTATTGGCTGGCCGGTTTTACCATCGATGGTAGCAACAATAACCAACATGCCGTCAGCTGCTAAAATTTGTCGATCGCGGATTACTACCTGGGAAACATCACCCACTCCTAAACCATCTACAAAAACATATTCAATAGGAATTTTATGAGGAGACATTTTTATACCCTGTTGTGTTATTTCGGCGATACTGCCATTATCTAAAATAAAAATATTTTGTTTAGGAAAGCCAATTGAAGTTGCAACTTTGGCGCCCTCCTGTAATAGGTAATGGTTGGCATAAACTGGAAAAAAATATTTGGGTTTAACTTGTTGCAGTAACAGTTTAATATCTTCAATTAACGCATGACCGCCGCCATGAACTCCCATAATTTCTTTATGAATGACATTGTCGCATTGGCGATAGAGCGTGTCTTTTAATCGTTGAATTGTGCGCTCGTTGCCAGGTATTACTGAGGAGGAGAAAATAATAGTGTCTGATTTTTTAAGCTTGACCTGTTTGTGTTCGTGGTTAGCTATGCGCATTAATACTGCGCGATCTTCACCTTGGGCACCAGTGCAAACAATAATCACCTTGTTGTCTGGATAATCGCGCAAATGCTTAATATCAATGATGGTGCTGGGTTTATATTTTATATAACCGACGTTTTTGGCAATTTCAATATTAGTTTTCATGGAATAACCATCAAAAGCAACTTTTTTTCCTAACATTTCAGCAATTTCCACAATCCAAGCCACTCGCTCTACCATCGAGGCAAAAGTAGCAATAATAATTCGGCTAGGCGCTTGCTCAATTATTCTTTTAATATTTTTATATACTTCCTGTTCTGACATTTGTTTACCCTCTTGGGTTGAACCAAGAGTTTCGGCCATTAAAATAGAGGGGGCGGTTCTGGTATTCCACCCAGCCAGTTGAGAAAAATCAGTTGCTGGTCCTTTGATTGGCTCTAAATCATAACGCCAGTCCCCGGGATGAATAATATTAATAAATGGCGTTTGAATAATAATACCCACCGCGTCCATAATACTATGGGTAACACTAAAGAAATTAATTTTAAAATTACCCAAACGTAGTTGTTCGTTTGCTGACTTGATTTCGTTAATTTTTAGATATTTTTGTAGGTTTGATTCTTCCAAGCGGCGGCGGATTAACGCTAAAGTCATTTTACTGGCGTAGATTGGTGGCCAACCAAGTTTGGGCATTAAATGGGCAATGGCACCAATATGATCAAGATGGCCATGGCTGATAATAACACCACGAATATTTTTTTCTTTGCCTTTAAGATAGCGAATATCGGGAATAATGTAATCAACACCAGGTGTATCCTCTTCGGGAAATTGCAATCCCATATCAAGAATAACAATGTCATTGCCATATTCAAAAACCGTCATGTTGCGGCCCACTTCTTCTTGGCCGCCTAAGGGGATAATTTTTAATTTTTCTCCAAATTTGGAAGGGACAGCGGTTGGCAACATTGATTGAGGTTGTTTGGGATGATTTTTTTTGCGACGATAATAAAATTTATCAGAAGCAAAAGAAGGCTTCGGTTTAAGAGAAAAAGATTTAGTTGGTTGATAATACATAAATTTATTGTTGTTTGTAATTAATTTTACATCAAATCTACTGTTTAGTTTATAACTATTGTTGGTAAGATTTGTCTGGTGATTGTCGTTTGGTAGATAGATCAGACAAATGAATCTCAGCCTAAGGTTGATTCGCCTTTATTTAAAATTATTAATCAAGGTAGCGGAGAAACTCTATGGGATTGTCACTTCCCGCTACTGGCGGGATACAGGTTTAATTCTGGTGGGCGAGGAGGGAGTTGAACCCTCATAGTCTTGCGACCATACGCTCCTGAAGCGTACGCGTATGCCAGTTCCGCCACTCGCCCGTTCGCATCACCTCGGCGAAAGGCCTGGTTTTATTTTTTCCAAATTCTATCAGTTAAGCGGTACCAACTGTTAATATCAGTTAAACGTTCGGCCGGAGTGCTAATTTCAAATAAGTTGAAGCCTTGAATATCTTTATTAATAACATAAGTATAACTGGGACTGTATAGGAAGATGGCATAGATTTCTTCAGCTAAGATTGATTGAAAGTCGTTATATTTTACTGCTCTGAAATTTGGGTCAATAGTTTGTCGGGCTTGCTCAAGTATTTTATCTAAATTGTCATTGGCGAATATTGATAAGCTTAAACCGGGAGCTTGATTTTGCGAGGAATGCCAAAAAGGATAAGGGTCGGGGTCTAATAATAGAATCTCACTGGCTAGTACTGCCTGATAATTGCGGGTAGTAATAATATCTTTTTGCCAACGAAAAGTCGGGATCACTTCTAAACTGGTTTCTACACCAATATTATTCCAGTTGTCTCTAATAGCGTTGGCCACCTCGATATATTCTTCACGGTCGGGAATAGTTAAAGTGATAGCTAACTTGGCTTCTCCTTTATGTCTCCAGCCGTCATCTTGGCGTGGCCAGCCGTTTTGTTCTAATAATTCAGCAGCCCAGCCTGAATCGAAAGAGTATTTTTTAATATTATCAGTATAACCAAGAGCGCCGGGTGGAATGGCGCCGTCTATTTTTTTTGCTTGTCCGCTAAGGGTATTATTAACCAGATTATCACGATCAATGGCAATTATTAGTGCTTGTCTAACTATTTTGTTTTTTAAAACCTCATTTAGTTGGGGATTTAAAAAGATGGCCGTGTATTGTGGTAAGGAAAGTTGGTAAAGATTATACAGTCGATTATTGATTTTTGATTTTACACTGCCGCGTGGCAGTGATCCCAGACTGTCGATGTTGCCATCCTGCAGCGCTTGAATAGCTGTTTCATAGTCAGGATAAAATTTAAAAGAGATTTTTTTTAAGTAAGGTTTTTGACCAAAGTAATTAGGATTGGGCTCTAAAGTATAACTGCGAATTCCGCCCTGTTTGTCCTTGGTTAAAGATTTAAATTGATAAGGTCCGTTGCCAATAGGTTTGATATTTAATTCTGCTAGTAAAAAGTTTGTTGGTTGAATATTCTGCCAAATATGTTGGGGTAAAATTCCAAAGGTTAAGGTTGTTAAAAAGGGCGCAAACGGTTCAGATAACTCTAAAGTAAAAGTATAGTCGTCAATGACATTAGTCTTCACGTTTTGAAGACTACTAGCTAAAGAACTTTTTATTATTGGATCCTGAATAGCTTGAATGGTAAAAATTATGTCAGCAACAGTTAAAGGTTCGCCATCAGACCAAGTTAAATTTTTTCGCAAAGTAATGGTGTATATTTTTCCATCATCGCTGACAGTATACGATTCTGCCAAATTGTTAATTAACTGCATGCCATTAGCTTGGAATAAGCCGTTGTATATTAATTGGGTAATACTGGCATCAACTTCGTTACTTGAAGCAAACAAAGGATTAATTGTTCGTGGGCTGCCTAGTAAGCCTTCGGTATATTCGCCACCGATTTTGGGGATGAGTTCGGTATGGCGTAAATACCAGCGATCAGCTAAAATCGTACTGCTAATAATAAAGAACAGAAATAATACGATGATTAGATAGGTTTCAGGACGAGTAAGTACTGCGGGAAAAAGTTTTATTTGACGCCAAGCTGGCCGATGTTCTTGTTTAATAACTGCTTCAGATAGCGAGGATTCAATTGGGCGTTTACTAAAAACACGCCACCAGCGTTTACTCTGAATACGTACTTGTAATCCGATTTTACGGATTAGTTGTCGTATAGTATTTATAGTGGGCTAAATTAAAAATAATCTGGCCAAAGCAAGGCCAAAAAAAATCACCGATAATACAATCGTTGAAATGAAGATTACTTTTTCCGCACCGCGCTTAGTGCGATAAATATTACCCTCGCCACCAAAAATACCGCCTAAACCAGCACCACGATTTTGAAGTAGGATGCTAATAATTAGCAATATGGAGACGATAATGGTACTTAGTTGTATTATTTTTTCCATGTAATTATTGACAAAAAAAGACTGCTGATAGTCTAAAACTGACTTTTACTATACTATACTATATTTGACTTGTCAATCTATATTATTTAGTTAACTATTATTAAGATAATTTTAAGCTGATTATTAAAAGATATGATTTTGAAAAGCTTATGATACAATGACTTTATTAAAGCCATGATCTTAGATGAATTAAACGAACAACAACAGCTAGCAGTAAAGCATAGTCAGGGTCCGCTACTAATTTTAGCAGGGGCTGGTTCGGGCAAGACAAAAACCCTAGTGCATCGCTTGGCTTATTTAATTCAAGAAAACATTACTCCGGCTAATACTATTTTAGCTGTAACTTTTACTAATAAAGCGGCCCAGGAAATGCGTGCTCGAGTTTGGCAGCTGTTAGGAAATAAAGATCGTTCATTACCTATAGTTGGCACTTTTCATTCCACAAGCGCTAGTTTTTTAAGACGTGAAGCACCGCGACTGGGAATAATTAGACAATTTACTATTTATGACGAAAGCGACCAAAAACGATTGTTTAAATCAATTATTAAGGAATTCGGTTTACCCCCAAAACGATATCCACTTGGGACTATTTGTTCAACAATTTCTCGTGCTAAGTCAGAATTAATAGAACCAGCAGGTTTTTTAGATTGGGTGGAAGAAGACGGTTTTAATAAAGTGATAGCACGGATTTATGAGCGGTACGAACAAGTATTACAAAGTGCTAAAGCTTTGGATTTTGATGATTTAATCGGCAAAATGGTTTATTTATGGCATCAATTCCCGGAATTGCTGCAGCGGTACCAAGAACGCTGCCGGTATATTTTAGTTGATGAATATCAAGATACTAATCGTGCTCAATACGAATGGGTTAGATTATTGGCTGGTGAAAATAAAAATTTATCAGTAGTGGGAGATGATTGGCAGTCAATTTATTCCTGGCGTGGTGCCGACTTTGGCAATATTTTAAGATTTACCAAAGACTACCCACAAGCCAAAGTTATCAAGTTAGAGCAAAATTATCGTTCTACCAAAAATATAATTGCTGCTGGTAATGCCATAATGGAGCAAGCTAAGTTAAAAACAGACAAAGTATTATGGACAGACAACCCCGAGGGCGCAAAACTTTATGTAGTAGAAACAATAGATGAGCACAGTGAAGCAGATTTAGTAGTAAGTGAAATTTTATTCCACTTAAATAATGAGAATAAAGATGAATTAACTTATCAGCCACTGGCTGAGGAAGATGTAGCTAGTTGGTTAAATAATGATCAGCTTAAACAGCTTAGTAACTTTGCAATTTTATATCGCACCAATGCCCAAAGCCGAGTATTAGAAGAAGCGTTGCTTAAAACAGGATTACCTTATCAGCTTATTGGCGGTGTAAAATTTTATGAAAGAAAAGAAGTCAAAGATGTGTTGGCTTATTTGCGTTTATTGGTTAATCCTTATGATGCAATTAGTTTTCGGCGAGCTATTACTTCACCGCGTCGGGGTATTGGTGAAGAAACGGTTGAAAAAATTGTATATCAAGCGCAAATAAATAAGATTTCCTTAATAGAATTTTGTCTAAAACCGATAGGTTTAGATTTACCGCTGGCCAAGCAAAAATTATTGGCGAGTTTTGCCGAGTTAATTAGTCAGTTGAAGAATAAAATTAAACAATTAACAGTTCCAGAAATGATTAGTGAAATAGCAAAACAAAGTGGTTTGCAAGACGAATTAAGTGACGGTTCTAATGAGGGGGCTATTCGGTTAGAAAATATTGAGGAATTAAAAACTGTCGCTATGGAGCGAACCAGCGAACCTGGCAGTAAAGGGTTAGTAAAATTTATAGAGCAGGTGGCGCTGGTGCAAGATCAAGATAAATTTAACCAAGGTAAACTTGGAGTAACCTTGATGACCTTACATGCGGCCAAGGGATTGGAATTCTCGGTGGTTTTTTTAGTTGGCATGGAAGAAGGTTTGTTTCCTCATATTAATTCTATGGATGATCCCAAGGAATTAGATGAAGAGCGGCGTTTGTGTTACGTTGGTATTACTAGGGCTAAGGAAAAGGTTTATTTAATTTATACTTCACTACGTACCTTAGTAGGCACTTCTTTTTTAGGCGTTCCTTCACGTTTTATTTCAGATATTCCAGAAGAATTATTGGAGTGGAAAAGAATAAACGAGGATCAGTTGGTATAATGTTATTTTTTGAGCAGTAAAGTCTTTCGGTGTTTAGTGCGGTAAAAAGTTATCGCAAAACGATGAGCTTCGTCACGCAAATTCTCCAGTAATAATAAGGCAGGGGAATTGTTTGGTAACTTAATAGGTTTTTTACACTGAGGAGTAAAGATTAACTCTTGTTTTTTTGCTAAAGCAATCAACGGCAGGTTAAGGTGATGTTGTTTAAAAATTTTTAAAACAGTATTAAGTTGAGGTTTGCCACCATCTAACATTATTAAATCTGGCTTAGGCCAGGTGTGGTGATGTTTAAAACGCCGGGTTAAAATTTCAGTCAGCATGGCCACATCATTAGGGCCGGTAACTTGCTTAATAATAAATTTGCGATACTGTGATTTGTCTATTAGACCGTTGGTTAAAACTACTAGCGAGCCAACAGCGTTTTGCCCCTGAATATTGGAAATATCATAACCTTCAATGCGGCGCGGAAGGAGTTTAAGCTTTAATATTTTTTTTAATTGCTTTAAGCCGTTATTGGCGCGCTGTTCTTGTTTTTGCCAAGAAGCAAAACTATTATGCAGAAAATTTTCAGCGTTTTTATTTGCCAGACTTATTAATTCTTTTTTTCTTCCCTTTTGCGGGTAAAATGTTTTAATTGTTAGGGGTTGCTGTTTAATGGCTAGGGGAATATAAATCAGCTTAGGCTTATCAGTAACTTGCGGATAATAACGCTCTAAAAAATTAATTAAAATTTCGCTAGCTGGTAAAGACGGATTATGTTCAATTAATAATTCTGTGTCATCTAATAATAATCCTCGGCGAATCGGTAATTTACTAATAGCTGTTAAGTTACCTTGAGTAGCCAGCCCAATAACATCATATGATTCTGTGGTACGGGAAACAATTTTTTGTTTAGTTAATAATCGTTCCAGTAATATCAATTGGTCGCGCCGACTGGTTGCTTGTTCAAATAAACGCTGGCGGGCGGCTAGTTTCATTTCTACTTTTAATTTATTCTGTAAATATTTGCTATTGCCTGTTAAAAATTCTTGCAATTGCTTTATTTTTTCTTGGTATAATTTTTTACTGTAAGTATTAAAGTTGTGCCCTAAACAGCGCTCTAGACTACTATCAAAACAGGGCTTGTTCGCTGGGTTAGCGCAAGTCCGCAGGGCTAATATTTTTTTAAGCAAGCGAAAACTGTTTCTAATAGTGGAGGCTGAAGTATAAGGGCCAAAATATTTTACACCCCGGCTTATGGTGCGCCTGGTTAATTCTACTCGAGGGAATTTTTCCCGGCGATCAATTGCTAAGTACAGCCAGTTTTTATCATCTTTAAAAATTATATTATAAAGGGGCCTGTGCTGTTTAATTATATTGCTTTCTAATAGTAGTGCTTCTTGTTCATTATCCACCACTATAGTTCGCCAGTGATGGATTTGTTTCACCATTTCCTGTTTAGCTGGGGATAATTCAGCCTTGGTTCTAAAATATGACTGAACCCGATTTTTTAACACCTTAGCCTTGCCCGCATAAAGCAGTTTTCCGCTTTTATTAAAAAATTGGTAAACACCTGGTTTAGTTGGTAAATTCTTAAATTGGGTCATTAATAATTTTTTCATATAATTTAAGTATAGCGTCTGTTATTGACAAATGCGATTTAAAGAGTTAATTTAAGGTATCAAATAAAATAACTTAAAAAAATCAAAATTGTACCAAAAAAAGGAGAAATAACCATGCTTAGTGAACGAGAGTTGGAAGAAATCACCAAAAATATGGCCCGAAGTGATGCTATATATAAAAAGGAAATGGTTCCATATTTAGCCGTTGGAGTTTGGGATGGAGCGACTCGTGAAGGTGTGTCAGTGCCAGCAGAGTATATGTTGCAAGCTAAGAGCTTAATACGACAAAAAGTTAATGTTGAAAATATTAATCAGACTGCCTTACTTCAAGTAGCTCTACAATTATGGGAGGGGGTGCGTTACAAACCATGGGATCGAATAAAACGCGATGGTAGGGTAACTTATGAAGAAATCGATCTTTTATTAGTTCATGATTGGATAAAGGAATTAAACCTACCTTTGTGGGTTTTAGGAGAAATTGTGTTAATGGAAAGAGCACTTGGCTATCTGCCGCGTATTTTCTCTAATGTAAAAGAGCCTGTAGAACCAGTATAAGAAGTTAGTAGATAGAATAATAAAAAAACAATGTAGTTAATGGCCCGGAAGAATACACTTTCGGGCTTTTTAATTAACTACTTGACCTTTGGTAAAAGTTGTAGTAGACTATCTTCTGCTTATTATTCGTAAATATTTTGTGCCTAAAAAGAAAAATAATCACATCGCCGAGGAAATTGTTGTTAAGGGTGCTCGAGTTCATAATTTAAAAAATATTGATGTTAGTTTACCACGCAACAAACTAGTGGTAGTAACTGGTCTTTCAGGATCGGGCAAATCGTCACTGGTTTTTGATACCATATATGCTGAAGGTCAGCGCCGTTATATTGAATCCTTGTCATCTTACGCCAGGCAGTTTTTAGGTATGATGGACAAACCAGATGTTGACCAAATAGAGGGTTTAAGTCCAGCGATTTCCATTGACCAGCGTTCTACTTCACATAACCCTCGTTCTACTGTGGGAACAGTCACAGAAATTTATGATTATTTACGATTGTTATTTGCCCGCGTCGGCATTCCTCATTGCCCTAAATGCGGCCGGGAAGTAAGCAAGCAGACTATTGATCAGATTGTTGAAAGAATCCAAGCCCTGCCCCAAGGTACGGCTTTGTCGCTGTTGGCTCCCATAGTTCGCGATCAAAAAGGTGAACATAAACAGGTGATTGCTGAAATTAAAAAAGCTGGGTACGTTAGAGTGCGTTTTGATGGCAATTTAATTTCTATGGATGAAGCAGAAGATTTGAAAATTGATAAGCAAAAAAAACACACTATTGAAATAGTGGTAGACCGGTTGAATGTATCTAAAGATGCCGATGATATTACCAGATTAACAGATTCTTTAGAAACCGCTTTGGATTTAGGCGATGGTTTGGTAATAATTGAACAACAAGATACAGCTGAAGATATTTTGTTTAGTCAGCATTTTTCCTGCCCACATTGCCAGGTGGATTTATCTAGTATTGAACCACGCAGTTTTTCTTTTAATTCGCCTCACGGCGCTTGCCCTGCTTGCACCGGATTGGGTACCAAACTCGAAGTGGATGCTGATTTAGTAATTCCCAATAAACGACTGTCTATTGCCGAGGGTGCTATTCGCCCTTGGTCGCGAACTGCTACTAATCAAACTTGGTATTTTCGAATTGTAGAGGCAATGGCACGCGATAATGGCTTTTCAACCAACGACCCAGTAGCTAAATTAACCAAAGCACAACTTGACAAGGTTTTATATGGAACGGGCAGCAAGAATTATAATGTTAATGCTGGATATGAAGCGGCTGGTAAGGTTAGAGAATTTTTTACTACCTTTGAAGGTGTGATACCAAATTTAGAGCGGCGTTATAAAGAAACCGAATCAGATTATGTCAGGGGTGAAATAGAACGTTATATGCGCATTTACCCTTGCCCTACTTGCCAGGGTAAAAGATTAAAACCAGAAATTTTAGCCGTGACTGTAGGGGAAAGTAATATTTCTCAAGTGACCGCTTTAACAGTAGAAGCAGCGTGCGATTTTATTACTAAGTTGAGTAATAATAAATTTTTAACTGGTCGTCAATTAAAAATCGCCAATCAGATTTTTAAGGAAATAGTACAAAGATTAAATTTTTTAATTGATGTGGGAATTGGCTATTTAACACTCGATCGCACTGCCGCCACGCTTTCGGGCGGGGAATCGCAGCGTATACGCCTAGCCACACAGATTGGCTCAAGTTTAGTTGGCGTAACTTATATTTTAGACGAACCATCAGTTGGTTTGCATCAGCGCGATAATAATAGATTAATAGAAACTTTAAAGCATTTGCGCGACTTGGGTAACACGGTAATTGTAGTGGAGCATGATTATGAAACTATGATGTCCGCTGATCACTTAATCGACATTGGTCCGGGTGCTGGTAAACACGGCGGCGAAGTAGTGGCTCAAGGCACTCCTCAAGAAGTGTCACGCGTTAAAGCTTCATTAACTGGCCAGTATCTTTCTAAAAAAATTGCTATTAACATCCCCAAACAATATCGGCTAGGCAATGGTAAAGCTTTAAATATAGTCGGCGCCAGTGAATTTAATTTGAAAAATATTAACGTTAGCTTGCCTTTGGGAAAATTTATTTGTATCACGGGCGTTTCTGGTTCAGGTAAATCTACTTTAATTACTGATATTTTGTCGCGTGCTTTGGCCCAACACTTTTATAAAGCTAAGGACATTCCAGGTAAACATAAAGAAATTAAAGGTATGGAAAATATTGATAAAGTAATCACTATAGACCAATCGCCCATTGGTCGCACGCCTCGTTCTAATCCGGCTACTTACACAGGAGTATTTACTTATATCCGTGATTTATTTTCTGAATTACCTGAGGCCAAAATTCGTGGCTACAATCCGGGACGTTTTTCATTTAATGTAAAAGGCGGTCGCTGTGAAGCTTGTGAAGGCGATGGTTTAGTGCGAATTGAAATGCATTTTTTACCAGATGTTTATGTGGAATGTGAAGAATGCCATGGTCGGCGTTATAACAAACAAGCCCTGGAAATACATTATAAAAGTAAGAATATTTCTGACGTTTTAGAAATGACCGCTGAAGAGGCGATGAATTTTTTTGAAAATATTCCGGTAATTAGAGAAAAGTTAAAAGTGCTGTGTGATGTTGGGTTGGGTTACATCCATCTAGGACAAAGCGCTACCACTTTGTCTGGTGGTGAAGCTCAGCGCATTAAATTAGCGACTGAACTTTCTCGCCGTTCCACTGGCAAAACTTTATATATTTTAGACGAACCAACTACCGGGCTTCATTTTGCTGATATTAAAAAATTACTTCAGGTTTTAAACGAATTGGTTGAGCGTGGTAATACTGTGTTGGTAATTGAGCATAATTTGGATGTTATTAAATGCGCTGATTGGGTGGTAGATTTAGGCCCCGAGGGAGGCGATAGTGGTGGTGAAATTGTAGCCCAAGGAACTCCGCGTGAAGTGATGAAGGTTAAAGCCAGCTACACCGGGCAGTGGTTGAAAAAAGTTTTGTAAATTATTAAATTAAATAAAATAACCGTATAAGAAGTTTATTCCCATACGGTTTATAAAACATAGTGACGTTATTTTAATTGAATACGGTCGTATTTAATGGCTATTTCTTCATTTAACCACTGGTTTCCCATCTCTCTTTTTATAAAGATAGGTAGTTGCGAGATTGGATGTTCACCAGGGTCTTCTCTCCAAGTCCAATAGACATAACCAGAAGTGTCGCTGTGCCATTGCGGTAAATTAAAACCAACCGCCTCGAATATTAGAGCAACGTCTACAGGATCGTCTTGATACGATATGTCGACGATTACCAGTGGAGAACCGAAGTCAGGATAGGAAACCTTGTGAATTTTGACAGGGTGGAGCACGGGTCGTTCTTGGTTATATTGGTAGCGGCCGGTTAAATAATTAACCCCTTTTACCTGAAATTGAAATTGTGATTGTTTCTGTTCTGTAGAGGTATTTATAAAAATGACAGTACATATGACAATAATAACTCCTATCACCACACATACCATCGCAATTAATGCATTTTTAAGGCTCATGACACAATCCTTATATTATGGTTGATTGTTAATTATTTCAGTTTTTGTTTAGCTTTATAGTATAGGAAACCTAATAAAATTTGTCAATAGCTGGCACATAGATGATAATAAAGAGGTGAAATGGTCTTGGGTTACAATTCGTGAATACTTATTTTATCTCCTTATTTTTTCTCTCCCTTGGCAAACTAGGTGGATTATTAGGGATCCTTATTTAGGCGGGGAGGTGTGGGAGTATGGCAGGATAAGTTTATACGGATGGGACATACTTTTGGTTATTTTGGTGGTCATTAATTTACCGCTGCTTTGGCAAACAATCAAGAATGTCAAAACTCAATCCGCCGACTGGCGGACAAAATTCAAAGTCGATTGTCATTGCGAGGAGTCCCGCCAAGCGGGACGACGTGGCAATCTTATGGCCCAGTTTACGAGATTGCTTCGCTTTACTCGTAATGACTTTTTTATAATTTTTCTCTTACTTTTACTCCTATCTCTTACTTCTATTTTATGGTCTGGGGATAGGTTATTGGCTATGGTGTGGAGTTTAAGGTTGCTAGAGGGTGGATTATTGTGGTTGTTATTTTTAGCAATTAAGCCAAAGTTAAAATATATTTTTGTAAGTTTAGTAGCAGCTGGTGTTATTCAGGCTTTGTGGGGAATTTGGCAATTTTTATCTCAATCCACTTTTGCCAATAAATGGCTGGGCGTAGCTATTCATCCTTTAACCCAAGGTGGAACCTCAGTGGTTTTAACCGAAGCCGGGCGTTGGCTTAGGGCTTACGCCGGGCAGGTTCATCCAAATGTACTGGGTGGGTTATTAATTGTTACTTGTTTAGTGACAGTGTGGCTGTATTTTAATCGTCATCGCGAGGAGGGAGGTAAAACCGACCGACGTGGCGATCTATGGAGATTGCTTCGCTTCGCTCGCAATGACAGTTTTTTTCTTTGGCTTTACATTATTCAGCTTGTTGGGTTATTCTTTACCTTCTCTCGCGGAGCTTGGCTGGCTTTATTTTTAACACTTGGTTTATGGTGGTGGAATAATAAGCGCTCCGTCATTGCGAGGAGTGAAGCGACGACGCAATCTCATCAGATTGCCACGCCTCTCCCGCCTATAGAGGGATCGGCTCGCAATGACAGTTTGGGTGTAATAGTGATAGTTACTATATTTGTGTTCATAATTTTAGGAAGCATTTATTGGCAACCAACTATGGGGAGAATTTTTGGGGGCAGTAAATTAGAGCAGCAGTCGATTGAAGACCGGGCAGGAAGTGTTAAAGAAAGCTCTAGTTTATTAGAGCAGGTTTGGTGGAAAGGCACTGGTATGGGAAATTATACTTATGTTTTATCGCAACACAATCCAGGATTAAAAGCTTGGTATTATCAACCAGTACACAATATATTTTTACTGGTACTAACGGAATTAGGCGTTATTGGTTTATTGTTATTTCTATGGCTATTATGGGTACGTTTAAAAATAAAACCATTCTTGATTCATAATTCATTATTCATAATTCCTATCATTATAATTTCATTATTTGATCATTATTGGTGGACAGTGCCGTCTATGTTTTTACTGTTTTGGCTTATTATGGCGGTTGGTAATCCACAAAAGACTAATACCCCCTGACCCCGTACATCCACTCCAGGCGGAACATGGGGCGAGAAGATTAGTCCCAGTATTATTTGTTACTGAGGCTAGAGGTTAATTCAAGGTGCGCCTTGCCCTACTCCCCCCCCCCTGCATAAGTTCAGAAACATATGAGACTTTTAATTAAGTCTTAATATGGGGCAATTTAACAAATTTAAGGGAACTAAAGGATTCATCACCATTTGGGAACGTGTGTTACGCTTTCGGTATATGATTACCGAACAAGCAAAAGAAAGGTGCCGGATTCTCGCTTTCTGGGAGAAGTATGGGGATCTGGCAACCCAAGAAGCTTTTAAGATTTCTAGACCTACTCTGTTTAGATGGCAGAGCGCTCTTTCAACAGGGGGAGGAAAACTGGAAGCTCTAAACAAAAAAAGCACGGCTCCCAAAAACAAGAGAACGCGAATCATTCCCGAAGCAGTTAAAAATTTCATCCTGAAAGAGAGACAATATGACCCCCATCTTTCCAAAGATAAGTTAGCCAAACTAATGGCAGAAGACCGCGTTGCCAAACTTTCTCCATCCACAGTCGGAAGAATACTAGATGACTTGAAGAAGAAAGGTGCCCTCCCAAAAAAAGCTCGTTTATCGTACTATGCGAATAGCGACAGCTTCAGGGAGAAAGTAAAGGTTAAACGCAAGAAATTGCGCTCCAAAGGATATATTGGCGGGCTGGTCAAAGCCGATTCCATTATCCGATTTCATAATGGCATTAAAAGGTACATCATCACCGCTTTGGATCGGGAAAAGAAGTTCGCTTTCGCTTATGCTTACAAAAATCATTCGTCCGTTGCGGCAACGGATTTTATGCAGAAATTCAAATTAGTCGCACCAGTATCCTTGACTCATATCCAAACAGACAACGGTTCAGAATTTGCCAAACACTTCGAACTGTATCTGGAGAAAAACAATATCATTCATTTCCATACATATTCGAGATGTCCCCAGCAAAACTCCGAGATTGAAAGATTCAATCGGACTCTCTCTGATGCCTTCATCAAGCAAAATCGGTACTTACTGGCGTACGATATTGAAGCCTTCAATGATAAATTGATAGATTGGCTTCTGTGGTACAATATGAGAAGACCCCATTGGTCGCTTGGATTAATTTCTCCCTTGAAGTATATTTGTAATCAATTAACAGCAGAAGAGTCTCAAATGTGCTGGACTAGTACAACTACTTGACAAAGGTTATACAACAGGAGGAAAATTAACTTAAAGAGTTTTGCTTAATCAAGGGTACGGCTGGAAAAATGTTATATACTCCTTAAAGAAATAATTAGTGGATTAGTGATTCTGGTCGTACCCTATCAAAACAGAGCGGTTACAATAAAAAGTAACCGCTCTTTTCCTAAATAATTTCTTTTTTGCTACTTCTTTAAAATAAGTAGCACAAGAATCGCCGTCTTGAGCTTCGGGCTAGACAACACTACCCTCGCTCGGGGTTGACCCTATGCTAAATAACTACAACACGGGTCAACTTACCCCATCGCTCGGGTGCCGTGTTGTTTACTAGCCCTCTGCTATAACGGCAGGATTATTAATTTAATATTGCCACTATCACAAAAAATTAACGGCAGAGCGCCTGTCTGCCGGCAGGCAGGGAAGTTTAACAAACGTCCGACTCCAGCGTGTTTCTGATCGCTTTAGCATAGCTGGCGTCAGTGAGTAAAACGACCTGCCTCGCAGCAAGGCGGGGCACTGCTTAGCTTTTTGTGCTAAGTGGCGACTTTTCTGTTACCTTTTCCTAGAAAAGGTAACAGAATATTTAACTAACCAACTTTGAAAACTCATTCTCATTAATTATTTTTACACCCAATTTTTTAGCTTTATCTGCTTTACTACCCGAATCCTCACCTACCACTACCAAATCTGTTTCTCGGCTCACTGACTCGCTGACTTTTCCACCAGCCTGTCTTATCGCTTGTTTGGCTTCTTCTCTAGTAAAGTTTTCTAAACTGCCAGTTACCACAACGATCTGGTCAGCTAACTTACCTTGCCGAACCACGGCTGCGGTTTTAATATCTATCCCCAAATCCTGCAGTCGCTTAATAAATTTCTGATTAGTGCTATTGTTAAAAAAATCATAAATACTTTTAGCCACTACGGGGCCTATATCTTTAATGTTTTCTAATTCCTGCAAACTAACTTGCTGTAAGCGAGCTACACTACCAAAATACGCTGCTAATTCAATCGCAGTTTCCTCACCCACATGACGAATGCCTAAGGAATTAATAAATCGGGAAAAACTAATTTTTTTTGCTTGGGCTATGGCATTAATTAAATTTTGCGCAGATTTTTCTGCAAACCGTTCTAACGGTTGTAAATCGCCAGCTTTCAAAGTAAATAGGTCAGCTGCATCTTTAATTAAACCCTGCTCTAATAATAAATCCAAGATCCTGGGGCCCAAACCGTCAATATCAAAACTTTTTTTGCCAACAAAGTAATGCAAACGCTCGCTTAAAATAGCAAAACAATTTTTATTAGTACAATACCAAGCCACCTCGCCAGGCTTTCGGCTCACCGATCCGCCGCACACCGGACAGTGCCTCGGCATGGTAAAAATTTTTTCCTGACCAGTGCGTAACTTGGGCAACACTTGCACAATATCCGGAATAATATCACCGGCTTTTTGTACAATTACCGTATCACCTACCCTAACATCCAACCGTTTAATTTCATCTTCATTATGCAAAGTCGCGCGCGATACTGTAGTGCCAGCAAGTTTAACCGACTCCAGCACTACTACTGGTGTTAACGTGCCAGTGCGACCAACCTGCACCACAATATCCTTAACACGGGTAGTGGCTTGTTCAGCAGGAAATTTATAAGCAATCATCCAGCGCTCGGTCTTCCCAATACTGCCCAAGAGCCGCTGCTGATTAATATTGTTAACCACTAAAACCGCGCCGTCGGTTTGATAAGGCAACTTTTGTCTCTTGTTTTCCCATTCTTTAATATAGCGAGCTGCGGCTAGTAAATTAGTTAACAGGCGGCAATTTGGGTTAATTTTAAAACCTAGCTGTTTTAATAAACTATGTACTTGCTGATGAGTAGTTTGCCCAATATCAGTTAAAATTTCAAAAGCATAAAAAATCATAGCTCGTTCACTGGCAATTTTAGAATCCAGCTGGCGAATAGAACCAGCAGCCAAATTACGAGGATTAGCAAACTCTGGTAATCCACGACCCTGTTGCAGACGATTAATACGCTCCAATTCTTTTTTATAAATTACCATTTCACCCCGAACTTCCAAACGCGACGGTAGGTGCTGTTTAATTTTTTCTAAACGCAACGGTATGCTTTCAATGGTACGTAAATTTGAAGTTACCTCCTCGCCTACCAAACCATTACCGCGGGTAGCTCCGCGCACTAATAATCCCTGTTCATAAGTAAGAACTATGGCTAAACCATCCATTTTAAGCTCACCGTAATATCCAGTAATCTTCTGTTCTAGTAATTTCTCATTACGGTCTTGCCAGTCTTTAATTTCCTCCAAACTAAAAGCGTCCTCAATAGAAATTACCGACCGTGAGTGCCTGACTTTTTTAAATTCAGCTAACGGCTCGCCTGCCACGCGCTGAGTGGGCGAATCAGCTGTAATTAAATCAGGATAAGCTTGCTCCAATTTATATAACTCGTGTTTTAATGAATCCAAAGCAGCATCGGAAATTTCCTGCTGGTCTAAAACATGATAAAGATAGCGGTGATGATTAATCTCCGCCCTTAGCTTGGCTATACGCACTTTGGCCTTATTTTTGGTCATTTGGAATTATTTAGGATTTAGTCCACCATTTGCCAACTGGCCAAGGCGGATTAAGATTAAATTTTTACTTAACAATCGCCTGTTCGGTAAACAATACATAATCAACAAACCCGTAAGCCGGTAACTGGCTGGGTATATTAGTTTGTAAAACCTGTTGTACATTTTTTTTCTGGCTGCGGCTTTTTACATCTAAATAATGAGAGAATTTCTTATTATCACCTGGTTCTATACGTAAATTAATAATATTATTATAAAGCGCTTTAAATCTCACTTGATTGGTATTATCCGAATTTAATAAAACCCCACCCGTAGAAAAAGAAATAGGATCGTTTTCGGTTTCTAAACACTCACCAGCAGTACTAGTAAAGTCACAAACATAAGGCGAACCAGAATTTGGTTTTAACACTTCAAATCCATCAACAGTCTTATTAATAAAAGTAATTTCTAAATATGAATGATCAGCACTGGCTTCAGTCCAGTAAACTTCAAAATACTCAATATTATCATTATTTACACCTGGCTCTAAATCAAGCTGAAAAGTCTCATCTTTTTTTAACAAAGGAATAACTACTTGACTACTGGAATTAATATTAACTTCACAATTAGCAACATTTTTACAGTTATTATAATTTTGTCCGTCGTCACAATCACCGTTAAGGCAAATTTCTTCTTGCCGTACATCATATAAAGTCTGCTCCAAACCGCTTTCCGCATCTGAATATGCCACCAGGGCATTATCAATACTAGAGGCCTGCCTTAACTCGCTAATCACCAACACCGCCACAGTTAAACCGCCAACAATTCCGCTAGCTAATAATAATAAAGCCAATAACAAAACATTACCGCGCTGCTTAGCAGTAACGCCATTAATTTTTTTAGTTAATATTTTTTTTAGTTTATCTGGCATAAGCGCGTGAAGTTATCGTGGTTTGCAAATAAATTGGCTTTTGGTCTTCAATTTTTATATTGGTACTGCTGGCCATTAAAACAATGGTTACTTGCGGCTGAATATCTTGAGTACTGGCTGTTACATTTTCAGGAAAAGGGTCGGTTAACGGTGTTATATAAAAAACTAATTTATTTATGCTTAATTTGGGTGAAGAAATAACATTATCTCCTCCACTATCACGATTAATAGTTATACAGCCGATAGCCGGATCATCGGGGCATGGATTATTATATACAAATACTAATTTAGCGCCTTGGCTAGTAACTAAATTTAATTCCGTTACCTCGTCAGTTGGGTCAGTTGGGATGCTACCGCCATAAGCGCTGTAATCAATTAAATCCGAGCGAATTTCTCGCGCCAACACTTCCATTAAATAACGCGCGTCAGTATAAGCCACTTGGGTATCGCGAATTTTCTGTTGCGCCTTTTGCACGTTAACAAAAATTTCCGCGATTAAAATTGAAGCCAAAGTAAAAATAAACATTACTACTACTATCTCCATTAAAGTAAAGCCCTGCCGACGAATTAATTTTGATAAAAAATTTTTCATGCTTTTAATTGTAAATTAAATCAAAATAAATTTTATAAATCTTAATTTAGAGTAAATAGTCATTACGAGTCCTTTTTTTCTTTGTCATTGCGAGGAGCTTCAGTGACGAAGTCATCCCTTCGGAAGATCCCGTGTAGCGGGACAATCTCTAGACTGCTTCAGTCGTCCGCCGTGGCGGACTCCCTGCCTGCCGACAGGCAGGCCTCGCAGTGACAAGTGAAAATATTTTTTTAGTAAGCTTTAGAAATTATCATACATCTATCGCCAATTATATAAATATTCTTCTACTGTTAATTGCCGTTTACTAACACTGCCAAAAATACCAGAAGCATTCCAAGCAACTTGTACTTGAACGCGGATGCCAATTTTAGTATCAGTATCACCACAACCAACTACTCCTGCTAATACACCTGCTGTTTTGCAAACCGGGTCTAACCAAATCATTCTATTAAAACCAGTCGCCTTAAGCGCAGTTGTATCTTGATACCATTGATGATTAACATTGTCGCGATACATTTTGTAGCTATCATCATTTACATCACGACCATCGATAAACTCAATCTCAAACGCTACTGGCGTCGCTGGTGGACCTAATAAAGGCAAATTTAGAACTGCTCTAGCCCCCTGACCACTGTTATCGGGTACTAACTTGTCATCCCATAACCTGCTGGGGCCAGAATTAGACGCTGCCAACCAATTACTGTCTCTAATTCCCCGCACCACATCGATAGCTTCGCGCGCTAAATTAACTGCCACAATTCTTTGACCGCTATCCGCTACCGCAGAAATATTTCTTAAAGTCAAAGATAAAACCGCGCCTAATCCGACCAAAATTAAACCAATGGCCAACATTGCCTCCAGCAAGCCTTGCCCGGCTGGTTGCTTGGTAAAACTTTTCCGCTTAAAATAAAACTTATTCATAAGACGTTTGGCCAGTTAACCGATTTAATTTTACCGTAATTTCTCTTTCTGTTCTACTGTGTTTCAATGTGATTTGAACAACCGGAGTAATATCATAATTAGTATTAACAATAACTACCTCGCTAAACGGTGAAAAAACAATATTCCATGGTGAAGCTGGAATAGAATCCTCTATTGCCACATTAACCGGCAATAAAACAGTTTTTAATAACAAATCATCAGTTGCATTATAAGTATATTTATATGAACTGTCATCGCTACAATCAGCAAAGGCTATTATTAAAGGTGGTGCATCAGTAATTTGTACCCCATAGCCGTCGCGAGGCGCGCTGGGCTCTGGCTGTAATGGGCATTTAACCGTTTCTCCCGAATTAGTTTTGGTTTGCATTTCCCGCAGCGCGGTTTCAATTGCTTCAGCGCCGCCAAGCAATTCATCGCGATATTGTCCACTGCGAAAATTAACAATAACCATAGCAGTGATAATTACAAAAATCGCTATGGAAATTAACAATTCCATAAAAGTAAAACCAGCTGGAATATTGCGATTACTGATACAAACAATTTTCATAAAAAATCTCAAGGTCTGACATTAATAAATTAAATGTAAAATATAAATATCAATGATTAAAATGACAAATTAAAATGTTAAAATCTTGCTGATAATTATCAATTTACAATTCGCGATTTTCAATCAAGCTCCAATTTTCTATTTTTCATTAACCCTAGAAGTTCTAATAATTTTAGCAAAGATTAACAATAATTCTTGCACTTCTTGCCAAAATTTTCTTATTTCTTCTTTTCTTTCCGGATTACTTCTAGCTAAAAGTCTCAACCAGTGTCTTGCCTCTTTTATCTCTTTCTTGCAAATACTTATTTTATGAATAAAATCTTTTTTACTCTCTGCCTCGGTAGCTTCACAATAGTTAGCGCCAATTGAACCAATAGCTCCAACTAATTGAGAAATAATTCTATTATTTATTACATTCTCTTTTATTGTTTTGACAAAATCAATAATTTCTTCTGCCAGTCTTGCGGTTCTTTCTTCTAAATCATACTTTTTGTTATCATTTGGTAATTGATTCATTGATAATTTATTGAAAATTGGTCATTGTCTCCATACGGGAGATGTCCAGAATGGACAAAAATTGAAAATTTATATCTTAGCTCCAATGTTTTTATTCTACCACACCAGTGCCAAATACCAATCCCAAAGCTGCCAGCCCCAGAGCAGTGTAATTACTCCAGCAACTGCTAAAAAAGTGCCAAAGGGTAATTGGCTTTGCCATTGTTTTTTCTTTAATGCCACCAGCACTATGGCAACTAAACTACCAACAATATAAGCTAACAAAAAAGTAACTAATAAGCCCTGCCAACTGCCAAGCATAGCGCCCAACAAAGCGCCTAAACGAATATCGCCCGAACCCACCCATTTGCCGCGCGACAAAACATATTGCAGTAAAAACCAAACAGCGCCAACAGCCGCAGAAATCACCAGCTGCAACCAATCTTTGCCTACAATTAGATTAATCAACAAAGCAATAAAAATTCCGGGAATAGTAATAATGTCGGGCAATATATACCAACGCAAATCAAACACAAATAAAATTAATAAAATCGTGGAAAAAATTCCAAAAATTATTACCGACGTCCACTCAACGGGCGTCATTGCGAGTCCCGATATCAATCGGGACGAAGCAATCTCGGAGATTGCCACGGCCTCCGGTTTCGCAATGACTAAGTAACCCACCATCCATAAAATTCCCGAAGCTAATTCAACAGCAGGATATTGCCAGGAAATTTTTTTACGGCACGTTAAGCACTTGCCGCGCAAAACTATAAAAGAAACCAGCGGTATATTTTCATACCAAGCTAATTGCCTTAAACAATATTGGCAAACCGACCGCCCTAAAATGCTTTTTTCCTTGATTAAACGAAAAATTACTACATTAGCAAAACTGCCAATTATTAAACCAAAAATAAAAAAAATTAGCTCTAACATAACTAATTATAGTGTAACACAAACCCCCCTTTAAAAAAGGGGGGCTGTTTTTTAAATCTTTAAAAAAATATCTTCTTTATGGACAAACTCCTGCTGTCACACCTTCTGGAGTCATGCGATTAGAACCTGCTGCTAAACCACCAGTTATACCTTCAAGCCAAAATTCTAAACAGTAAGTACCAGCCGCGGCTGCCCCATAAGCATAAATGTTAAGCGGTTGTGTAGCAACGGTTGGTGGCGTTGGTGCTGCCGGCACCTGCCCCATATACACAGTGTTTGCCGTAGCATGACAAGCTACCGCTGTCGCCTGGAATCCAGTAGCTGTAGCGCCATTACAAAGCACAACAGTAGTTGCTGCCGTACCTAAAGTGGTGGTTTGTACTGGATAACCACTAACATCTCCAAAATAAAGCTCTAATGCTGTTGATATTTGTTTAACATCAGATACGCGCTTGGCATCGCGAGATTTTTGCCGCGCGTTGCCCAAAGCCACCACTGCCAAAGTTGAGAGAATAGCAATAATAGCGATTACCACCAATAATTCAATCAAAGTAAAACCTTTATGATTTTTCATTTTCTCACCTCCTTCCTATATTTACGGAAAAAAGATAACTTATATATATATTATAGCACAATTCTAGGTAGCTAGCTAGCCCAACTTATAAATCCTAAATCCGAAATACTAAACTCTAAACAAATTCAAAATTCTAAATCCAAAAATTATTTTGACTTTTCTATAATTGAACCAAAAATCTTCATCAATTCAGTAGACTCATTTATTAAATCGTTCTTTAAGATTTTTAATTCATCAGTTATTTCAATTAACTCCAACCAATAACGGGTTTCCTTTGCTTCTTTACGACATATTTTTATTCTCATTAAAAAGTCTTTTCTGCTTAACGACTCATTAGCTTCAATATAATTTGCACCTACTGATCCAGCTGATCTGACTAACTGCTTGGCATATTCTATGTTAGGTATATTCTTTAATAATTTATTAACATACACCGTAACTGCTCTGGCAAAATCCAATGTCCTTTTTTCTAAATCATACTTTTTTGAATTTTGTATTTCAGTCATTTGGTATTATTTAGGATTTAGAAATTAGGATTTAGGATTTAACTTAAAACGATCCAGAAAGTTTGTACATCGGCATTAAGATGGATGCCACAATAAAACCGACACCTACTCCCATCACTAGCATAATTATCGGCTCGAGCAGTGTTACTAAATTACCTACCAAACTGTTCACCTCATGAGCATAAAAATCAGACAAGCGCTTAAAAATTTCCTCCAGCCGGCCGGTTTTTTCACCCACAATCATCATTTGCGAAACCATTACTGGCACTACTGGGCTTTTGCTAAAAATGGTAGAAATTGAATTGCCGTCTTCCACCTCCTTAATAGTACGTTTAATTAAATTTTCATAAACCGCGCTGCCTACTACCGAAGAAACAATTTCCAAACTTCTGGTTAACGGCACTCCGCCCACCACCAAGGTGTACATTGATCTGGTAAAACGAACTAAATAAATATGCTTATAAATTGTTCCGATAATTGGCAGTTTAAGCTGAATCATATGCCACAAATGCTTACCGCGTGGCGTTTTGGCATATAAGCGAAATAAAATAAACCCGCCCGCTAATAATATTAGCAGCAGCCACCAAAAATTCTGTATAAACGAACTAACGGCAATTAACATTTTGGTAGACATTGGTAATTCTGTTCCGGCTTCCTCTAAAATGGCTGTTAATTTTGGCACTACATAAACCATCATTACACCACCGACAATAACCAAAGCGCCCAAAATGAAAGCCGGGTAAATCATGGCGCCACGGACGCGCGAAGTTAAATCATAATTTTTTTCCTGCTCATCTGCCAAATAATTTAATACTTCATCAATTTTTCCCGAGCTCTCTCCCGAAGTAATCATGTTTATATAAAAACTGGAAAACACCTCGGGAAATTTGGCCAAGGCCGCGGAAAGTTTAGCGCCAGCTTCTACATCATCTGCTATTTCTGAAACAATCACTTTTAGTTTGGGATTGGCTGTTTGTTTTTCTAAAATGCGCAAAGACTGCACAATCGGCAAAGTAGCTGACGCCATTACTGAAAGCTGACGAGAAAAAATTACCAAATCCTTGGACTTAATCCTCGAAATCTGCATGGCTGTAAGCCAACTAAAACGACCAACATTGTGTTCGTTCACATATATCGGCGTGAGACTACGATCAGTAAGAATCTCCACTGCTCCTTCGCGCGAAACCGCCTCCACTATACCGCGGATTGTTTGACCGTCTATATTTTTTGCTTGGTATTCAAATAATGACATAATATATCAAATCCTAAATTCTAATTTCTAAATCCTAAATAAATTCTAATGACAAATCACAAAATATTTTGATATTGAAATTTTGGATTTTGGCATTGTTTAGGCATTAGGATTTAGATTTTGGAATTTTTTAAGTTATCTCATCCTTAACATTGACTTAATTGAATCTTTATTAGCCGCTTGAGACACTGCTTCATCGGATTGAATCTCGCCAGTTTTAACTAAATCAGCCAAACCGCGTTCCAAAGAAACCATACCCTCGGCGCGAGAGGTTTCCAAAATTGACTGCAATTGAGCTGCTTTTCCTTCACGCAACAACGATTTAACTGCTGGCGTACCTAGTAATAATTCTGTTACCAAAATACGACCACCACCCAAACGGGGTAATAAACGCTGACAAGAAGCTCCAATAAAAATTTCAGCTAATAATTGATCAAATCCCCGATCACCAGTATTAGGTATACTACCGGCGGTTAAAGACTCCAAGGCTCTAACTGTGGAATCTGCTTCCAATACTACTAATACTAAAATTCCGGCGCTGGCTAAATTCAATAATTGTGGCCAGGCTGAAGCTGGTATTGGCGCATCAACCGCAACTACATCTACATCTTCAATCTTAACATCGTCTAGTGCTTGTACGAGTGAAGGCGAATCGTCGCCCAAATCACGCTGCTTAATTAAAGATTTATCATTAACCAATAAATATTCGATCGGATCCTCTAAGGTTAAAATGTGTTCGGCGCTAGTATGATTAAGTTTATCAACCAAAGAAGTTAAAGTAGTTGTGCGCCCAGAACCCAAAGGTCCAGAAATAATAATTAACCCTTCGCGCCTATCAGTTAAACTAATTAAATTTTTATCCAAACCCAACTTCTCTGGCGTCGGCACTACCATCGGAATATACCTTAAGTCTAAATCTGGAAAATTTTTCTGGTAATCAACATGCACCCGAAAACGGGCACGGGTGCCTAAGCTAAAACTCACAGTAATTGATTTTTGCTGCTGTAAAATAGTTTGCTTTTCCGGAGGAACTAAAATTTGAATCATTTCCATCAGCAATTCTGGCGTTAGCATTTCTTCTTGATTTAATATTTCCAGTTTGCCGTCACGACGAAAAACTGGCTGGTTACCAGCACTTAAATGAATATCGGAAACCTGACGCTCGGCAGCCTGAGTTAAAATTCGACTAATAGTTAAATTATCAGTAGTAGACATAAAAATTAAATCCGAAATTATAATACCTAAATCATAATACGTATATTTTTTCGGATTTTTAACATTAAGATTTGTTTAGAGTTTAGAAATTAGTATTTAAGATTATATAAAAGTTATTCCTGAGCCACAGAAATAACTTCTTCCAATGATGTTAAACCAGCCAATACTTTAAAAAAGCCGTCTTGTATCATACTAGTGCCACCCTGAGCTTCAAACTCAGCCTTCAGCTCATAAGGTTTGGCCCCTTCGGTAATGATGTGCTGTAATTTAGAGGTATTAATTAATACTTCACTAATTGCCAACCGACCCCGATACCCCGTACTTTCACATTTATTACAACCCTTAGCCTGATACACTTTCCAAGGCGCTGGTGGAATTTCCGCTCGTGCCTCGTCATTTAAACTAGTAAAAGCTTTAGTGATTTTATCAACTTCAGTCGATGGCAATTCTGCTTCCTGTTTACAATGTTCACATAACCTACGCACTAAACGTTGAGCCACAATAACATTAATAGTTGATGCTAATAAAAACGCTTCCTGGTGCATATCTATTAACCGCAAAATAGCGCTAGTGGCATCGTTGGTGTGCAGAGTAGCTAATAATATATGGCCAGTCAACGAAGCGTGAACTGCCAATTCTGCTGTCTCAGCGTCGCGTATTTCTCCCACCATAACAATATCTGGATCTTGACGTAGGATTGAACGCAAACCTGAGGCAAAAGTAAAACCAACATCTGTATTAACCTGTGACTGGCTAATGCCAGATAAAAAATATTCAACTGGATCTTCTAGGGTAATAATGTTTACGTCATCGTGATTTAAAATATTCAACACCGCATAAAGGGTGGTGGTTTTACCGCTCCCTGTAGGACCAGTTACTAAAAACATACCATGCGGTTTTTTGATCGATTCATTCAATACCCTTAATTTATAACCAGAAAAACCCAACCCCTCAAAACTGCGCACACCGGTTGTGGGGTCCAAAATTCTCATTACCACTTTTTCATTGCCAATAACCGGCAAAGTGGAAACACGGAAATCAATAATTTTACTTAACACTCTTAAACGAATACGGCCATCTTGAGGAAGCCTAGTTTCATCAATTTTCAAATTGGCCAAAACCTTAATTCGGGATATTACTGCGGCATGAATATATTTTGGTAAAGTTAACAAAGTGTGCAATACGCCATCTATACGAAAACGCACCCGCGTATCAACCTCACCCGGCTCAATATGCACATCCGACGCACCGCGTTCCACCGCATGCCTCAAAATAACCGAGACCATTTTAGAAACCGGCGCGGCTTTTAATACTTGCTCAAAATCTATTGGCTCTTTGCCTTGTTCACGCAATACACTTTGTTCATCTTCTTCAGTCATTTTTAATGCCTCCGACACTTCACTCATGATAGTGCTGTATTGACGCAGAATTTGCATTAAACTTTCATTAGTGGTTACGGCGTACACTGGTTTCCAACCGTTTTGCCGCGCCAACACCTCCATTGCTTCCATGGCTTTATAATTTTCCGGATGTACCATAGCCAGCCAGACCTCATTGCCTTTTCGTCGAAATGGCACAATTTGATAATACTGGGCAATTTCCAATGGCACTAATTTTAAAACATCATCTTTAATGTCTTCGCGCGTTAAATCTACTGCCGGAAAATTATAAAAAGTACTTTTAGCTTTAAGCAATTGTTCAGGCGATAAAGCTGCCCGTTCCAAAATAACCTCTTCTACGCCCCGTCGTTCAACTTCGGCTTGTTGACGCAGCTCTTCTAGTTGGCTTATATTTAAATATTTATTTTCAGTCAAAAAAGTACTAAAATCATGTTTTTTTATTGCTGATGTCATAATTATTCTTTACAAGTTGCTAAATTAATTGGTTGCTTATTAATAACTCCAGGCCCTTGTTCTGTTTGTATATAAAATTTATTATCCTCTGCTTCACTAGCTGACCAAGTACACCATTCATCAGCTAATACATTTAAAAAAATTTTATAATTATCACCACTAGCTGGATCTAAATATTGCTGTTTGATAATTTCATCTTGATACAGGTCAGTTAGCATTCCGTATTGCTGATGCTGGTTAAAATAATATACTTGTGCTAAACCGATAATTTCCAAATGTTTAATTCTTAATTCATCCCGAGACTGCTTTTGCCGCAGATTAATATTAGCCACAACTATCATTAATACTACTAATAATAAAGCCAAAACACTAATAATAGTTAATATTGATATTCCCGACGAAGTAAAAAGAGATTTCTTAATAATCATTAAATTAAATGAACTGGCTATTTTTTGGTAGATCCTTGGGTAGACAAAGGTGCAAACGGATTATCACGCCCTTGAGTATTATCATCCACTATTACTGGTAGCGGGCCGTAATTTTGCAGTTCAATAATCAGTTCATTGTTAAAAAAATTAGCATCAAAATCTTGTACTTCTGGCAGTACCACTGGTTGTTCAAATAATTGTTGCTTAGATCTAAAACCACTCTCTAAAGTACTAACCACCTTATCTTTTAAAAAATTTTCATAAATAAAATAACCAGCTAATCCTAAGGCAACTATTAAAACAATAGATAAAATAATAACTTTTTTTAATGGCAGACTTTTAGGAATAAGCATACTAGCGCGGATAATAATAACTTGTTAATTCAATACTATAAGAATCAGTATTTTCCGAATAACCAAAAGAGTTAACATTTAACATACGCCAAGCAGATTGTAATGCCTGCAGCAGTGTTTTAAAATTTTCATAACCGTGACCTGACAAAGCTAGGGTAATTTTTACCGATCGTACACCAGTCGACGTATTAGTGGGGTTTTTATCAACCTTTTTTGTATTGGTTATTCCTGATTCACTAACTGAAATTGAACTCAAAATATACTTGTGTTGAATAACTAAATCTTCTATTTGAATTAAAAGATTCGGTATATCAATGTTGACGGGCAAAATTAAATGAAAATCTGTGTCTGTCTGATTTTTAATTTTATTCCAAGACGCTACTTTACTATCTAACATCGCTACTTGGGTATTTATTTCCACCAACGATTTTTCTAAATCCTGTGCGCGTGTCATTGTGCGCCATTCCAAATATAATGGTTTAACCTGCCACCAACCACCGCCACCAATAATAATTAACGCCACTAAAATTGCCAACCAAATAAAATACTTGACTAATAACTGTTCTCCCCAACTAACTTTATTTTCTTTAGCAAAAGGTGACATAATAATTATTTAAATTATTGACTTGCTAGCCAACCAGGGGTTAATTCTATACGAAAACTAGTTCCAACTGTAACTTGTTTGGCCTCAACATCTTCACTAACAGAAATACTGCCAATCGCCACCGAGGCGATCATCTTATCTGCTTGTTGAAAGGATTTTAATTGTTTAGCTAAATCAGCCACTGTAAATGCTTGAGCCTGTAATGCTATCTCGCCCGAACCAGAAGCCTGCAAAGAACTAAAACTAACATTGGATAAAGTTATTTTTTGTAATTCAGAAAAAAACTTTAACCAATCGTTGCGTTGTGCCGCCACCTGTTTAATCGCCTTCATTTTACGACTAACCAATTCTAATTCATCGTACCCGGACCTTTTTTTATCAATTTCTGTTACTAACATCCTGGCTTCTTCTTGCACCTTTTTTACTTCCACTTTTTGCCGATTAATCAAGGTGTAAACTACTACATATAATAAAGCCACCATTACCAGTGAACCGCCAGCCACCAGTAATATTTTTTTGAGATAAGGACCTAGTTTTGAAGGTTGTGAACTCACTGGTAACAAATTTACATCCAGCACCACACCAATCGGTGGCTCTGGCTCGATTGATGATTTTTTAAATTTGTCATGATGAGAATGCTGTGGTTTAACCGGTGCCGGCTGTTCTGGTTGTGACGCCGACGGTGTAGGTTGCGGTACTAGCGGTATAGGCAAAGGAACAGCAGGTTTAACTGGTTTAGATGGTGCCGACGTCGTGACTGTTTCTTTTTTCCAAGAACCAAAAAAGTTTTTCCACCAGTCTGCTAGATTTGATTCTTTTTTTACTTTAAAATCCACAGTGGTTAATTTAACCCTTTGGTCCTGCACTGGTTGAGTAAGTTTAATTGGTTCAGTTAATTCTTTAGTTGGTTCTGGATATTTATTAAACCAATTCTTAATTTTTGACCACCAAGAAACATCCGCGGCTTCGGCCTCACGCAAACGCTCTTCCAATACAGACGGCTTACTATAAACCGAAGTTGATTTATGTTCAGCCGGACGCGCTTGCTCTTGCTGTTCGCGTTTTCTTAGTTCTTGAGGTAATAAATTGATATCGGACATAACTTTTTACAAATCCTAAATCTTAATATCTAAATCCTAAAATTTTATTATTTTGATATTGGGATTTGTTTAGTATTTCGTGCTTAGTGCTTAGAATTTAAATCTATTTATGTATTTCCCTTAACGCCAAACCAATGGCAGTTACAAAACGCGGTGCAATATCTTCTAACACACCTTTTAGTTCCAAAGGATAAGAGACTTGTGCCCATGGGTCGCCCACTATCACCTTAAGCTGAAAAATATCTTCCAAATACTTGACAATATTAGGTAAAAAAGCCGAGCCGCCGGTAATAATAATTTTTTCAATGTGTCTACTACTGTCGCTTTGATAAAGTGATAAAGAATATTTTATTTCATTAACAACTGGCGAGATAGTGTCTTTAATAGTATTAGGCACTCCGGTAGCACCAGCTGAACCTTCGGATACAATACCAACGTCTCGTTTAAATTGTTCAGCTCGATTTTGATCAATATTCAAACTGGCAGCTATTGCTTTAGTAACTGTCACACCCCCTACATCAATACTGCGATTGAAAACTGGAATATGATCCTCAATAATCACAATATCAGTAGTCAGTGCGCCAATATCTACCACCAACACAATATCGTTTTCACTACCTAACAACGAACGCCCTAAGGAAAAAGCTTCGGTTTCCAAGCTTAACAATTCAATGTTAGCTTTGGTAAAAATATCCAAATATTGCTTAACTAAATTTTTAGGCGCAGCAGTCAACAATACCCTAATGCCCTTGTCTGTTCTTCCCGATTCAACTTTGGTAATCGCTTGCTTATCCGGCGTAGCTGGTTTAGACTCAACTGGTTTTTTTAAAATTTTCCAGTCTAAAATCATTTCATCCAAAGGCAGGGGGACAATTTTTTTTGCTTCATAAGCCAAAGCCTGACCAACTTCCTTTTCGCTCATTACCGGTAAAGTCAACACCGAACTAAATACGGCAAAAGTTGGCAACGCCGCCACCGCCTTGCGGCTAGTAACCCGCGCTTGTTTGCAAATCTGCTCTAAAGTTTTTGCGCTTTGATCAATTTTGTCATGAATATTAAATTTAATCTCCTCCACTGGTAATTCAGCAAAACCATAAGTAACCAACTTGGCTTGGCCGCCAACATTAGCTAACTCCACCATTTTAATGCTCGCTGTTCCCAAATCAACTCCTAAATAAGATTGTTTTTTGGCAAATAAACTCATGACCTAATTTAACAATAAATTACTATGTTCCATATATTAAGTATACCACAAAATTCCAATTAAAGCTTTGAAATTTATTAATTATTTGTCAAACCAAAATTTTGAATGGATTGAATACAATTTTGGTGTTAATGAATATAAAAAATATTATCTTACTGCCTTTGAAAACTAGGTAAACCTTTGGCAAAATCCGACATTCCTGGCGGCGGATTAAGCTGTAACCGACCGTCGGCTATAAACTTTTCTGCTGGACTACGAGTTGCTGGGTCAATGTAAGTCCGGCCTAAATCAAACTGACGTGCAAACACCGAACCGTAAACAGTAAGTGGATAATCACTTAATTCACTTCCTTGCCCAGTATCAAACCAACCGCAATCTTCATAAATATTGCCTTTTTTATTATAAGCTAAACATTTAGGCATTTCGCCGCAAGTATTATTCATACCGACACACTGTGGTGGTTGCATTACCTCCCTTGTACAGAATTGTCGATAATTTAGACTTCCACTTTCAATACAAGCTAACACTTTGTCCATGTCTGATTTTCTTTGTCCTAGGACAATAAAAGAACCAGCTACCTTGGTAACGTTAGGATTGATATGCACATCACCCATTACAATCCACACAATAGATGCTAACTGTTTTCGTTCTGTCACTTCGCCAGATTCATATATTATGTTATTATTAATATTTAAATTACCATTAACAATAATGGTGCCAGCGCCAGATTCACCCTCTAATAAACCATTATTAATAATTAATGAATTTGAAACTGTATAATCACTATTAATATTATAAACTTTATTATCCAAAGGTGAATTAAAATCAGGTGCCCCAATTTTCACAACATAATTATATTTATTCAAATCATCGCCAAGAGTATTGGAAGTGAATTTAGTAGTTAAACCATGCATGTCAAAACGTCCTAATTTAAAATTATAAGGATCAGTGATGTTGGTGGGATCGGGCGCAGGAATTTCAAACACTATATTTGACTGCTTGCATAAGTCACTTACGCATTCACTAGTAAACCTGGTGCTGATACCAATATTATTTAACACTTCAATTCTAAATTGGGAATTATATACACCCCGTGGCGGTCCGAAAAAAGTGCTAATACTTCTGGCAAAAATATCACCGCCCTCTGCCCTTAAATAAGGAAACAATATTTCCGGTCTACTATAAGTGCAAAATGCATCATCGCCTAAACAAATCCAACCAACACCGTAAGCATCGCTGATTGAAGTACCGCCGGCATTTTGCCACATCCAGCCAGCTAATTGGGTATAATCATTATCATCATCTGGATCATCAAGTTCTAAGCGGGCGCCATAAATATCACCGCTTAATTTAATCCAACCTTGATTACCTAAACTTAAAATATTTCCCCAACCTGAAAGTTCGGTAATAGACATACCTAGGGTATCACAAGCAACGGTTTTCTCAACCCCTTCTACTTCTGCTCTACAAAAAAATTCTATTGCCAAATTGCCGATTGGTGGTGAGCCTGTGCAGCCCGCCGTATCGTCCCCCCCACCATCGCCAAAACAAATCCAACCTAAATTCTCTGACCAGGCATATCCTTTAATCTCTCCGCCAGTGCCATCCTCATTCACTAATAAACGCAAACCATAATCAACACCGTCAGTAATGTCGCAAATATAATCCTCAGGGGGTAAGAATTCATTTAACTTTTCACAATTTTCTGAATTTAAAGAAATCCAGCCAGTATTGCCGCTCCAAGCCCAACCTAAAATATTATTTACGTTTTCTGATGGTGCTAGTAAAGCTAAAGCAGAATACTGCCAAAACAAAAGCCCAGTGCCTACTAACAAAAAGCCTAATGTTAGAGCACTGATAGCATAATACCAACGAATAACCTTGGTCATATAATAACTAAATTATAACACAATTTTTACCCTTTGGCAAACTCATAAAAAACAGAACGATAAACAAGTAATACAAATACCAATAAAATAACCCATCCTCATCAATCTCCCAATTTATATCACCCTATCCAAATATTTGTAAAAATCACACGATCGTGGTAATTTTACAAATGTGGAATTATTCAATAAAATGTGACCATAACGAAAAATAAGCTACTATTAATTCTCTAAAAAAATTCTTTATGGCTTCGCCTACTCAAACTAAAAAACTACTTTGGGAAATTATTCAACTTATAACCCGTGGTTTAACTATAGCTGTTGAAATGAGACGCTACCAGACAATTTATTTAAGCGGCGGTGGCCACGAGCAAGTCTTAGACATCAAAAGAAGAATGGAATTTAAAAATCTACGCAATAAAATTTACCAACTGAAAAGAACACGCTACTTAGTAACTAAAAAAATAGGTAACAGATTAATGGTTAGCCTAACGGCTAAGGGAAAAAAAGAATTGCTTAAATATAAAATTTCCAGCGCTTTACCATATAAAGATAATTTATCAACTATGGTTATATTTGATATACCAGAACAAGCGCGGCAAGGTAGAGATTATTTTAGAAATTTCTTGAGAGAAAATAATTTTAAGCAGATCCAAAAAAGCGTTTGGTTTAGTAAACAAAATGTTACTCAACCGCTGAATGATTTTCTAAAATACTACCGTTTAACAGATTGGGTAAAAGTATTTGAAGCACGAACTATTAAATAGAATTATTTGCATTTTTCTAACGATCGTGTGTTTTTTACAAATGTGGTTTTTGTGTTAAATATTATAAATGAGGAAAATAAAAGAGCCGATGTTAAGCTGAATATAGTTTAATCCCCATTTTTTATAAAAATATGCGCATTACCTACGATGCAAATCGTGATCTAAAAAATTGGTTTCGGATTAAAGAGAATTATCCTGAAACATTTACTATTATCAAATATTATCCTTTTGATAAAAATATACCCCTAAACCACGAGAAATTTAATGCTATTGTTAAAACAATTAGCGTAACTGATATTAAAAGCTTTGATGAATTAGCTAATGGTATTACTCTGGAATGGAAAAAAATAGAGAAAAAAGTTACATCTCAAATTTTTGATTACTTAGGTGGTTTAAAATCTATTAATTTTAAGGTAAATCTAACAACTGCTTACCTTATGCCTTATGACGAGCGTGACAACTGGTTTATGATACCAACACATAAATCAATAACAGAACAATTACGCTGTATTGCTCACGAGCTATTTCATTTATATCATTATCAAAAAAATCCTTCCGCTTCACAAAAGGAGCGAGAATTGGAAGTACAAAAATTCCTACAATTTTTGGCAATATAGACCAAAAACTCTTGACCAACTAATAGTATAGTATTATTGTTGAAAATTGGCAAATTAAAAACCCCGAAGTCTTATTGACCTCGGGGTTGTTCTCACTCTTTACGCTTACTCTTATTTTAAGAGTAACATTTTTTTGATCGCGACTTTGTCGCTAGTGCGCAATTGGTAAAAGTACATACCGCTTGGTGCATTACCTGCATTCCATTCCACCAATGTGGCTACTTCCTGCCCCAGCAGATTATACACCTTCAGAGTAGTCCAGAGACTGCCGCGCTCACTGCGTTCGCTCGCAGTGACATTGTTGTCATTGTGAGGCGTAGCGATGAAGTCACCCCTTCGGGAGATCCCGCGTAGCGGGACAATCTCTTAAGAAAAGTCTAAATATCCAACTTCATAAAATATATCCATTTTGACTAACTTTATAAAGTTTGATAATATGATGATATATAGTAAAAATCTATGACTACTCGTCAAAAACTTGAAATTATACAAAAAATGTTGGCACTTACTCAAACCAAGTTAGCCGAACGATTTGGCGTGTCTTTTGTCACCTTTAATAGTTGGTGGACAGAAAAGTCTTCGCCTAGGGCAAAAAAACAAGCAGCCATCGACCAGTTGTTTTTAGAAGTAACGGGGCAAAAAATAGTTCCTGCTAGTACGCTTGCCGCCAAAAAGCAAGCCTTGCGGCAAAAGTCGTCTAAACATAAAAGTATTATTGCCACAATTCTGGCCAACCCCGATATCCGTGATCAATTTATTTTAAAACTTACTTATCATAGTAATAGTATTGAGGGTAGCACTCTAACCGAATTGGATACGGCCGCTATTTTGTTTGATAATGCCGCCTTGCCGGATAAAAGTTTAACTGAGCATTTGGAAGCAAAAAATCATCAAACCGCTTTGAATTACTTGTTTGCTCATATTAGTCAAGCTCAAAAAATTGATGAGAGTTTAATATTAAAGCTTCATAGTATTTTAATGAATGGTATTAGATCAGACGCCGGCTCATATCGTAACCATGCCGTTAGGATTACTGGTGTTAATTTGCCCACCGCTAATTATTTAAGCGTTCCCAAATTAATAGCGGAGGTTATAAGGCGTGCCGTTTCGTCCACTAAAGATATTATTGCCTTATCAGCAGGCGTTCATAGTCATTTTGAACAGATTCATCCTTTTTCCGACGGCAACGGTCGCATGGGGAGATTGCTTTTAAATGCTATGTTGCTTGGTTCCAATTTTGCTCCTGCTATTATCAACCAAAACCAAAGACAGCTTTATTATACCTATCTTTATAAAGCGCAAACTCAAAATGATTTTAGTCAATTGGAAGATTTTTTTTGTGATGCTGTTATTGATGGTTTTAAGGTTTTGGAACGTCTTGATTAAAGTATTGTCACCCTGAACTTGATTCAGGATCTATTTATAATAAATAAAAGAGCCGATACTGTTCAGGTATCGGCTTTAAATTACATTTCGGTTTTATTTTATTAAAACCATTTTTTTTGTTTCGCAGTAGCTACCAGCAGTCAAGCGGTAAAAATACATACCACTTGGATTATTGCCAGCGTTCCATTCCACTGAGTGCTTACCCTGTTCTTTTGTTTCATTCACTAGCGTCGCCACTTCCTGCCCCAGCAGATTGTATACTTTGAGTGTTACGAGACTGCCGCGCTCACTGCGTTCGCTCGCAGTGACATTGTTGTCATTGCGAGGCATAGCCGAAGCAATCTCATACTTAATCGTTGTCACCGGATTAAACGGATTCGGATAGTTTTGTTCCAACTGAAACGCAATTGGGATCCCGAGCACTGTCGAGGGGTCTTGCTCACCATCTGGTGGCGGCGGCGGTAATTCGTCTATATCCACGATATTAATTCGTGAGTATGAGGCTTTCGTCAGCAATGGTATGTTTAGATACAGTGTGCCTGCCTCGTTCACTTTGATCCAATATCCATTGCCAGGCCTCAGAGTGTCTTCTGGTAAATAACTTCCATTATAGCCAAAGAATTGGCTTGTTATCATACCAGGATCTACTAATATATCCGCGCAAGCAATTGGTTCAGTCAGCGAACCAATCATATTCCAGCCTTCAGTTACTGAAATGGTGTTATTAGTAACAGGTTCACCGTTGATAATAACACTTTGGTCTTCACTGAACTTTAACCAGTAGCCAATTCCACATTTAAGCGTGTCAACATCAACATAATTACCATTGTAAGCATAGGCAGAAGATATAGCAGTGGGAAAGAGAGAATTTAAGGACATATTATCTGCCTGTCTGGCTATCGATATCATATTCCACCCTTTTTTTACGGGGTAGTATTCTGCGTTTGGCGAATATTCACCAAAATTTATTCCAGCCCAATGCAGTGTATCACCAATCGTAATAGTTGTTTCGGGAGTAGTGGCTATCCAACCACCGGCTTTAGTTTCTGGTTTTACAGTATATATTCCTCGTGGAACAGCTAGAAGGGCATAGTTACCTAAGGCATTGGTAGTAGTTGAATCTTGATGCGTACCGTTAGCATCTAAATATATCTTCCAGTTACTCATACCGTTTTCGCCACTATCAATTATGCTGTTTTGATTTGCGTCATTGAATAATACGCCAGAAATAGTGCCTTTTTCACCACCATCATAAAATAAGATTTGTGATACTCCTTGTCCACTAGTAAAATGATCAAAATCACCAATGACAGCACCAAGAACTGACCATGGCACATAACATATAATTAACGAAATAGAATCGAAATATGCAAGTGTACCATTCCATGGCCCCAGAAAATCTGTTGTTTGCCAACTAGTATCTCCTGCTATTCCATCAGCACTCAGAGGATAGACTGTAGTGTCCCCATGGTGTAGAGAAAACGAGAATATATAGATAACACCAGGATGACTCTGATAACCTCGTTGGTCAATATGAATAAATCCATTAAATGGTGTTAAATCTACTCTTCTTCCATATATCACACTATCTGACAATTGATCACCATTTGCTTCAATCCGTATTGCCCAGCCAGATCCTCTGCTTCCACCTTGGTGAGTATATATAGAGTCATACATAGTTGAAAGAACACGATTCCATCCATCATTATTTTGCGCATAAACAGCAATGGTAAACACCATCGCTATTAATATCGCGATTGCAATATATAAATTTTTAAGTTTCATTTTTTAATTCTCCTTTCTAAAGAGAAATTTGTTTTTATTTTTTGTTTTTAAACTTGTTGGTTTAACAAAACTGATAAACTACTAAAACTAGTGTCTAGGAACTAATTATCAGCTTTGTTAATCCGGCAAATTTGTAAGGGGGTGCAGGTTTTTTAGAATTTGAAATCCATACTTCTACTATACACCATTAAACACTCCATTATGGACCAAAATGGTATTTTTGTCAATGGCAAAAACCTTAATTAACAAAAAATGGCTAATTTTAGCCATTAACCTCTTAAAAAATACTACATGACTATCACTATAACAACTATAACATTTCTACTTTATAATTATAATTTACTGCACAAAATATAATATTTACCGACAGTATCGCGTCTCAACCCAACCATATACTCACCACTCCTACAGGCCTTGTTATCAACCCCTGTAAGATTAAGTCCAATATCTCCAACATCAATTCCACTACCCCCACCTTCTGGAATAACGTTAAACTTAATTGAGGTTTCCGACTCGCCCCAAATATTCTCCCCTGCTTTAATATCTTTATTTATTATCAAATTACCACCGGTTGTTTGTTTATCCAAAAATAGTAAAATGTTATTAGTATCACCCACTGCCATAGTGAGTATGTCGGATCCGTCCGTAATACTGTAAATACCATTAAACGTAGAGTCAATAGATTGTTTATTAAAGTTCTCCCATTGGTTGTTAATTAGTGAACTACCGTTAAACTTCTGCTGCATAATTTTTCCGTCAACCCCAGCAACACGCACGTAATTATCAGAATTTATGGTCACTGTTCTTCCATTAACCCAATAATAAGGCAGTATTGCGGGTGTTACTGACACGGGTGTTATACCAGCACTTGTAATGGTGAGTTGTGTTACTTTAGAGCTCCCGACCGCCACAGCAATAGCTGTCCAAACACCGCTAATCGGATCATTCTTCCAGCTGATAACCTTTACGCCGTAGTAAGCGGCGGCATTAACATTACTGTCAACATTACCCGCCAAGGTGTTTATCTGCAACCAGTTAGCTCCTCCATCTAAGCTAGCCACTATCACCCCTCCAGCATTAGTCACCTTCCTATCTCCGACAGCCACCACCACCGCATTACCACTAATATCAACTGCCCCATCTATGGCACGATAGTAGTAAGAAGTTGGCAACGACGGTGCTCCACTATTTGTCCAACTTGCCGTAGTACTACAAGCACTGACAGTCTTAATGTATTTGCCCACTGCCCAAACTTTTGTGCTACTCTGGGCCCAAACGCCGTAATTATAACTATCAAGTGTTGCGCTTGTAGCTATCCAGGTACTACCCCCATCAATTGAGCAAGCGCCAGTAGTGCCGTTACCCACTGCCCACAGTGTGCTATTCGCACCTGTTACTGCATTGTAATAAATATTAGGTGCTCCTCCAGTAGCTCCCACAACGATTGGATCACTAAACGTAACTCTAGCCGCAGCGCCAGTACCACTTACATTACCAACTGCAATAATTCCGCTAGTACCGACGACGGCAAATTTTCTTAAAGAAGCACTACCCCAGACACCGTTGATATTACTGGTACCAACTATAATACTGGCAATATCCAGCTCGCCCTGGGTCCAGGCTGAGTTCGGAAAATTTATGGTACCGATATTGCCATCTGGCCCAACCGTCAGCACCTGCTGCAAGCCTGCTGTAGAAAATCCCGCAGCGCCAGCCCATTTTATATCACTCGTGCTCCCAGAATATGGTACATATACTCCTCTATAAATTATAGTTTTGTTATCACTATTAATATCCCCCACCATAATTTTATTTGCTATCATCGTAGTAGCCGCGAAGTGCTTCCCATCAGATGTTAATGACAAATCAGATAACGCTCCATACACTAACGATTTAGTTTCTGTCCAACTATCACCTCCATCTGTTGATAGTACTATATGAGGTGGGGTCATTCCACCACGTGCTGCAATTATTACTTTGCCATCAAGAGTACCCACCATGTTCTGTAGTATATAAAAGGCCGTTTTACCTTGCGTTGACGGAATCACATACCAGTCATATGTTCCACCAAGATTCCTAACTCCTTTAATAATTCCATCATTGTGCGTGGCAAGTATAATTACAGACCCATCGTTGTTTACCCACCCAGTCTGTACCCGTTGATACACATCATTTGCCACTAGCCATTCTTTGCTCGGTCCATTAACAATAGTTGACAGTCCTGATTCAAACTTAATCAATGGCAGGAATGATTCGCCTGTCGGAATCCCCTGTACAACTATTAGGGCAAAGTTGTTGTTACCAATAATATCAACTTTTATGCAGTTTTTGCATATAGTACTCACATCTCTCTTTGTCCAGGTTTGAAAATTAGGGCTATCGGTTGAAGTATAAAAAAAATTATTACCAGCATTTATCACAGCGAAACTACTGTTAGGCGCTATCCAAACTTGCTTTAATGCCAATTGATTAGCAATCAAATTTTCATCTACATATTTTTTAATAGTTTGAAATTTCCAAGTACCATTAGCAGAGTTAAAAACAGCCACTTGCGCATCCCGCTTCACAGCATAAGCACCACCTGGGGAAATAGCCAGCGCCAACGGCCTGGAATCTGGTGCTGGTGTAACCACGGAAGCAATATCAACAAAATCAACCCCGGTTGGGAGATTAAGAGGTGCGGAGTTCGCCTGTATCATACCAGGCGCTTTAATATCATTATATACTTCCAAATTACGCTTAACCGTAACGTCACCGCCCCCGCCTTGGCTAAGGTTAATATTTTCTATTGGATCATTTGGGTTATTTGGATCGACATACCGCCAAAGTGAGGGATTAGAGTTGGAACTCAATAATTCCGAACATGATCCATCCGACTTAAGTACACAGATCTGATCAGTAATCATTAGCTTACTTATAAGCAGGCCAGCCCAACCGGATATCTTATCGCTATAAAGACCAAAATTATCAACATTAGTCCGAAAAACAGCCAGGTTATTATCTACGCCGTCTCCTAGATCATCTTTAGCTACATTCACCACCAATGCGTCACGCTGATAGAACGAACTAGTAATACTAGGATCAGGATTAAGCGGGTCGGCCGTTAGACTACTAGGATCTAAACGCAACTGACCAACCACATCTAGTGTAGTACCAGGCATATCGGTACCTATACCAACATACTGTGTTGCAAAATTTTTAGGGTAAATGGCTTTACCATCAGTTGAAGCTAACCATAAGCTCTCGCTACCGCCGCCCAAATCAGCCCACCCCCCCGTACTATTATTATTGACTGCTTGCCACATCCTAAACTTGCCTAAACACTTATTATAATAAATTGCGCCGTTGGTGGAGCCAACAACAGAAGAAGGGTCTGCCTCCAAACAACCAACTTGGGCTTGGGCAAATGATATGCTAAACGGATCGCCAAAACTAAAATTACCAAAATGCCCACCGGATAAAAAGGTCCCACCGGTTTGCCATAAAGACAAGCCGAATCCTAGCGCTGCGACCAGCGGCAAAACGATGAGTAGATTAGTGATGAAACGTTTGGTCATAATTTACAGAATCAAGAATTATGAATTATGAATACTGAATGGTGAATAATGAATTAAGAATAGAAAATTTGGAATCAAGGATTTAGGATTTAGCCTGCCTGTCACAGGCAGAGACTTAGAATTTAGGAAGAATGTTATGGTGTTGTAGTTGTTATTGATAATCTAGAATTATGAATAGTGAATGAAGGCAAAAGTTAATTGTTATAATGTTAGAGTAAGAGATAATGACTAATTTCTGATTTATGAATCTAATGTAAGTAACTGCTTAATCTGTGCTTTGAACTCAGGTAGACTGATGGTGACTGTATCCCACACGATAGCCAAGTCTATACCAAAGTAGTGGTGGATGAGAATATTTCGTGTGGCCATAGCCTTGTCCCAAGCAATGTGGGGGTGTTGAGCTTTGAATCCTTCGGGAAGATTTTTGACGGCCTCCCCCATAATCTCTAACCTTCTCATAATGGCGTCCTGCTTCTCGGGAGACTTGAGCCAAGCTTCTTCGGAAAGGCCGCGCGCATACTCCTCAATAGCAGCAATACTTTCCATAATATGTTTCAAAAATATCTGATGGTCGTTTTTCATAAAATGCGCACTTGCTCTGTTAAGATGCGATCTTTGAGAAGTGGGTGTAGCGAGCGGTAGGTGACGACATCGATGTTTTTACCGAGCGCTTGCTCCAACTTTAGTTGCAAGTCGGCCAGATCAAACAGGCTGGTGCCCCGCGGCACCTCAATCAGGAAATCAATATCACTGCCCTCGCCCCCCTCGCCTCGCACATAAGAACCAAACAGCGAGGAGCGGATAACGCCCGCCTGCCGCAAGATGGGCAGGGCAGTATGTTTAATGGCTTCGATGGTGTAGGAACGAGGCATAAATATTTAAATCCTAAATTCTAATGAAAGCTTGGCTTTCACCCCGATCAATATCGGGGTAGTCCGCCATGGCGGACTAAATCCTAAATAATAAATGAAATAATTAATAATTAAATCCTAAAATTATAAAATAAATGTTAATTGTTATAATACAGAATTAAGAATAATGAATAAAGAATTATAAATAGTGAATAATGAACATGGGATTTTTTATTTATCATCCCGAACCCCTTCCTTTTGTCATTCCGAATTTATTTCGGAATCTATTTTGAGATGCTGAACTAAATTCAACATGACAGTATTCTTTGTTCTTACTTAATTAAAGGGCAGGCAGGAATCCTAAACAATAGTTGAAATAATTAATAAGTTAAATTTATGAATTATTGCGCTATAAAATTACTCAATAGCAAAATTGGCTGTAAAAGTTAAGTTGTTACTAGGCATAGTAAAATTACATGTTGAAACAGTATTATCTCCTCCATCACAAGTAATGCCACTCCAATTTGAAAATGCATAAAAATCTGCTGGTACAGCAGTTAAAGAAATAGATGCTCCACTAGCGGCTGATTTTGATATAGTACTACATCTAGTGCCACAAGTGATGCTGGCACTTGGCAAGCTAATAGAACCACTTACAGAACCTGCTGAAGAAGCTGGCGTTTTACTACCAGTAAGAGTATAGGTAACAACAAAATTAGCTGTGACTGATTTAGGAGCAGTTCCCATAGTTATAGATACGGGGCTAGTGGTACCACTGGCATCACCACTCCAATTCGAAAATCCATAACCACTATTGGCTGTGGCAGTTAATTGAATAACTTCTCCATTAACATATGTATATGAATTAGCAACACAACCTGCGGAGTTGGCCAGACTGACAGCTATGGTACCACCACTTGATGGAAGAACTGACCTAGTAAGGGCGTAACAGACATTAAACGTTGTTGTCACTGATTTAGCGCTACTCATAGTAACAGTAGTAGGATTGGTTAAATTATTATTAGTACCAGTCCAACTGGCGAAAGCATAACCACTAGCTGGTGCAGCTGTTAGTGTCACAGAAGCATTAAGAGTGTATTGCCCTGCTGAACAGCCCGTAGAATTGGCTGGATTGGCTACAATGGTACCACCGCCAGTAGGACTGACAGAAGTGGTAAGGGTGTAACAAGTAACGGCTGCTGCGCCGGTTACCTGATTTCCTGTGGTTGGGGTTGATTTGTAGTTAGTTCCCTGAGCATATCCTGATGTATCTACCGTGCCTTTATATTCGTATACCGCTACATAGTAGGTGGTGCTGGCGGTAAGCCCGGTAACTGCTACGCTGGTACCGGTGCCTTTATACATCACGTAATTACCGGTGGTACCAAGCTGCGTGCCACTACCAAATATCGTATTAGCAGTATAAGTAGTATACGTGCCGTCTACTGGGTCGGAGTTAACCACCGCGCCTGATTTCATTAATACTATTACTCCGTCGCCGTTGCCGTTGCCGCGAGTCCAATTTACGGTCATAGTCGTTGAGGTGACAGAAGCAAAACCTACCCCAGTTGCTTGAGTTGATGGCTCGGTATAGAAGCTGCCATCTGAAGAGTAACCTGTACCAGCTGAATTAATGGCATATCCTCTATAGTACAAAAGCGTGCCAGCGGTTAATCCTATCCTGGCATCAGTGAAAACGCCAATAGTCCCTGCTCCTTTAGTAGAACAGGTACCAGTCGTCAGTGTCGGAGCTGGTGCAGTACTCCAGCAGGTTCCATATTGGGTGATAATCGCGCCGCCGGTGGAAGTAATATTGGCGCCTAAGGTAGCTGTGGTAGAAGTAATAGAAGCGGAGGTAGGTGAACCAATCACAGGAGCGGTAACGGCGGCGGGAGTAGTAGTGAAAGGTTTTACTATGCCGTAATGATAATATGGCGATAAATTTGGTAAGAACAAATAAGCGCAATAATAGTAAGTTTTATCCGGTTGAAGCGCCAGAGTATCATTACCATCTCCTATTATAGCGTTTTTCTCATTAGGTGACTGGCCAAATAACTGATCTCCAATCAAGTTAGCCTTATCAATAACAAGGCTAGGATATGATGAGTGACTTAACGAAGAACAAGAATTATTTATACTAGAATACTTAAATTGAGCCGTTGGTGTACCTGAAGCCGCTGGGGTAGTACCATTTAAATTAATTGTACCGCTTAAAGTCACTTGAGTTGATCCTATGGTAACAGGATCACCAGTTGTAACAATCGGCGCACCAGGCAACCGGAAAGTAGCAGTAACTGAAGTAGAGCCAGCAACAGTTGTGGTACAAGGGTTAGTAATTCCAGTGCAAGCACCTACCCAACCTCCAAAAACAGCTGGGGTAGTCGCGGTGGCGGTTAAGGTTATACTATTACCAAGAGGATAAACATAAGAACAAGTGCCGGAACTACAATTAACTGTCTGTGGACTATCATTGCTAGTAACTCTACCTGTTCCAGATATAGTTACTGCGAGCGCGCCAGCTTCTGCTTGCCAGCCGTAGAAAACCATTACACCCTGATTAGTAAAAGCAAAACGATCGGCCGTACCTTGCCACAAGCGCAGTTGGTCTTTATTAGCTACCACCGCATCAGTAGTGCTGGTGTAAATTCCCCAGTGACTGCTGTCGGAAGTTCCCAAATCAATTTCCGGATTGCCAGTTGATTTAGAAAGATAAATCCTAGGACCCTTGCCAGTCTCGCCTACTAAACCCAATCTCGTGCCGTCAAAAAAACCAGCAGTACTTGGCGTGGCTGTACCAATGCCCACAATACCAACAAGATTAGCGGAAGTACCTTTAAAAATATTACTAGTCGTGCCTTCTTGCGTCCACAAGTCACCGGCTCCTATTCCACCCGCGGCCCAGGTTTCAATACAATCAGGGTCGCTACCAGCATCAGGCCCATCGGGTAAACAATATTTTTTAGCAAAAACGCGTGCATCAAAATAACCAGCCCAAGAAGTAGCATCGGTGGCTAAACCATAAATTGCATAAGCACTGGTTTTGTTAGTAGCAGTGCCATAAACAGCATAACTACTGTTAACCCCAGCCACGCCGTAAATTGCATAACTACCAGACCCACTAACCACGCCATACACTGCTTTTTCACCAGAGTGGGTTTGAATGGCACTAACTGTCGCATCGCTAATGGGGATTATAGGTGGAACGGCGTTGGAAAAACTACCAGCTGGAGCTAAAATATAACTGCCAAAACTCCCAGTTCCCCCAAAACTGCCGCTGCCGGAAATATTTATTTTGCCGTCTTGTAAAACGCCGCTTCCTGTGGGTAATAGCCAAACTGGTCCAGGTAAATTCGGTGTCGGTGGATTTTGGCTTGGATCTTGCCAAGCACCAAATACCCAAGAACCTACCCATAAAAAAGGTAGAGCAATCAAAAACGCAATAAATAATCGTTTATTCATTGTGTATTACAGTTAATTATCATCTAAGATATTAATTCTGCGAATTTTAAGCTAATACTAGACATTATTTAATGCCTATTTATATTGATTACTTATCTATTATAGCATAAAAATATGCATTAGGCAAGTCTAATTATTAATGTTTTTAGTTTAATAATCTTTTTTTTATGTTATGATGTTAATGTATTTACTAACTATAAAAAAATTATGTCTGAATATATCGTTACTAACAAAACCATCGCGCTGATTATTGTGGCAAGTGTTATCATAGCAGCGATAGTTGGTTTTATTTGTTATAACCTTGGCTTGTCATATGGTATACAACAAAGGCCAACTGCTAAATCGCAACAACCGCTTGCTGAAATAAACGACTTACCCAACCAGCCAGCATCACCAGAAAGCCAGCCAACGGCCGAGCCCAGCGCCGAAGTCGAGGCGGTAGAGATTCCAATTTCCGGAGAACCAGTGGTAAGCGAAGGTCAAACAATTATCAATGGTAAAGTTAACACCGTAACTGCCAATGGACTAACGGTTGATGTTGATAATGTAACGCTTAATTCCGCAACTGGTAAATATACACAAGCAACTATCACCTATACTGTAACAGTCACTGCTAAAACCAAAATAGTAGAACAGAATTCTACTGTTACTGTTTTACCAGGGCAAGATCCGCAAGTAACTACCACCTATAAAAATATGAAACTTGGTGATTTACAAGTAGGTGAAAAAATTACTGTTTTTACTGATCAAGAAATTAATACCAAAAGTTTAACAGCTACTGAAATCCGATTGCTGCCTTAAAATATTTATAACACCGTAACACTGTAACAATTTAACACTTTAGCAGTTTGGCACTGTAACAATATAACAGTGTGACAATGTAACACTATAACATTATTTATAATTTTATTTTTTAACTTTTAATCTTTAATTTTTATTCTATGACTACACTTTCCTGGATTATACTAATTGTGGTGGCAATAATTGTTGTTTGGATTATTGCTGCCTACAATCGCTTTATCAGCCTACGCAACCGCTCGCAAGAAGCTTGGAGCGATATTGATGTACAACTAAAACGTCGTTACGACTTGATTCCAAATTTAATGGAAACAGTTAAGGGGTATGCTAAGCACGAGGAGGGTGTGTTTACTAAAGTTACTGATGCAAGAACCAAAGCCATGAGCGCCCAAGGAGCAGCTGCTAAAGGTGAGGCGGAAAACATGTTAACAGAAACTTTAAAGAGTTTATTCGCGGTAGCGGAAAATTATCCCGATCTTAAGGCCAGCGCCAATTTTGCCAAACTGCAAGACGAACTGTCGGATACGGAAAATAAAATTCAAGCAGCGCGCCGCTTTTACAACGGCCTAGTACGCGACTTTAATACCGCGGTGCAAGTCTTTCCTTCTAATATTATTGCCAACTTGTTTCGCTTTACGGCGCGAGAATTCTTTGAGCTGGAAAACGAAGCTGAAAAGCAAAATGTGAAAGTTGCGTTTTAGAATAAGTAGTTATGAGTAAGGAATCATGAATATTCTTTATTCGTGATTCTTAATTCTTGATTCAGTATTTATGTATAACCAAATAGCCAGCAACAAAAGGAAAACTATTCTGCTAATTATTGTGTTTGTGGCAGTAATTTTTGGCTTGGCTTGGGGCTTGGCTGGTTTTTATGGTGAGGAATATTATATATATTTTCCGCTGGCTATTATAATTTCGGTCGTTATGACTTTGGTTTCATATTTTTCCAGTGACAAGGTTGCTTTAAAAATGTCTGCAGCTCGGGGTCCGGTTTCTAAAGAAGAAAACGCTTATGTTTATAGAATGGTAGAGAATCTTTGTATTACTGCTGGGCTCCCCTTGCCCAAAATTTATTTAATTGACTCCCCGGCTATTAATGCTTTTGCTTGCGGGCGTAATCCCCAGCATTCATCTATTGCTTTAACGCACGGCGCTATAGAAAAGTTAACCAATGAAGAGCTAGAAGGGGTAATTGCTCATGAATTATCGCATGTAAAAAACTATGACATTTTAGTGATGACCATAATAATTATTTTAGTGGGAATAATAACCATTGTAACTGATATTTTTTTTAGATCGCAGTTGTATGGCCGTGGCTTACATCGCAGTAGTAGTAATAATCGCGGCGGTAATCCTTTAATGCTAATCGGCTTTGTTTTAATGATTCTTTCTCCAATTATTGCCCAACTTATAAAACTCGCTATCTCGCGCAAACGTGAATTTTTAGCTGATGCTTCGGGCTCGCTATTAACGCGCTACCCCGAAGGGCTAGCTAGGGCGTTGGAAAAAATCCGCGACGATAGTAACCAGTTAGAAAAAGTTTCAGAAGCCACTGCTCATTTATTTATTTCCAGCCCACTAAAAGGCAAAACATTGGCCCGACTTTTTTCCACCCATCCCCCACTCGAAGAAAGAATTCAAGCATTACGTCAAATGGGTAATATAAAATAATATGCTGCACGCCAAACTTCCGGTAGCGGTTCATGTTTTTGTTATTAAAAATAATAAGATTCTTTTCATGAAGAGAATAAACACTGCCTGGCAAGATCATAAATGGTCTGTGCCGGCAGGCAGGGTAAATGCTGGTGAAGCGATAAGTCGTGCGGCTATCAGAGAAGTTAAAGAAGAAGTGGGAATAAAAATTAAAAAACAAAATCTATCCAAACCGCTAATTATGCATTTCAACGATAAGAAAAAAGAACGGATCTATATTTTTTTTACCTGCCGATCATACCAAGGAATTCCCCATAATCTAGAACCAAAAACTTGTAGTTATATTAAATGGTTTAAACTAAACCAATTACCTCATAAATTATTACCGCGACACATTACTGTTGCCTGGAATGCTATATTAAAAGGCAACGCGTATTTAGAATTGGGATTTTAACCGCACTGTAAAAAATTAACAAAATACTTTATATTAGAGCACTGGAACACTTTAGCACCGAAACACTTGAATAAGGTGCTTATTTGTTGTACTGTTTTAATGTAATAATACCATAGTAAAAAAGGTTATCGCGAGCAAAACGCGGCGTTCTATTATAAAAAAGATTGCTTCGTTATTCCGCCATCGGTGGAACACCTCGCAATGACAAATTCATATGTCAAATATCCTATCTAAATTTTCCACCCATTATCAAAAAATATTAAACTGGGCTATAACTTATGCCCAAAGCACTGGTCGGCAAAAACTGGAAGTGTCTGATTTAATATTGGCACTGGCTTCGGCACGTGGAAGTTTGGCCGCGGAAATTTTGGAACGCCACGGTTTAACCCCCACTACCTTGCGTGAAAAACTGGGTAGTAACCCGGTAAGTTTGTTGCCAGCGGGAACTACTAAACATTTTGAGCTGCAAGAAATTTTAACTACACATTTATCTGAGGTTACCAAAAAAGTAATTGAAAAATCAGTGGTAGCAGCCTGGCGCTATCAGCATCATTATGTGGGCACGGAACATTTATTAGAAGCATTAGTGACGGAAAATGGTGAGGAAACCACAAAGCTTTGGCAAAAATTAAATATCAATGTAATTAATTTGAAACAAAGCATTAGTTCAGTTTTAAAAAGCACTTCCAAATTTCCCGATATTACTGAAATGTTTTCTCCATTTGATCTTAAAACCGAAGCTAGAGACGCTGACAATTTACAAGCCTTAGAATTTTTTGGCACTAATTTAACCAGTGACGAAGTACAAAATAAAATTGATCCGGTAATCGGCCGCGCCAAGGAAATTACCCGACTAATAAATATCTTAGCCCGCCGCACCAAAAACAATCCCCTACTTTTGGGTGATCCTGGCGTAGGAAAAACTGCTATTGTGGAAGGATTGGCTAAACGAATTTTAGCCGGTCAAGTACCAGATTGGCTAATGGATAAAAAAATTTATGCGCTGGATCTAGGCTTGGTAATTGCCGGCACTATGTACCGAGGCGAATTTGAAAGCCGAATGAAACAAATAATTGATGAGATGAAAACCAACCCTGATCTAATTTTATTTATTGACGAAATCCACACTATTGTGGGCACGGGTTCAGCACCAGGTTCACTGGATTTAGCTAATTTATTAAAACCAGCTTTGGCTAAGGGTTATATTCGCTGTATTGGCGCCACCACTCAAGAGGAATATAAAAAAAATATAGAATCCGACCCCGCTTTAGAACGCCGCTTTCAAACATTAACGGTTAAAGAAGTTTCTTTAGAAGAGGCTAAGCAAGTATTAATGGGTATTAAGGCAAATTATGAAAAATTTCACAATGTAACTATTGTTGAAGAAATAATTGACCAAACACTTTACTTAGCCGAACGATATTTACCAGATAAATTTTTGCCAGACAAAGCTATTGATATTTTAGACGAAGCATCATCTAATTTGCGAACTCAAATAACGCCTTCGCCTGAATTTAAACAACAAAAAGAATTAAACACCAAGCTAAAACAATTAACCGAAGCCAAAGAACTGGCAATTGATGAAGAAAATTTTATTTTAGCTACCCAATATAAAGAGGAGGAGACGAAAGTGGAAACTGAATTAACTAAACTGACAGAACAGATACAACGACAAAAAATTCCTGCCAATAAACTAACTAGACAAGACATTGCCACTGTAGTTTCACAAATGACTGGCGTAGAAATTACTGAACTATTAGATAATGAAAAAAGTAAATTAACCCAACTAGAGCAAATCATTGGTAAATATTTAAAAGGACAAAACGAAGCAGTAACTACAGTTAGCCGATTTATTCGCCGCGGCCGGCTAGGAATTGCCAGTAGTACCAAACCTGTTGGCTCGTTTATGTTTTTAGGGCCATCGGGCGTTGGCAAAACCGAACTGGCAAAAATTCTAGCGCGCGAAGTGTTTGGTGATGAAAACTCATTAATTAGACTAGATATGTCGGAATTTGCCGAAGCTTTTAATATTTCTAAATTAATTGGCGCACCGGCTGGATATATTGGCTACAAGGATTCTAACAAACTTACTGATCAAGTTAAGCGACACCCCGCATCGGTAGTATTGTTTGATGAAATAGAAAAAGCTCATGCTGATGTGTTTAATTTGTTATTGCAGATTTTAGACGAAGGCCACTTAACTGATGCCGCAGGTAAACAAATTAATTTTAAAAATTGCCTAATTATTTTAACTTCTAACTTAGGCCTAAAAGAATTGAACCAGCAGGCCACAATTGGCTTTGAAGCGGATTCTGAAGGCGCTAAGAAAAAATTTATCGACCGATTTGCAGCAACCAAAGCTACTATTTTGGCAGAAGTAAAAAAATTTTTTCGGCCAGAATTTTTAAATCGCTTAGATGCTGTGCTGGTATTTAATCCGCTAGCAGAAAAAGATTTAGAAGAAATTGTAAAATTACAACTTCAAGAATTAGACGAACGCATTAAACAGCAAAAATTACCAGTAAAAATAAAATTAGGGCGTGGGGCGGCTAGAGTGATTGCTAAAAAAACCTGGACACCGGATCAAGGCGCACGTGGTATTCGGCGCTTTATTCAAGAACAAATAGAAAATTTTATCTCGGATAAATTGCTATCTGGCAATAAAGAAAAATCTATCACCGTGGCGATTAATGCTAAGGGTAAAGAGGTTGTGGTGGAATAATTTAATTACGCCATTTATTTAGAATAAATATTTAAGGTTTTTCTAAAAAGCAACTATGATTGATTTGCACCTCCATTCTAGTTATTCTGATGGTATTTTGAATATAAAAGAATTATCCAAAAAAATTGTTAACGCTGGTATTTGTTACTGTTCCATTACGGATCATGATAATATTGATGGCGTTGATGAAATGGCTGATATTTTGCAGAAAAGCAAAGTTTATTTTATTAATGGGGTAGAGCTTTCCACGCTGTACAAAAATCAAGAAGTTCATCTATTGATATATAATTTTAATTTACCGGCGGCAAAAAAATTATTCAAGAAAGAAACAGATTGGTTGAGAGCGAAAAAATTAAAGAATTAAAAGTGGCAATTGAATTATTTAAAAAACAGGGATTTGTGATAGACAATTCATTAATTCCAGAATCTAAAAAACCCATTGGCTTTACCGTAGCTAAGAATATCTACCATAACAAAGAAACTCAAAAACTTTTGATTAAAAAACACGGCCACCTTCTCAATAAGCAGGAATTTTTTGATTATTATCAAGCTAAAGGCAGGCCATGTTACACCCCAAGAAGTGGAGTTAATGTAGCTTGGATACTTAAAAAATTTAACAATATAAGTAAGGACATTATTTTAGCACACCCTTTTACACCTGTTAGTTTCGTAATAAAACCATTAGAAGATAAGGATATTTATGATTTAATAAAAAAAGGAATTACAGGAATAGAAATTTATTACAAAAATACTCCCCCTAAAAAAATTAGACTGCTGGAAAAAATTGTGAAGAAAAACAAACTTTTTTATACTGGCGGATCAGATTCACATGGTAAAAGTAATGATACTTCATTAGGTTATTATAATAATAATTCTAAAATACCTAGTTTTAGGTTAAGTAATTTAAGCTATAAAATATAAATCAAAGGGATAGTGGTGGAGTAACATATTTTTCACTACTTTTATTATTTTTTTATTAGAGGCAGGGGACTCGGAGTTGCGAAGGCCGTCCCCTACCCCTAACAACTCCACCCCTGCCACGCTATTTTATAACGCCTATTCAGCCAAACAAACTTGCTATGCCAAGCGGCCGACACACGCAAGTTCTTGTTGCTTCACTACGGCGTTATTAATAAAAAACTGCCAGCATTGCGAAAGGTCAGCTCACGGTGCGGTACCTGAGCGAACGTTAAACTGGCGCGTGTTTTGTCCTTGTAGCATAGCGCCAGTAGTGAGCGAAGGTGGCACTGTCTGACCTGAAGCACTAGCTGGCGATTCTTTCTGCCATTTCTTTTAAAGAAATGGCAAAGAGTGTTTCTTAAAAAAGGTAACAAAGTACTTTTAATAAATGCCAAAAAATAATAAAAATGATAATATAAAAAAGTGTTAACTAATACCAAAACATACCAAACAATTAAAACTGGCTGGCAATTTATTTTAGATGCCATTTTCCCTACTTTTTGCTTAGCCTGCGACCAAGAAGGTCGCGGCTGGTGCTGTGATAAATGCTGGCTAAATATTTCTTTTAACCGAAGTTTATTTTGCCCAGCTTGCGACCAACAACAAATTTTAGGTAAATTTTGCGATAATTGTAAAAAAGATCAATCACTGACTGGGCTTTGGACAGCGCAAAATTATAGCCAGCCAACTATCCGCGCCCTGATTCATGGTTTAAAATACAAAGGCATTACTGAAATTGCACCCCGTTTAGCAGATTTATTAACTATCACTTTAAAAATATTTTCCTTGCCACCAGCTTGGCACCCAACACCACGCCAACAATGGATTTTGTGTCCCGTTCCTTTAACAGGCAGACGCGAGCGTGAACGAGGTTTTAATCAAGCAGAACTGTTGACTCAATTAGTAGTTGAACAAAATAATCTGCTTGGTAAAAATTTATTAATCAGAACCAAATTCAAAAAACCGCAAGTTGATTTACCAACGAGCGAGCGACACCAAAATGTAGAAAATGCTTTTACTATCTCCAAAGATGCCTCAATTAAAGACCAAACCATTATTTTAGTAGATGATGTTTATACTTCGGGCTCAACTATGGAGGCCTGTGCTAAAGTATTAAAATTGTCTGGCGCACGGGAAATTTGGGGATTAGTAGTAGCTAAAGGATAAAATAGTGTTATCAGAGTTGTAATGTTATAATATTGTAGTAACTCGCTGTTCTTGACAAAAAAATTATTTAAGATAGAATTATTGGGATCTTTATATTAATGGAGGCGTGCCCGAGTCCCCGAACTAGAACATAGTTCAGTACGGGGCATGGGTTGAAGGGGACGGTCTTATCACCCTACGGGTGATCTCCCGAAGGGAGAAAAACATTTACAAAATTCACGGTGGGGTCGCATAGTGGTTTAGTGCACCGGTCTTGTCACCCTACAGGTGATCTCCCGAAGGGAGAAAAACATTCACAAAATTCACGGTGGGGTGGCCGAGCGGTTGAAGGCGACAGTCTTGAAAACTGTTATACCTCAAAAAGGTATCGCGAGTTCGAATCTCGCCCCCACCGCCAAAAATAAAGATATGGAGAGGTGGCTGAGCGGTCTAAAGCAACAGGTTGCTAACCTGTGACCCTTTACCGGGTCCCGTGGGTTCGAATCCCACCCTCTCCGCCATAACAACTTTTTATCGGACAAAGACCCAGCTACTTCGGCTGGGTCTTACCGTAGATCATATTTACGCCTACTATATAACATATGGAAAACTTAAGCGAGTCGGTCCAAGAATTTAAAGAGAAGTACGAGAAAATTGCTCAGAACACCAAGCGCCATCACTGGGTTCCGCAATTTTACTTAAAATTTTTTGCAGCAAACGAAGGCGGCGATCAAATATACATGTATCAATCAGGAAATAATCCGCTATTGGTTGGTATTGCGAATATTGCCACAAGTAAAGATTTATACACTTTTGAGGAAAAAGATACTGGGCAGAAAACTAGGGTGATGGAGGGGGTGTTTGCTGAGCACGAGGGGGCTGTAGCCACAGTGCTTGCTGAGGTAATTAGGAGTGGAAATCTACCCACAACAGAAAGAGAACGTTCTGATATTGCCGCCTTCGTTTCCTTACTGCGGGTGCGGGGGCCATCATTTAATGAATGGCTTCAAAATATGGAGATTGAACATATTAAATTGTTCCAACAAATCCAAACTGAACATGCGGATTCCCTTAGAGAGGAATTTAAAAAAGTAGGGGTAACTTTTTCATCTGATGAGGAGTTTGAAGAGATGAGAAAATTTATGCATGATCCAAAAAATTATTCCATCAAGATGAGTGGGGGTGAAGGGCATTATTTTAAGCAAGCTATGGACTTGAGTAAGGATTTTTACCAAATTCTAATGAGCAAAAAATCATGGCACTTACTTATTGCGCCACATAACCGTCATTTCATTACTTCAGACAATCCTGTCGTAATCCAGGAGCCAGTAGATTGCCCACCACACGTAGCTGGAGGTGTTCTAAATGGTACTGTATTATTAACGATTGCACCGAAATTTTGCTTAGCATTTCGGAGAATGCCCCTTAACAGCCAAAATATCCTACTAACAAGGGAAAACGTAAATCACATTAACCGATCAATAGCTAGCGTCGCTCGTAGACAGATCTATAGTCACCTCAATTCGAAAGATTGGGCTATTCTATGTAATGAGTATTTGACTGGCAATGAGAGCAAGGTGACCATAAAGAGGCTGGCACCATTTGCGCCATACTATATGGCACAAAGTGTCCCCCAACTCAAAGAAGCGGATGGTTTAAAAAATAATTCAGTATTACCACTTAAATAAACTGTGTTTAGGGGTATCTAATTCACTTTAAATTTATGCCCACAAAAGAACAATTAGACTTTTTCCAATCATTATCTGAGCAAAAGAAAATTAGGAGAATTAAAAAAGCCCTTGAGAGTTTGATAAGTGTAAGTAAACGACAACTTTTCCTTTTAGACAAATATGAAAAATCGGCTCGACAAAAAGAAATGGGATTTGCTTATTTTTTTCGTACACTGAAGTATACGTGGGAGAATGTAGATTTTGCATTAGATTTAAGTAGAAACAGAAATAGGCGCTTTAATATATATCCAACCCGCCTGATTTGTGAAAACGTGTTTAGGCTAGAGTACTATATAAAACAAAAAAAGAAGGAACAAAATGAAATCTGCCTTTGGGAAATGCTTCGGTTAATGAAGAGGTACTATGATGAATATGGCGACCTCTATTATAGGAATTCATATGAAGGAATGGTTAGAGATTTAGGGGAAAAAGGTACTACCTATCCAAATATTGATGATAAGACTGCATACCATGACCCGTTTCCTTCTATAGAGCAGTTGGTTACTAAGAGTAATTTACCATCAACAAAAGGTTTTTATATTCATTATAGGTATTTATGTGAGGGGCACCATGGAAAATTATTAGCTATTTATATAGCTGACAACGAAATTGCCCAATGCAGGAGAAATCTACTTTTGATAGCTTTATTTTGTAAGTGGCTTTTACTTATCACTGATTCTCATATAGAGCATGCCACAAAAGAAATGGTGGCGGTTACAATAAAAAAGGCTGATGATATTATATTTTCCATTACAAATTAAGCTGACCCACGTGCTTAAAATTGCCCTCTATCCGAACGCTCAAAAATCCCTTATAATACCTCTGAAACGGTGGTACTAGACCTACACACACCGCTAGAATAAATTATCAGATTGGCCTGTAGACAAAGGTTTTTTTGTTTAAGGAAGAAATTATAAATCTAGATTAGTTGCCAAAACAAACAAATGCTTTCTATAATGATTAAATGCAAACTCCTATCAGAAAAAGTGGCAAATACACTAATCTAAAATCAGATCCTTACTTAACGCCTGATAAATTTAACGAACTTAAAAGCATATTAACTAAGCTTAAAAAAATTACCCGCCCAGCCGCCATGGCCGAAGTTAAAAGACTAGGCGAAATGGGTGATTTTTCGGAAAACGCCGCCTACTCTATAGCCAAAGGACGTTTAAGATATACAAATGAAAAAATTACTGCTTTACAAAATCATTTGGAAAACGCAGTTATAATAAAATCAATCAAAAATAAGGATACGGTTCAACTTGGACACAATGTTACTATTGAAAATAATGGCGATCAAAAAACCTATCTGATACTAGGATCAATGGAAACTAATCCTCTAGAAAATATTATCTCGCTTCACTCCCCGCTAGGTCTGGCGCTGATAGGACACAAAGTTGGTGATAAAATAAAAATATCCCTAAAAAATAAAACGGTGGAATATAAAATAATCAATATAAAATGAAACTCCACGCCCTTACGGACGTGGTTTCTTTATATTTCAAGCTTCGCTTGTCCAATAGTTTCTACTATTGGAAGTGCCACTTTATCCACGCCTTAACAGGCGTGGTTTTAGTTAAGGTATTGAAGGTATATAAAAACACTCCCGAATAATTTCTCGAGAGTGTTACAGTTTGTGATGTTATTTTAATTAAATCCGACGAGGTGCGTCAGCTGTCCAAGTGATAAAAATAGCAATAAAGGTATAGCCACCGCCAAAAGGTAAAAGGAGAATTTTATCTCCAATTTTTAATGTGCCATCTTCCCAAGCTTTAGCTACACCTAGTGGCACAGCAGCGGAAGTGGTATTGCCAAATTGTTGAATAGTATTGTACATCAAACCTTTGTAACCGCGTTCCCTGAGATTGCTTTCAATATTATCATTAATCCGCAAATTAGCTTGGTGTGGAAAAATAATATCAATATTATCCAAACTTATACCAGCCCGGTTAATTGCTTTACCCACCACTATATTATCAGCCGCCTCCTTCGGATTAGATAACAAATTAATGACCTCTTTTAGCACCTTTTTGCCATCCTGCCAGAGCATATCCGGACGAAACTTAAATAAATCAGTTTCAGCCTCAACTAAATCTTCCAGGGTAAGTTGATTAGCTGAACCGCCGGCCCGAGCCATAATATTAAGAGCGCCAGCTGGTTCTGTGCCAGCAAAAAAGGATATCGCACCATACGGAAAAGAGGAATGAGCTGCTGACACAGACTCCAAAACAAAAGCAACCGCAGCATCACCTAATAATATGGAAAAATTGCGATTGGACATATCAACAGTACTACTCATCTTATCCGCACCAACCACCACACCAAATTTATATAGACCACTTTTAATAAGCGAATAGCCCAGTAATAAACCAGCACCAAAACTGGTACAAGCAGAAGATACGTCAACTACTAAACAATTTTTTAAGCCCAATTCATCACGCACTAAATTTCCACTGACATTGATTTTACCGACTACTAAAGCAGCGGTCGGGGGCGAATACCGATAATCGGGACTAACGGTAGCTACAATAATGAATTCACACTCATCAATTTTACGGCCGCAACTACTGATACCTTTTTGTACTGCCTGTGCAGCCAAATCACTGGTTGACCCACTAGTAAAATAACGAGATTTGATACCAGTTCTGGACTCTATCCAGTCAGGGGTGGTTAAAAGTTCCTTAACTTCTTTTTCGGTAAGGTCGGTAGAACCAGAAATTCTAAACTTTTTTTGACGAACAGCTACCTCTATTATATCGGCCATAGTTTGGTTATCTATTTTCTTTTCGCCTAAACAATAACCAACACCGGTTATACCAACATCAACCTCCATAATTTTCATGATATTCTCCTTTATTTTATTAAGTTGCGATTTATCTATTATTTTATTTTGTAAGTTACTTATAGTTCAAATATATTAATTTGTCAATCATATTCACCAAATATGATATTTTTATAATTTTACTATTTTTTACGAGACTGAAATAGGAACACTAAGATTAAAAAAAGAACTTTAGCAACCAATCAAAAAAATATTTTATGTTTTGAACATTCCATTCACCCTATGACACCAGCTATTATCTGGAAACAGGATTTATAACCAGCCCACCCGCTTGACCAAAAAATTATTATTTACAATCCTAAACGCGCAACCCAAGGTATAACCACTGCTATAATAAAATTTTTAGAGTAAACAAATTTAATTATAGCTTCATCGTAATTCTAGTTCCAATATTTCTACTATATTTTTATTACTTCCCCCTAATGTTGCCGGACTTTAACTAACTCTATCTAAAAGGCAATAAAAAAATATTTACTTATGTCCATAATACATACATTTGACTATCTTAACTCAAGTGTTAAAATCTAAGTCATAAGGTCGAAAAATAACTAATAATAATTAAGAAATAAATCTATGCTAAAAAAACATTTTATTTTTTCACTAATCTTAGCACTCATAATAACTTTGGTGCCGTTATTTTCTGCAACTCCTAGCCAAGCTGCACCTAATGTTGATTTGCCAGAACAAGCTGGAATTTATGATATACCAGGAAATCCTCATTTAAAATTAAGGGTATTTGTTCATGCGGCAAATAATCAAAACTATGGTAAACCCACTAGTTCCAAGGGAAAACCAACGCCTCCACCGCCCTCTGAAACATGTCGCCCCACCAGTACGGCTGATCCTGATTCTTTGGCAGTTGTCGCGGGCGCCGGTTGGACATTGCCTTCTACTTGGACTTACAACTTAAATCTCGCTAGCATCCCAGCTACAATTGGTTCAACTAACTTAACTACTATTACTGATAATGCTTTTGATGTTTGGTTGAGTATACCTACAGTTAACCAAAGTGTAAATATTGTACGTGGTAATGATACTACTGTTGTCAAAGCACAATTTGATAGCAGCAATATTATTGCCTGGGGTAGAACTTCTGGCTCGGCTCTGGCTGTTTCATATATTTGGTACAATACGTTAACTCATGTTGCTACCGAAATTGATACTATTATGAACAAAAGCTTTACTTGGTATTGGTCAAACCCTGCCAACTGGCCAGCTGGGCAAACTTGCGCCTACAGCGGCGTTTATGATGCTCAAAATATTCTCACACATGAACTCGGACATACTATAGGGCTTGATGATGAATATACTAGTGCCTATATTAATAACACCATGTATGGCTATGGATCAACTGGTGAGACCAAGAAGAATACACTAACTACGGGAGATAAAACTGGCGTAGGAAATTTGTATTAATAAATAGACTATCCGCTAAAACAGGGCTACAAACCCTGTTTTGTTTTAAGGCTTTGTTAATAATGGGACTTACACGGTTAGGTGTCATTGCGAGCGCAAGCGAAGCAATCTCTGGTTGATGCTAGTGTTTTATTAAGATTACTTCGTCGCTTGACTCCTCGCAATGACGCAGAGTAGGCCAAACGCGAAAGTCCTAAAATAAATTATTTTTAAAGAAATATATGTGAATTAAAACCTCCACCCCATCCCCTAGTGTTGCTGGGAGCGCTTGCCTGTTACCCAAAAATAGTAAACTAAACATAATTGATATAAAATAGTATAAGATGATAAGCTACATTAATTCGCTGCTGACTTAATTTGAAAACTATCTAAATGCTTAACGATTCTGATATTCAACTTATAACCAATTATTTAAAAAAAGATGATAAATCTTTAGAGATTTTGGTCAACCGCTATTTAAAACCAATTTATGGCTTTGTTTATAGATTTACCAATAATCTTCAAGACACCGATGATATAACTCAAGAAGTTTTTGTAAAGATCTGGAAGAATTTAAAAAAATTTGACCAAACCAAAAATTTCAAAACCTGGCTTTTTACTATAGCCAAAAACACTGCCATTGACTGGCTGCGCCGTCACCAAGACATTTTATTCTCGGAATTAATAAAAACAGAAGACGGAGAAAGTTTAGAAGATAATATTATTGATGACGCTCCCCTGCCTTCAGAAATTTTTGAACACCAACATCTGGCCCAAGAGCTTAATTCAGCGGTGCATAAACTACCTGCTATTTATCAAACTGTCTTATCTTTATACTATCAGGAGGGGTTTACTTTTCAAGAAATTTCTGAAATCTTAGAAAAATCTGTAAATACTGTCAAAAGCCGGCACTGGCGGGCAATTAAAGCCTTGCGAAAAGAGATGCTTATCTAAAACGCACCCAAATCAGCAATCTATACGTATTAATAAATAGAAGGACTTTTCTATTTATTTTTATACATATGCATCAAGATTACCATAAATTACTTAATTTGCTTGATTCCCCCCAACCCCCAGAAAATTTATTTAATCTAATACTAAAAAGGGTAGAATTAGAAAAACAACGAACTAAAGCTAAAATTAGATTAGTAATTTTTTCAGTTACTACTGTTATATCGCTAGTAGCTTTAATCATAACTTATCAAATTACTAGTTCACATCTATACCAATCTGGTTTTGCTGAAACTTTTTCCTTAATCTTCTCTGATTGGCAGTACCTTAGCGGTTATTGGCAGAACTTTACAATGTTTTTATTAGAATCATTACCCGTTACCAGTTTGATTATGTTATTGGTTTCCATGCTATTATTCATCAATTCAATTAAAGTTTTAATCAAAAATATAAAATTATCGTTAATACCTTTTAATCATAATTTAGGAGTATAAATTTATGGAAATTACCAAATTTTTACAATCAAAAATATTTCTTACCACTACTTGGATAATTGGCATCATTATTATCTTACTTTGTGTTTTTCAGGTTGGGGTTATGGTAGGCGCTAGAAAAGCCGGCTTTACTTATCGCTGGGGAGAAAATTATCACCGTAATTTTGCCGGTCCCCGTAGCGGCTTTCCTTTGCCTGGTTTAGATGACCGAGATTTTATTGAAGCTAATGGTATAATTGGACAAATCATTAAGCTAGATTCTAACTCTTTGATTATCAAGGGGCGAGATAATGTGGAAAGGGTTGTATTAGTTAATGATCAAACCAATATTCTACGCTTTAAAGATGAAATTAACTACTCTGACTTAAAAATTGATGATTTTGTCGTGATCATTGGCGAACCTAATGATACTGGCCAAATTGAAGCTAAGTTTATTAGAATAATGCCACAGCCACCTTTAAGCAATCTACGTTCAAAAATGATGTAATAATAAATAACCTATTTCTTTTATGTTTAAGAAAATTTGGAACTTTATCATAACTAAAAAATTTACCACTGGTATAATTGTTTTATTATTAATAGGCGGTGGCTATTGGGGAATTAAACATTTTACTAACACTGTTGAGCAAACAAGCTATATTCTGGGCCAAGTGGTCAAAGGCACTATTATTACTTCGGTTTCTGGCACTGGTCAGGTTGCTGCTTCTAGCCAGGTAGATATAAAACCAAAAATTTCAGGAGAGATTGACGCTATTTATATTAAAAAAAATCAAGAAATTAAAACGGGTCAACTACTAGCTAAAATAAATACTAGCGACGCGCAACGGGCAGTACGTGATGCAGAGATAAATCTAGAAACTGCACAAGTTCAACTAGAAGAATTACTAAAACCGGCTGACGAATTAACAATCCTGCAAGCAGAAAACGCGGTAGTTAAAGCAAAAGATTCAAAACAAAAAGCCGAAGATAATATTATTCAGGGCTATGAAGATGCTTTTAATGCTGTTACTGACACGTTTTTTGACTTACCAACAATCATGACTGGAGTGAACGATGTTTTATATAGTTACAACATTGCTAAAAGTGAAGTCACTATTGATAACAATATATGGAATGTATCAGCTCTAAAAAATAATATTAAATATGACGACTTACCAGAACTAGAAAAATTTATAAACTCTGCAGAAAGTAATTACAAAATAGCTAGAGAAAAATACGATGTGAATTTTCAAAATTATCGAGACAGTAGTCGTTATTCTGAATACAGCGTTACTGAAACGTTATTAGAAGAAACCCTAGAAACTCTTAGAGCAATGGCAGAGGTTATAAAAAGTGAGGTTAACTTTTTTGATTATTGGGTTGACAGTCGAACCAAATACGATTATCCAATTTTTAGTAAAGTTACTCAATATCAGTCAGATTTAAAATCATATACTTCAAAAACCAACGGCTATCTGACAAGTCTGTTAAGTATTGAACAATCATTTCAAGATAACAGACAAGCTGTAGTGGATGCTGAATATTCAATAAAAGAAAAAGAGTTATTACTTACTGATTTAAAAGAAGGTGCAACTGATCTTGATATTAGAACTCAAAAAATAGCGATTGAACAAAAACAAGCAAGCTTAGATGCTGCTAAAAGCACTACAGCTGATTGCTATATTTATGCTCCTTTTGATGGCGTCATTGCTGTAAAAAATGATGACATTAAAAAAGGAGATTCAGTCTCTCCCAGCACAGTTTTAGGATCTTTGATTACTAAACAGCATCTGGCGGAAATTACCTTAAACGAATTAGATGTGGCAAAGGTCAAGGTCGAACAAAAAGCCAATTTAACTTTTGATGCTATAGAAAATTTGACAGTAACCGGAGAAGTGGCTGATATTGATTCAATTGGCACCGTTAGCCAGGGGGTGGTTACTTATAATGTTAAAATTGTTTTTGCCACCCAAGAAGACCAAGTTAAATCAGGCATGACTGTATCCGCTTCTATTATTACTGATGTTAAACAGGATGTGCTGTTGGTTCCCAATTCTGCTGTTAAATCTGCCAATGGTAATTACTACGTGGAAATGCCGGATGAAGATGTAAGTAATAGCCAATCTGCCAGTACCACCGGCGGTATTTATTTACAGAATCCACCTAAAAGACAAACAATTGAAATTGATTTGGCTAATGATACTAGTACCGAGGTAACTAATGGTCTACAACAAGCTGACCAGGTTATAATACGAATTGTTAGTTCAACTACCTCCACGACTACCACATCATCGAATCAAGGAAATATATTTACAACCGGAGCCAGTGGACTACGCCCCAGAGACTAAAGTGGCTTTATGATTGAATGCAAAAATATCAGCAAGGCATACAATACTGGGATCGTGGAAACTATTGTTTTAAAAAATATCTCCTTAACTATTGATGATGGCGAATTCGTAGCAATCATTGGCCCCTCTGGTTCAGGTAAATCAACTTTAATGCATATTATCGGCGCTCTGGATACACCAACCAAAGGCGAGTATTTGTTCGATGGTAAAAATGTTTCTGAATTAACTGAAGACGAGTTAGCTGAAATTAGAAATAATAAAATTGGTTTTGTTTTTCAATCATTTAATTTACTTCCCCGCACTACTGTTCTTCGCAATGTCACTATTCCCCTAATCTATAGCAACATCGCTAAAGAAGAAAGGGAAACAAGGGTAAAAAAAGCTCTGCTTAGTGTAGGTTTGGAAGAATCACATTTTCATCATTTATCAAATCAACTATCAGGCGGACAAATGCAAAGAGTGGCTATTGCCAGAGCTTTAGTTAATAATCCTTCGTTAATTTTAGCTGATGAACCAACGGGTAACTTAGATACCAAAACCGGAGAATTGGTCTTGGCAACCTTTAAAAAATTAAACGAGAAGCAACACCATACTATTATTCTTATTACGCATGAACATGATGTAGCTATGCATGCCAAACGCGTTATTCATATACGTGATGGCGAAATTGTAGAGGATATTAAAAACCACAGCATTATCTAATAATGATTTATGAAAACTGCAGATTTATTTGAAGAAACATTTATTGCCCTACTAACTAATAAAGCACGATCAGGATTAACTATTTTAGGTATAGTTATCGGCATTAGTTCGGTAATTGCCATGGTAGCGGTGGGTCAGGGTGCTACTGGTTCTATAGAATCAAATATACAGTCGCTGGGTTCTAACTTAATAACTATTAGACCAGGTTTTCAACGAGGAGCAGGATATCAGGTAAGTTCTGGTCGGGGCTCAGCCCAATCATTAACTTTGGAAGATGCTAACGCTATTCAACAAGAAATATTTTTAGTCAAAGCAGTGGCCCCTGAAGTTTCCGGACGATATCAAATTACTGCCAAAGGAACTAACACCAATACTACAGTTACTGGCACCACGGAAAGTTATCTGGATATTAGAAATATACAAATTGACCAAGGTGATTTTATCACTGAACAAAATATTAAAAGTGTAAACAAAGTAGCGGTTTTAGGATCAACAACTAGAGATGATTTGTTTGGAGAAAATACTGAAGTGGTTGGCCAAACTATCAGAATTAAAGGAATTGAATTTAAAGTAGTAGGAGTAACTGCAACTAAAGGCGGTACGGGTTTTGGTAGCCAAGATGACATGGTTTATATTCCTCTTTCCTCTGCTCAACGCTTTTTATCTGGCAGTCAATATTTAAATACCCTTAATGTACAGGCGGTGGATCAAAATTCCATGACTTTAGCTCAGGAACAAATTACCTCTTTATTACTAGCCCGTCATAATATTACCGACCCACAAAACGCCGATTTTAGTATTATGAACCAAGCTGACTTGGCTTCTAGCGCCTCTTCTATTACCCAAACCCTAACTATGTTGCTGGCTGCTATTGCTGGTATCTCTTTAATAGTTGGCGGCATCGGCATCATGAATATGATGTTAACTACGGTAACGGAAAGAACCAAAGAAATTGGCTTACGCAAAGCAATCGGCGCCAAAAAAGCAGACATCAACAAACAATTTTTAACCGAAGCCATCACCTTAACTTTTACTGGCGGCGTAGTTGGTATAATTTTGGGCTGGTTAATTTCTTTGGTCATACAAAATCTGGCAGGTATAGCCACCACGGTATCACTACAATCAATTTTATTGGCTTTTGGTGTGGCAACTGTCATTGGTGTAGTGTTTGGTTATTACCCCGCCCGTCGCGCCGCCAACCTTAACCCGATTGAAGCTTTACGTTACGAATAATTCACAATTAATAATTAACTAAGATAAACTTATGAAAAAATTATTGCCGATAATAATCTCAGTAATCATAGCAGCTGGAGGAGGTTCTTTTTATGGTGGTATGCAATATGCCAACAGTAAAAATAATTCTAATCCAAATTTTAACAATCTTTCAGCTGAACAAAGACAGCAACGAATGCAACAATTCGGTACCGATAGGCAAACAAATGGACAGGGTGGAGCTGGTTTTATCGCTGGTGAAATTTTAAGCAAGGATGATAAAAGTCTAACCATTAAATTAAGAGATGGAGGCTCAAAAATCGTTTTCTTTTCTGCCAGTACAGAAATTACAAAATCAGCTACAGGTACTATGGATGATTTAAAAATAGGAGATAATATAACAACCAATGGACAAACTAATTCCGATGGTAGTATAACCGCTCAATCTATTAGTTTAAAAAATCTTGATTTACAGTTTCCATCACCAAATACTAACACTCCCCCTAACCAATAATTTTGGTTAGCAACAATTAATATTATGTAGCAAAACAGGGCTAATAACCCTGTTTTGTTTTAATGTTACTAAATATGACCAGTTGCCCAACCAATGCATTGCCTGATAATATAAAGTTATGAAACTTGGTTATTCATCAGCCATTACTTTGGCACTCACCACTGCAGTAATTTCTGGCACTGCAAATTTTTTAAATAAACTAGCAGTTACGGCAGTTACCAATCCAACGATTTTTACTTTTATTAAAAATGGCTTGGTGGCTATTCTGCTAATAGGAATAATCCTAGCGTTTAAAAAATGGCCCGAATTAAAACAATTAACCAGGAGAGATTGGTTAAAATTGATATTGATCGGTGTTGTGGGCGGTAGTTTGCCATTTATTTTATTTTTTAAAGGTTTAAGTTTAACCTCTGCTTTGAATGCTGCGTTAATTCACAAAACATTATTTGTTTGGGTGGCATTTTTAGCCATACCACTACTTAAAGAAAAAATAAGCTGGATTCAAGGTGCGGCGCTAGTGTTGCTGATCGCTGGAAATTTTGTTTTGGGCGGCTGGCAAAACTTTACTTTTGGTCACGGCGAAATAATGATTTTTATTGCTACTTTGTTATGGGCAATGGAAACTATTATTGCCAAAAAAACACTTCAACATGTATCCAGCTTAGTTACTGCTAGCTCTCGTATGGTATTTGGCTCAATAATTTTGCTGGTTGTGGTAAGTTGGCAATACCAGCTGCCGGCGTTAACAAATTTAACCCCTGCTCAATGGGGGTGGCTGATATTACCAAGCTTACTGCTTTTAGGTTATGTGCTTTCTTGGTACAGCGCGCTAAAACAGGCGTCGGCTATTTTAGTAACCAGTTTATTAGTGCCAGCCACAATTGTTACTAATCTGCTATCAGCAGTTTTTATAACACATTCATTAGCAGCAAAAGAAATTTTAAGTGCCACACTATTAGTTGCTGGAATTACCCTATTTATTATCGCTATTAAAAAAATAAAACCAGATAACTATCAGCCAGCTATTAGCAACTCTACTATAGCCACGCCTAAAATCGGCTTGATGGACGGTATACTGCGTTGCAGCCGCTATGCTTTTGGGCCCAATCGCCTTCATTATTGCGGTCCAGATGCAAATTCAGAAATTGCCTCTTACATCAAAGAAGGAATCAGCGATCCGGGGCTTGAACATTTGCTTAAACAATTCAAAACTATGTATCCATATTTAAACCACATTGCCGAAGCTAATAAAATTGCCAACCCGTTTGACGAGCGCGTAGTAGAGGCATATTGGATTGGCAATGAACTATTAGAAACTATTGAAAAAAAGAAGTTTTATCGCCACTTAATCGAGGATCAACAAATCAAAAAACGTGTTGGCGCCAAAGAATTTGAACTGGTTAGTAATAAATTAAAACAAGGGGCAGTGCCGCATCACTCTTTCCATGTTTTGGATATTTGGCTGCGAACTGGAAATTTGGAACGTGAACACACTTTAGAAAGTATGGACGAATGCCGAGTTAGTTGGGGAAGAGTAACAGCTATTGATGGGCCAAATATTAATGTGCTAACCAGACCGCTACTTTATGCACAAAAAAAATTGTTTCTGGGCGACCCAACAAACAAAAAAATAACACGCCGACTAGAATCAACTTATGATATTGAGCAATTAGCAGTGGGCGATATTGTGTCTATTCACTGGAGCGTTCCTTGTGAAGTCATCACCCAGCAACAAGCGGGTCAGCTTGAAAAATACACCCTACAGCATATTACCTTTGCTAATCAAACTATTTAAATACTATGGAAGTTTGGGTATTTGGCAATCCAGATTTGGCCCAAGATGCTTTACCAATTAAATTATTGCCTGAATTAAAAAAACAATTTCCTAAAATAACTTTCGTGGTAAAAGATCCTAATGAGGAGTGGCTGTTACCAAAAAAACTTTATATTATAGATACAGTTCAGGACCTGAATCAGGTCAAAGTATTTACTTCTTTAGATTATTTTACCAAACAGCCAGCTATTACTATGCATGATTTTGATTTGGGAACGCAATTACAATTTTTAAAAAAACTAGAACAGTTGCCGCCCTTGGTAATTTTTGGTATTCCCATGAATATCTCGACAGCTGATGTGCTGCGTGAGCTGCTACCTAAGTTGCGTCAATATTTAGTTTAAGAAAATGTGATGCACAGCTCATGCACGGATCATAAGCTCTAATTAATTTTTCTAATTCTTGCTGCAATTCGTCAGCTGATGGATTGGTAGGTAACAATTCTTCCACTAATCTGGCCATGTCTTGCTCAATATTAATTTGGTTCTGGCCAGTAGGCACCACGATTTCACCTTCGGTTACTACACCTTGTTTATCTATTATCACTTTGTGATACAAAGTACCGCGTGGCGCTTCAATCACACCAATCCCCACCCCTTCAATCTGCGTTGGAGGTACTGGTTGTTCTTGATTAAACGAGTAATTTTCAAGAATTTCTACAGAGTGGTCAAGGCAATGCAAAATTTCAATAGCTTGAGCTAAATTATTATCAAAAATATTAGTAGAAGGAAAACGTTTTAACACCTCTGTTAAACTTGCTTTAGTCTTAGTGTGTAAACTGTCTTTAGCTAAATTTATACGCGCCAAGGCACCTACCATATAAGTTTCTCCAGAAAAAGTATAACCCGAAGCTTGAGAATAAGGTATTACTTTATGCTGCAGATGATTATGAAAATCCGCTTCCTCGATACTGTCGCCTTTGTCGCTGATTATTTTTCCTTCCAAATAACTAAAAGGGTTGGCGACCAAAGCCATAAAATGCGTTTGACGGTCAAAAGAAAATTTACAGTTAGCAAATCGCTCAACTGTGCGCAAAACCGCTGATCGTGCAGCTGTTAATTTTTTTATAGCTTGCTTTATTTCTTCGGCTGTAGGAATTTTTAGCCAACCGCCAATAGCGGGATTAACGGCGTGGACACTGCGTCCGGCAATAATTATAGAAAGATAATTGCCAGCGGCTTTGATTTCAAAAGCATCATGCAATATTTGATGTTGTTCTGGATCGTTTTCATCTAATGACAGAAAAGAATCTTTACCATACATATCAGGCATGACAAATAAATACAAATGCAAAGCATGATCGCGAATATTCAAGCCGTACATGGTTAATTTTTTCATTAATTGGGTTTGCTGCGACGGCTTAATTCCCAATGCATGCTCGCAAGCTTCAATACTGCATAACAAATGAGCATTAGAACAAGTACCACAAATGCGCGCCAATAAAGCCGGCAAAGTTTTATACGGTTTGCCGCGCATGGCCTGAGTATAAAAACGCTTGTATTCAGTAATACCAAAACGGCAATGTTCTATTTTTCCCTTGGTTATTTTAATATCCAAAACAGCCGAGCCTTCTACTTTGGTTAATTCTTTGTTTAAAGTAAGATCAACCTGGTGCATATCACTCGGTAACAATATTAAATTCTTTAAGCATTTGATTTAAAACTTGTAAAAATTTTTTCTCGTCCATAGGACAACCGGGCACTTGGGCATCAACTGTTATAACATCAGATAATTTTTGAACATGATCCATATAGGAAAAACGAGATAAAATATGCTCAATTTCTTCTAAACGTTCTGGGTCAAATTTATTGCGCTGAGCCGAGGGCAGACCCATTACCGCGCAGGCACCGATGGCTACAATTTTTTTTGATTTTCTTCTAATCTCTTTGATTTTTTCCACGTGTTCAGGCGAAGCCAACGCACCTTCTACAAAAGCTACATCTAATTCATCAAGTACATTTTTAGACTGCAGCACGCGAGCATAGCGAATATCCAACAATTTTTTCCATTCTTGCCAATGATCGTTTAACAACTCAGTAAACAAAACAGTGCTATCTTCGCAACAGCTAAAAGTAAACCAGCCAATGCGTAGCTTCTTAGTTGTTATTTTGCCCGTTGATATTTTATCTGACATAAAAACTATAAACTAATTATATCAAATAGCTGGGCAGTTAAAAAGGTTGACAAAAAGATTGAACAATTATAAGCTAGCAACAAAGTGAAAAACAAATAACAATCCATTCAATCAAAATAGGAGTCATTATGAAAAATATTGATCTGAAAATTGAAATTACCATTACGGATGATTCTGGTTTGTCTGAAAACGCAAGCAAGGTGAATAGGCATATTAGGGAATTAATCAAAAAAGAAATTATATTTCCAGGACCACAATTACCACCTACCTACACCGTGACTATTAAAAATGGTGATGACAGAGACATCCTACTTCTTATAGAAGCGGGATATCAGGTTAATAAAGTACATAACGTCGTTGTTTAAAAATACAATGCGTTATTAACACCGCTACGCGAAATAATGTAGCGGTGTCTTTATTTTCCAAAAATATTCTGCGCCCAATTATTCCAAGTTTCCCCCTGGTCATCTTGCTGTTTTTGCCAAAGCTGCCAAAACTCGCTGGGTTTAATTATTTTTATTTGCTGAAAATTTTCCAAATCTAACAAATGCTTATCTTCAGTAATTAAATAATCAGCTCTACCACCTACTGCCGCTGCTAATAATTTAAGATCTTGCTCATCTTCTAAATGTATATTAACCACAGCCGGCCGAATTTCTTGACAGTTATCTAAAAATAAACCAAGATCACGCTTTAAAGATTCATCTTTAACCAACCTATTAACTATTAACAAATTTTCCCGCTTTACTTGATCTGATATTACTGCTTTAATTTTCTGTTGTAGAACCAGATCCAAAATGCGACGCCCAAAACTACCCGCGCCCCGCTCGGCAGTTATTAAAACATTAGTATCTAAAACTACTTTAATCATACCTTAAATCTTAACATAGCTAGACTGAATTTAAAAAATATTGTAAAGTGTAATGAGTTTACAGAATCTTGAATCAAGAATCATAAATAATGATATATTAATATTTACTTATTGATTCTTAGTTCATTATTTATTATTCATAATTTTAACAACATGTCCTTTCAAGTGGGAATTGTTGGTTTACCCAATGTGGGAAAATCAACCTTATTCAAAGCCTTAACTAGAAAATCAGTACTGATTGAAAATTATCCTTTTGCCACTATTGACCCTAATGTGGGGGTAGTGGAAGTTCCAGATGAACGTTTGGCAAAATTAACCAATATTTCTAAATCGGAAAAAACTGTTCCAACCACTATTGAATTTGTAGATATTGCCGGCTTGGTTAAAAATGCTCACCAGGGCGAGGGTTTGGGTAATCAATTTTTAGCCAACATCCGCGAGGTGGATGCTATTGTTCAAGTAGTTAGAAATTTTAAAGACCCTAATATTATCCATGTCTCGGGAACGGTTAATCCCCAATCTGATGCTGAAGTAGTAAATGTGGAATTGGCCATGGCAGATTTATCTACTGTGGAAAAACGGCTGCAGGCCTTAAAACCCAAACTTAAAACTGGACAGGATAAAGAAATAATAAAACAAATTGAAATCTTGAAAAAACTGCAACCACAATTGAATAGCGGCTTACCAGCGCGTCTGATTAAATTTGCTGATGACGAACAGCAATTTTTAAAAGAACTGCAACTATTAACTGCCAAACCATTGCTATATGTAATTAATACTGACGAAGCTACCCCAAACATTGACACCAATTTAAAACCAAATATTACTATTTCTGCCAAACTAGAAGCAGAACTGGCTGATCTGACTATTGCTGAAGCTAAAGTTTACCAGCAAGAATTGGGTCTAACTGAAAGTGGATTAGAAAAACTAATCCGCGCTAGCTATGAGCTGCTTCATTTAATCACTTTTTTTACTTCAGGACCAAAAGAATCCAAAGCTTGGACTGTTCGGGAAAACACAAAAGCACCCCAAGCCGCTGGAGTGATTCATACTGATTTTGAAAAAGGTTTTATTCGCGCCGAAGTTATTGCGTATACGGATTTTGTTGCTTTAGCAGGTGAAGCTGGCGCACGTGAATCAGGAAAAATGCGTTTGGAAGGTAAGGAGTATGTAATTCAAGATGGTGATGTTTGTCACTTTAGGTTTAGTGTGTAAAAATAAACTTATGCCTTATCAATTGGAAGATTTAAAACAATACTCTAGCTTAATACACGCCTTTTCCACTAAAGAAGATGGCAATATGTCATTTAAATGGGGGGAAGAAAAAGAAGTAGTGGCTAATCGTAAAAAATTTCTACATGAATTAAAACTTGAACCAACCAAGGGTATAACAACTGAATTAGTGCATGGCGACACAATTTTACGCGTAGGGAAAAAGCAAACTGGGCAAGGAATATTAAAACCACCAACCTTAAAATCCGACGGTTTAATTACTAATGAGCCAGGTATTTTCCTTTTTCATGTAGTGGCGGATTGTTTATCACTGCTATTTTATGATCCAGAAAATGAGGCAATTGGATTAGCGCATGCTGGCTGGCAAGGAACCGACCAACAAATTGCCAAAAAAATGGTGGAAAAATTTATAACAGAATTTAAAACTAAACCAGAAAATTTAGTAATAGGATTAGGGCCTTCGATTCATCGCTGCTGTTATGTTACCACCGAGCCAATAAAAGGGTCTTGGCAGACTTGGCAACCTTTTTTAACTAAAGGTAAAGATAACGATATTCATAGCAATGTTGTTGGTTTTAATATTTATCAACTTTCAGAGGCTGGAGTAGAGCATGAAAACATTTTTATCAGCGAATTCTGCACTGCGCATTCAGGAAAATTTTTCTCGCATTACCAAGATGTTCAGGACAAAAAACCCGAAGCGCGTTTTGCCGCGCTAATCGGGTTAAAGTAGTAATAATTTTAACTTTTACTTACTCAAATCAAGCTCATTGATTTTCAACCAGGTATTTTCATTAAGCACTACTAGTTTTTCATTACCCACAATATACAAATAATCATTTAAATACAGCGCGCGGCGAGCGGTAATTTCACTAACAGCTGTGGTTAAAGCTAATTTGTCATCCTGGTAAGAAAAAACATAACCGCCCTTGCCACCCGGCATAAAAAATACATTATGCTTAGCATCCTGCAAAAAAGCATGATGAGTTTGTGATACTTCAGACCAATAATCATCCAAAGAGTATTTATCTTTTTCTACTGGATTAGTAGGATCGCTAACATCAAACAGCGACAACTTAACCTTACCTGATTCTTGCCCCACTCCTAAAATTCTATTTGTGCCTAAAGGATGGAGATACGAAGAAAATCCAGGAATTTTTAATTCGCCTTTGAGCTCTGGCTTTTGAGGATTGGATAAATCCAGCACATAAAAAGGATCAGTTTGTCTAAAAGTTACCAGATAGCCTTGATCGCCTACAAACCGCACAGAATAAATTCGCTCGCCTTGTCCCATTTCTTTTACTGAACCTGTAACCTTTAAGGCGTTATCTAAAATATAAACATCGCTAGCGCTGTCACTGCCTAAACCCCCAAAACCACTAAACATACCAGAACCAACAGTAATGGCAATACGTAAATGATTATTATATTCATCCAAAGAAAATTGATTTAAAGGCTGGCCCGGCACGCTACCAGTGGCTTGAACTGATAAATCGGTAGATTTTATTTTAACAATTCCCGTAACTTCCAGCTCGCGCTTATGCTCTACGGCATATTTTTCCATACGATTTTCCATTTCATTTTCAATTTTTAATTCCTCATCCGAGCTTAAACCACTCATCCACTGTTCTCCTAGTGCAGTAAATTCCATCATCTTAGCTTGTAGACTAATATCATAACTGCGCAACTTTTCCACTTTTTCAATAAACCAATCAGGGAAAATATCACTATTAGCTTTCATCATGTTATAAAAGAAGCCAATCAAGTCACCCGGATAGGAATAAGTTACATAAATATTATCACCCGACATATAAACTATAGAAGTGCTAGAAGAACCAATAAAAGAATTGGTTTTTTTAATTTCTCCGGTTGCTGGATCAATAACTGAAACGGTATAAGTTATATCTGTGGGTACATAGGTTTTGGGATGATAAATGCCAGTGCAAGGAACAGAAATTGAATTATTGTTTAAAGAAAAAGGTTCCAATGGACAAGGACGATCATAAGAAACTCTGGTGCTAGTTATTAAATACACTTGACTATCATAAAGCCGGGCGCTGACTAGTTGGCTGCGGTCGCTATATTTTAATTCCCATTGTTGTTTGGGGTTTTGTGGATCACCAACTTCATAACCAACCAACTTATCATAAGTAAAAACCAATAAATTATTCTTAAGTAATAATAAATCTCCGGTAGTATCTATATTGCTTATAACTGCTAATTCTGCAGGCGGCCAAGCTTTAATAGTTTTAATTCCGCCTTGGGGTTGAGGGATTGGTAAAATACTATCCTCCATCATGGGCATTATCCCTCGCGTACCATAATAATATTGCGGTTGAGAAACATAAATTTGTTTACCGTCGGTTTTTACAACATCTGGCTCATCTATACCTAATACCTGTACATTGGTTTCAGAAACTCGCTCCGGACCAAAATCCATAGGCATGCCCAAATTTGCATCACCAGTAAGTTCTTTTAATCCACCCATTTCGCCACTTATTTCAGGTGCTACCAAAGCACCAGTTGATTGCCTCATTCCCAAACTACCAAAACTATCACCATAAACATTTTCTGCTTTAGTTAGATAATCTTTAAACTCCTGCTCGGAAGTAAATTTAGCCACTGAAAAATCCCCCGCTACTATTACTCCACCACCATTTTGGTTATCAGGAGATTGTGGTCCATTGATTATCGGTGCGATTATTTCCTGGTGAGTATACAAAAAAACGCCAGCTACTACCAATACAATCACTGGAATAAATACCATTAATAATTTTTTAATAGTCAGCTGTTCTAACATAATATTAGTGCTTAATGCTTAATGATTAATGATTAATGATTATAGTATATCAAATTTAAATTTTATTGACTATTTGCCAAGCACAATAATTTCTCTGGCTATTTTTTGACCAGGTCGATGATAAAACAAGGTACCACGGGGAGACAGCCACTCTTTGGGCAAAAAATCAGGAATAATATCTACAACTTTCAACCCCGCCTGCTTTAGCACATCCATTAATGGCAACAAAATAAAATCATTGCTTTTAACTATGGCTGGCCAAACCATGACTAAACGGCCATCACTGGTTAAAAAATTTGACAACAATTTTAGCCAGCGACTATAACTTAACATTAAATCATTAACTATCAATTGCAGCTCCCGTTCTTTTTCCCTACCAGTCATTGGTTTACCTAAAAAAGGTTCGCAAACAATAGTTGAAAATTTTTGTTTTACCATATTTACCAAGGATTCAAGTGGTGAATGAAGAATATTAAACTCCGGAGTGATGTTTGGGTTTTTTTTCTGCAGCCATTGTAAATTGGTTTTAGTTCGCTCCACTGCCTCCGCGCTTGAATCACTGCCCACTAATTTTTTTATACCGAGGAGCGCCGCTTCTTGTAAAATTGTTCCTGACCCGCAAAACGGATCTAATAAATTATCGCTGTTGGCTGATAAATTTATCATCATCCGCGCTAATTTTGGCGGCAGCATACCAACATAGGAATCGCGCGACGGCCTATCAAAATCGCGCTGTGAAAATTCAGCAAATGGCTGAACAGTAATAGTTCGACCCACTATCATTTTACTTTGATTAGGCATAAAAACAAATTCATACCCCATAGGCGGTAATAAATGATTTTTTTGTACTGTTACGGAAGATAAAATTTTGTCGCGCGATATTACATACCGCACCTTACCCTGCCCTTTAACCATTTTTTTTACTTCTAAGCCTAATGCGTTAATCCATTTTGGCAATGCTCCATACCAACTAAAGCCAAAATATAATTGTGGAGCTGGTTTAATAACTTGTTTGATTTTTAAAACGAGCTCCTCCTTGGCTATTTCCCAACTGCCAATTATTTCGCCAATTTTTATTACTCCACCCAGCCGTTCTTGCCACCAAGCTACGTCCAAATTATCTGCCTCAACTATTAAAAATTCACGTGTTAATAATACTTCGGTCAATTTAATATTAAAATTCTTTGCCACTTGCCAGATTTCTGCTACCGATAACTCCGGCTCTCGGCCTAAAATAAAAAAATATTGGAGCATACGTTAAGTATAACATATTCTTTTATTATTTTTTTATAACAATCTTTTATTAGGGGTAGAGGGCTCAGAGTTGCGAAGCCCGCCCTCTACCCCTAACAACCCCACACCTGGCACGCTATTTACAAAAATGCCACCATCGCAAGGATCAGTAAGCGGCACGGAAGGGTGGCGAATGACTGGGCTCGCCCGTGTTTTGGTCCTCTGCGCATGGGGCGAGCCAATGAGCCACCCGAGTACCACCTAATCCGAAGCGTCTGTGTGGCGACTTTTTGGTTACCTTTTCTTAGAAAAGGTAACAAAGTATTTCTAAAATAAATATAACTACTTGCTTTATTTTTACCTATTTGCTAAGATACTAATACTTAAAAGCGCCCAATTTAGAGGCGCGCCATACCCCGACTTATCGGGGTTCCTATCAGTCCTACTTGGGCATAGATAGGAGCTAAACTAAATATCGGACGCTATTTTGTTTATGACTAACTTAACTTTTTAATCACCAAATTTCATATGAATCATTACGAATTACTATATATCATACCGCTGAAAATGGAGAGTGACTCTATTGATCCTACTGCAGAAAAAGTTAATTCTTTGTTAAAACAACTAGGTGCTACTATAACTTTGCAGGATAATTTAGGCAAACGAAAGTTGGCTTATCCAATCAAACATGTTCGTTATGGTTATTATGTTTTAACTGAATTTGATCTTGATAGTGAACCACTAAAAAAACTAGAACGAGAATTAACATTATCTACCGATGTTTTACGTTATCAAATTCTTAGAAAGAAAATAAAGTCTCAAGAAAGGTTAGCGGAAGAAAAAGCACTACAAGACAAATTAAAATCCCAGCATTTACGCGAGGAAACAAAAATGGCAGAAACAGAAGCTAAAGTGGTAAGTAAAGAAACAACCACTAAAATTGATGATTTGGATAAAAAACTAGAAGAAATTTTAGAGAATGAAATAGTAAAATAATTTTCATTAATCTGTCGGATATCCGACAGTCAAAGGAGAATAAATTTATGAATCTAAATAAAGCTATGATTATCGGCAACATTACTCGCGACCCTGAAAGCCGCACTACACCCAATGGAACAACAGTAACCAGCTTTAGTGTGGCAACTAACTTGCGCTGGACTGATAAATCCGGTCAAAAACAAGACAAAGCGGAATTTCATAATATTGTTGCTTGGAGAAAATTAGGAGAAATCTGCGCTCAATATTTAAAAAAGGGTAGTAAAATTTATATTGAAGGTCGTATTCAAACCAGATCGTGGCAAGATCAGCAAGGACAAAAACATTGGCGCACTGAAATTGTTGCTGAAAACATGATTATGTTGGATAAAATCGGCAATAGCCAACCAGAAACAACACCAACACAACCTGCTGAAGATATTGCCCCAGCTGATGATACTATTAATGTAGAGGAAATCCCTTTTTAAAAAATAATAAATTACTAATATGCACAAAAGGCAAGTAACTACTTTCACCAAACCAAAAGATTGCTACTTTTGCATTAGCGGATTTAATGATATTGATTATAAAGATACTAGAATTTTGCAAAAATTTCTTTCTGGTTATGCCAAAATTTTACCATCTAAACGCAGTGGCTTATGTTTAAAGCACCAACGAAAATTTTCCCTAGCAGTTAGGCGTGCTAGAATTATGGCTTTAATTCCCTTTGTGAATAAATAATTTAGTTCCTCGTTCCTAGCCACTAGTTCCTAGAAAGATATGTCTATACTACCTTCATTAAATTCCATAAAAATCGGTTTAAATATTTTAGTTAACAATGAGCCTTATCAAGTACTAGAGGCTTCGTTTATGCGCACGGCTCAAAGAAAACCAGTAATGCGAACTAAATTAAGAAACCTGCTTAATGGCAAAGTGTTAGAACAATCATTTAAACCGGGTGATAAAGTGGAACAAGCCGATATGTCTAAAATCAAGGCCAATTTTCTTTATGCGGATAATCAATGCCATTTTATGAATCAGGAGACCTTTGAACAATTTGATTTTCCTATAGAAAAAATTAACGAGGGTGTTAAGTTTTTAAAAGAAGGTTTAGAAGTAAGTATTCTTAATTTTAACAGCGAGCCAGTAGGCGTGGAATTACCGAAGAAAGTAATCTTAAAAGTAACTGAAAGCCCGCCTGGGGTAAAAGGCGATACTGCTGGCAATGTAACCAAACAAATTACTTTGGAAACTGGGCTACAAGTAAACGCTCCCCTTTTTATTAAAGAAGGCGAGGAAGTAATTATCAACACCGATACCGGCCAATACGTAGAACGGGCTTAAGATAATTTGATTTTAACAAATCACCTCTGATGTTTTTCAACTCGGCGGCGATTTTTGGCTGCTCCTTAGCCCCTTGCCAAAAACCTTGACAAGATTAGAGCCAAAGCTTAAGATAATCACAAACTAAACTAATTCAAAATTGTTCAATAAAAATAGGAGTTTATCATGTCATTTGTAACTTATTTACTTGTGCTTGGGGCAGTGTCGGCCATTGTCTGGCCTATCTCTTGGTTTATTTTCAGGTGGAAAAAGATCTGCGCGCCGGGATTTCGTGGTTTTTTCATGTGGCCTGCAACTTGGTTTGTACTTTATTTGACTAACTGGGCTTGGTTAATTGATGTGCCTGGGGCTAATACAATGCTAGTTGAAAACGGAAAAATTGTCCGAGTCTTTCCGGAATCAATTATTATGTGGCAAGGCGCTATTAATATAGATAGCTTGGTTTCCTACGCTGCTTTTACAAAAGCTATTGAGCTGACCCTACCATTTGATCAATCTCTGGTGTTAAAGGGCCAAGCTATGGACGCAGAGTTGGATACGCTCGCGAAAAAAGTAACCTGGCGATTATTTTTGACAATCGGCGGCTCGCCTGAAGAAATGCTTAAATTCAGGAAAATTATCGGAATTCCAGGAGATAGTCTGGCAATAGTAGCGTATATTATGGGCCCTCTAAAGAATGGGATTAACTACGATCGCGAGAAATTGTTAACTGCGTACGATTTATTTTACGAAGAAAATAATGAACTACCTTGTTATGAACTAGTAAAATCTTATCTGTTACCAACCCTCTCTAACGCTGACATGAAACTTAAAACTGCAACGTTAAAATTTAGTTCATCATAAGATAACCAGCTAATGATAAAACCGACTGTTTAAAAACAGCAGTCGGCTCTTTTATTTTATAAAATTACTTTTCTTCGGCTCTGGCCTGCTTCATTTTTCCCCAAACCGTTTGTCTTGTTTATCCTCTATTTAACCGCGTAATTTTGGGCGGCAAAATTATACTGCGTGATGAATATTTTCTTAAACGGCACAATTGAATTTAATTCATAAAATACCAGCATCGCTTCACGATAATCATTTTCATCAACACTGCGATACGACAGAGGCGCCGAGCCATGCGCCAATAACAAAGCGTTGGCCATCAGTCGGCTGGTTCTTTTATTGCCATCCTCAAACGGCTGAATATAACCAATACCCAAAAGAGCAATCAACGCTTTAGCATAGGGCGTTGACATTTGTGATACAGCCGCGCCAAGATCATTAATTGCTTCAGTAATTTGATAAATATTATCTAACGGTCGGTAAACTGATCCAACTACGCCGACTGGTTTTTCACGCAAACCCAAATCCACGCTTAAATCTTTAACCAAAATAGCATGCAGTTCTTCTAAATTTGGCTGCGTAATTGTTTTAAATTGCGAAGTATATTCGCGAACAAAATTAAAAGCATCTTTATGGTTCAAAATCATTTGTGTCTCTTGTTGTGTCTTACCGAGCGCTGCTTTGTTCTCTAGAATTAACTTTTCCGTATCCAAAAGAGTATAGGTATTGCCCTCAATTTTTGATGACTTCCAAGACAGCTCAATAATAAGCCGCTCTAATTCTTTTCTTTGAATAGTCGTTGGTAAATCTCTTGTTCTTTTTTTATATTCAGAGGTTGCGCTATCCAAAATTTTCAACTCATCGGTTGTAAAAATATCTGATTTTAAACCAGGCAGTAAATCAAAATTATACCGGTTTAGACCGTAACGTTTATCTGGTTCAAGGGAACAATATTTATGGGCATCAACTTCGGCAAATATTCTGCCCAGCGAGCTTATATCATAGCTGGTGGATCGCCCAGAACCTGCCGCAACCAAAACACCAACACTCGCCATTTCGGACAAAGCTCTTTTTATTGTAACCAAAGAAATATCCTCCCCTTGTTTAACTATCTCGGCATACACGGCCGATGACTGCATTTTTCCTTTCTCAAGGATAATGGCAGTTATTTTTTGTTGTTTTGTAATTAATTTAATCATTTTCGTATCATTTATATACTTTAATCGTATCATATTGATACGATTAAAACAAAGCCTTAAAACTTAACCAAAAACGGAGAAGATATAATCGTTAACACCGAAACCGGGCAGTACGTAGAACGAGCTTAAAATTAACTAAGATAAAAGCCGCCAGATAGCGGCTTTTTTAATTCTTATGCGAAGCCAATAACAATGCGATTAATTACAAACCACATTTTCTTGCGTTACTCCAGGTACAGGGGCCTCGGGCACTAATCCTCCTCCCATAAATATAATGCCGGTCATGCCAAAGCTCTTGAAAAATTTTACACCCGGATGTGCTTGCTCGCTTTGACTATATGCCCAATCAATCAACCTTTTACTAAAGGCGCAAGTAACTGGCACCCCGTATCCAAGGGGCCCCTTAGGTCCAGACACTAAACATAAATCACCTTGTTTACCAATAATTTTAAATTCTATAGCTGGAATTGAAGTAGGTTGAAGTGGTGGAGAGTTACCCTCAACAGGAAAGGGGGGTGCAAATTGAGCCTTTAGCAAAGCTGGATTACATGCCTGTAAATTATCAGTAAAGCACTCCCACGCTTTTATAGTTTCAACAGCAGCGTCAACTTTATTATTATCCAAAAATCCAATAAAACCAGCAGTACCACAATTAATGGTATTTATCTGTGTGATAGCCGGCTGGTTTTGGATATTATTTAACTGGTTTACTGATCCTTGTGTTGTCGGTGCCGGCCGTAACCAATACCAATATACTGCCCCAGCCATCACCAACACGATAACAACAACTGTGGTAATTATTAATCCCTTATACTTACTGACAGAAGTGGGGCTATCTGTTTGCATCGCCGCTTTAACATCTGTAGCATCCCAACCTACATTAATCAATGCTGTATTTATTTGATCATCAGAAAGACCATTCTGACGAGCAGAGGTTATATAATCAATAAGTTTTTGATCCATAAATGCCCAATTTAATGATTAACTCTCTTTTATAATAATTTACTTCTCCGCCGCTCTTTGTTCTTTTACTTTCTGCCAAATTTGCTCTCCAATCTCTTTTCCAATTTTAGGATTCTCGCGTAAAAATTGTTTGGCTTGTTCACGCCCCACTCCTAATTTAGTTTCACCAAACGATAAAGTGTTGCCGCTCTTGATTAAAATATCATATTGCATGCCCGCATCAATTAAATCACCAGCTAGGGAAATTCCTTCGTTGTACATAATATCAAATTCCGCCACTTGAAACGGCGGCGCTACTTTATTTTTTACCACCTTAGCCCGCACACGGCTGCCTAATATTTTATCGCCTTGTTTAATCTGGCCAATTCGCCTCACTTCTATCCGCACCGAAGAATAAAATTTTAAGGCCATACCACCGGTAGTTGTTTCAGGGTTACCAAAAAATACGCCGATTTTCATGCGCGTCTGATTTAAAAAGATTACTACAGTTTTAGATTTAGAAATAATGGCTGTTAATTTTCTTAAAGCCTGGCTCATTAACCGCGCCTGCAATCCCATATGACTATCTCCCATATCACCTTCTATTTCCGCTTTGGGGGTAAGGGCCGCTACTGAATCAATAACAACAACATCAATGCCATTGGAACGCACCAGAGTTTCCACAATTTCCAAAGCCTGTTCACCTGTGTCGGGTTGAGAAATTAACAAGTCATCAATTTTCACGCCAATTTTTTTAGCATAAACCGGGTCTAGAGCATGTTCGGCATCTACAAACGCTGCCAAACCGCCTATTTTTTGCAACTCGGCAATAACATGAAGAGTTAAAGTAGTTTTGCCAGAAGCTTCAGCGCCAAAAATTTCTACCACTCTGCCCCGTGGCACGCCCCCAACTCCCAAAGCGATATCTAAACTTAAACAACCCGTAGAAATCGCATCCACTGCCATAGCATGCGCTTCACCCAACTTCATAATTGCTCCCTCGCCAAAACGTTCTTTAATTTGCTCAACGGCTAAATCCGCAGCTTTAGCGCGTTCAGTTTTTTCTTCATTTTTATTAGCTGTCGTCATATATAAAAATTTAATAATAACTATACTTTATCATATCAAGGATTATCCTCTGAGGGAAGGGTTTGTGCCAACACCTGCCTAGTAATCACTACTGGTTTGCTATAAGTTGAGGCGGCTGACACAGTAATAGTATTTAAACCAGGTTGCAACAAAACTTCCTGAGAAAACTCTCCTTGGTCGCTTACCGGAACCTGTTCTCCATTTAAAGTAATTTGTGTTCCTGGGGAAGTTTTACCTTTGACTTGAATTTGCAATTCATTAACCACTATATCGGAAGGTGGGTTGATTAATTCCACTTGCGGTGATAAAAAAAGATTGCGCGCCTCCCATCCTAAGTAAACAACCAAAGTCAAAAACAATATACTTAATACCAACCAACTTAATCGGAACCATGATCGCATCTTTGTTTTTTTTGGCGGTATCGCCGTTTTGCCTTTAATCATATAGGATTGTACCTCATCATATTCTTTAAGCAATATCTCAACAGGTAAATTCAAATAATTAGCGTATTCACGTAAAAAATGACGACCATAACTACCAGCTGGTAAAATTTTTATATTTTCATCTTCTAGCGCTCGTAAATAGCTCTCTAAAATCTTAGTTTGAAAACTTACTTGTTTAAAAGTAAAACCCTGCTGCTCTCGTGCCTGACGTAATGTATTACCAAATGATATTTGGACTACTATTTTTTTAGTATTAAAACGGGGCATAATTTTAATATAAACTTACTTTTAGGTTGGTTGGCCTAAAAAGTATTGGAAAATTTAAACTTTAAAAAAATTTATTTATTTATTTCTTCGTCTTCATTTTCACCTAAAGCAACTTGATCATCTTGCTCTATCTCCCCGTTGCTAAAATCATCAGCCACGGGCTTGCTAGATAAATTATCAGTTACTTGTGATTCAAAAGTTTCCCGATCGATTAATACCTCACGCGGTTTGGCCCCTTCTCCTGGGCCAATTATTCCTTGCTCTTCTAATAAATCCAACAACCTAGCAGCACGCGCATAACCAACCCTCAATCGCCGCTGTAATAAAGAAGCTGATGCCTTACCAGCCCGTACAATTACTGCCTTCGCTTCATCAAACAACTCATCACTGTCTGATGACCAACCACTAACAATATTAGTAGATTTTGCCGTTATTTGTGAATCAAACTTTGGTTTTTCTTGGCCACCAATATAACTCATGACACGTTCAATTTCTTCATCGCTAACTAAAGCGCATTGCAACCTTTTTGGTTTAGTAAGTTGGGGGGATAAATATAAACAATCACCGCGACCTAATAATTTTTCAGCACCGCTGGCATCTAAAATTGTTCTAGAATCAACACTCGATGCCACGGCAAAAGCAATACGATTAGTAATGTTAGCTTTTATTAAACCAGTAATTACATCAACCGACGGTCGTTGGGTCGCTACAATTAAATGAATACCCACTGCTCGCGCCATTTGTGCCAGACGAATAATTGCTGTTTCAACCTCGTGCGCTGCCACCGCCATTAAATCCGCCAACTCATCAATCACTACAATAATATAAGGCATCTGACCGCCATTCTGATTAAAGGCCTGAATATTCCGCTTGCCTTCAGCGGCTAGGGTTTGATAACGTCTATCCATTTCTGCTACCACCCACTTGAGTGCGGCAATAGTTTTATCAATCTCGATAATTACTGGAGTTAATAAATGCGGAATTTGATTATAAGCCGCTAGCTCCACGCGCTTAGGATCAATAATAATAAATTTCAAATCATCAGGTGAATTAGTATACAACAAAGAAATCAACATACTATTAATACAAACAGATTTGCCCGAACCAGTAGCACCAGCAATTAACAAATGTGGCATGTTTTCTAAATCAGCTATCCAAGCTCTACCAGCAACATCTTTACCTAAAGCAACAGATAAATTAGATTTTCTTTTTTTAAATTGTTCACTAATTAAAATTTCTTTTAATCCCACTGTTGCTACTGCCTGATTAGGGACTTCAACGCCCACTAGTGCTTTCCCAGGTATTGGCGCCTCAATACGGATAGGATGAGCTGCCAGCGCTAACGCTAGATCATTAGCCAGGGCCGTAATATGAACCAACTTTACTCCTTCTGCTGGTTTTAACGTATATTGAGTAACGGTAGGTCCAACTGAAATTTCACCCATTTCAACTTCTATACCAAAATTAGCTAAGGTTTTTTGAATTTTTTCTTTTTGTAATTCAATATCACCGCTAGTTGGTTTACTAGAAATAGTTTTTAACAATTCTAAAGGTATATCAATTTTCCGATGACTTGGCTTTATTTCTATTAATGGTTCCTGGACCGGAACAGTTGTTTTATCTGCACGCGGTTTAAAAGTTGGAATTAATTTGGTCAATTGCTTAACTGACATTCTTGGCTCTGAATCTACCTCTTGCTCTGGCACTTCCTCATCAAAAGTTTGGTTGGAAGAATCTACAATTTCCTCGTTAGATTTTTGAAATGGTCGCTTAATAATTTTTCCTACAAAAAAAACAGGGCTTAAAAGTCGTTTGATGGTAGTTTCAAACAATACTAAAATTCCGCCAATAATTAACGCCACTAACAATATGATACTAGCCCATAACCCCAAAATATTATAAAGCGGCAACAAGGCCAAAAAACCTAGCATTCCTCCGCCAGTACCCTGCCAAATATTTTTCCAACCAATGTTTAAATCTTCACCAATTTGCAGTAAACCTGTTATTCCTAAAACAATCATAATTAAACCTATCCAGTGATGCATTCTAATTTTAAATTCCGATTGCATCATAGCAAAAGCAAAGGCAATTAAGATAAAAGGTAGTAACCAACCGGCTGAACCACCAAATACTAATAAACCATGTTCTAACCAACGACCAGCTGGACCGGCAAAATTGGCCAAAGATAATAATAAAATAAAACTAAAGACAAATAAAAATGACACCACTAAATCATGCTTGGTATCTTTATTTAAACCACGATGTTTATGCCGATCATCGCTAACTTTAATTCTAATTTTTCTGTCCTTTTTACTAAATAAACTTGCCATAAAGCATGGTAATTATAGCAAAAAAATCAGTTGATTACTAATTACCCGAACGATGCAAATGCTTTACCACTGGCACTACACTAATTGTTTCTTGATGATAACGGCTGTAAAAATAAAAGCCCCCTAAAGCTAGCAGCAAAGCCAGCGAAGCAAATAAAATATAAGAAAAACTAATTCCATACCAAGCTGCTATCCAACCGACTATTAAGGGCGCCGCAACCGTGGCTAATTTTTCTGCAAATTTAGTAATCGCCGCAGTTTCACCTTCCAAATGATTTGGCGACAAAGAAAATATTACTGGCCGAACTGTTAAATTAAGTATAGCCAAGGCCGAAGAAATAAAAAAACTTACTACAAAAAAAATAACTTGCGAATGAATATAGAAAAAAGTAAACATTAAAATACTAATCAAACTGAAAAATAAGAGAATAATGTATTTTTTTGCCCAATGTGCCAGCAAGGTAGCGTAATAGACTGACAAAAAAATTGGAATTTGAAAAAAAATCGACACCAAACCTATTTGGATTAAACTTAGTTTCTGCTCAATGCCAAACAGCGGCAAAAAAATCATAAATCCAAACTGAATAAATAGTAGTGAGAACACGGCTAAAATTTGTACATAAAAAAAGATACTGTAATTAGGCAGGGCTTTGATAGCGCGGCTTAAAAACTTACTGCTGAACAAATCTTTAAAAATTGTCCCTAGTGGCGCGGGTTTGGTAGAAGTTGGCGGCAAACGTCTTTCAATGAGTAAAGTTAATAATATAAATAAAGCGACCACTAAAAAGCCGTAATACAACGGCCACCAAGCTACCACTGCTAATACTGCCAATGTTCCTACCAGGTATCCCAAAGCGTCCAGCGAAATATAAAATGAATAATTAAAAGATTTATCACCCTCATAGTGATTATCAACATACGCCTGACTGGTTTCATACATAATTATGGAACTAATACCATTAACCAGCACAGCCATTACTAGTAAGGGTATAGAATTTAAATAACCAGCAGCAAAATATAAACTCGCTACTGCCAAATACATTACCAGTGAAGCGCGAATAATGGTTTTGTGATCAAACCGGTCAATTACTTGTCCCAAGGGCAAAGTAAGCAGTAAACCAGATAAACTAAACAAGGAAATCACCACGCCAGTGATAAACAAATTATTAGTTATTTTTTCAATATAAATTGCCCACCATGGGTCAATAAAACCAAAACCAAATTCAAAAAAGAACATTACCACTGCCATTATTTTAATCGGCCGCGGCACCTTGTTAATTAAGTTTCTAAAACTATAAGGTTTAGTTATCAGTTGATTCATATTAAAATTATAACATAATATTACTATTAGCCCATTATTATTGCCGTAACACAAAACTTGACTAAATTATTTACATGATGTAAAGTCTTATCAAATAAATACTAATAAACCAAATATTAACAACTAAATATAGAGGTCAAAAATGAACAAACAACTTTTTTTGATTAGTAGCTCTAAGTGTGAAGGCGGAAGTTACCTTGCACATTGCGCTGAAGCTATAAAAGCATTCTTAGGGACAATGCAACCCAACGAACAGATAGCTTTTATCCCCTATGCCCTAAAAGACCACGACGGTTATACTAAGGTAGCTCAAGCAGCTTTTAAAGCTATGGGATACAATTTAACATCAGTACACCGCTTCAAAAATCCAGACAATTTGATAAGAAACCATTTAATAAAAGCTGTTTTTGTTGGCGGTGGAAATACTTTTCGACTCTTAAGTACACTCCAGGAAAAAGGTCTTGTGGGTCTCATAAGGGGCTGTGTAGAAGAGAAAGGAATCAAGTATATTGGATCTAGTGCTGGCTCAAATATGGCCTGCCCCACCATCAAAACGACTAACGATATGCCCATAGTGCAACCTCGAGCTTTCAACGCCTTAAGATTGATTAATTTCCAAATCAATCCGCACTTCGTGCCAGGGAGTTTAGTTCCAGGACATATGGGCGAAACTAGGGAAGAACGAATTAAGCAGTTTCACGAAGAAAACGACACACCGGTCATTGGCTTAACAGAAACCAATTGGCTCACCGTTGATGGAGAGAAAACTGTGCTACACGGAAAAAAAGAGGCGTTCGTCTTCGAACGAGGCAAAGAGCTAAGGATGTGGCCGCCGGAAACTGTGTTGATGCTATAAACAAAAATATGCAACATATCTAATGGGATTTTAGTAAAACAAAATCCCATTTTTATTTACTAAAAAATCAGCCTTCGCTAACCGGTGAGGATTATTAAAATTATAATATTACCTGCATTTCATTATTCATTAAATCTTAACAAAAAAACTATTGACTTTATTTTTCAAATGTAGTAAGTTTATTTAAAATAAATCATCAAAAAAATCAACAACAAAAGGAACTAACAATGACACATTCAAAAATAGTATACATATCTGGGACTTTAACCGATCTGACAGAAGAAGAACGAATTAAATTACGGCAGTTCTATGAAGACCTAGGTAGTATCTGTTCAAAGTTCGGTTTTACACCTTATATTCCACACTTCCACAGCGATCCACTCCATACTCTCACTCAACGCAATTTCGATCGTATTGAACGCCTGGCTGTTACACAATCATACTTGGTTATAGCATACGTTGGGATCGATTCAACAAAAGTAGGTATCATTATTGAGATGGCCTACCATGCCAATAAACCAACTGTCCTGATATATAAAAGAAAACAACGAGATGGCTTAATTTCCCAGTCAGTTTGTGGAAACCCCGGTGTTGTTCATCAAATAGAATTTGACGAAGAAGTTGGTGGTTTTGAAAACGCAAAAAAACAGTTGAGTAAATTTTTACATGAATTTCGTAGCTCAAACGTTGCAGATGGTCTACCAAATATAATTTCACTATAAAACAAACGATTCTAAAATAAAAATTAAACACAATAATACCCGCCGACCACCGATATGCAATAATGCTGAGGTGGTTTTTTATTTTATAATTACTTAAAGTAGTCATTTTTTTAGTAAAAAAACCAGCCCTCACTAACCAGCGGGGTATGAATAAATTTTTAGTTAACAAATTTTATTCCTCAACAATCGGAGCGGGGGTAGCAGTTATATCTACTGGGTCAGCAACCTGGACCGCCAACTCGGCCATCATGGCTCGCGCTTGTTCGGCCAGCGCTTGCTGTTCTACTTCTCTCTTGGCACGTTCTGCTTCGCGCTGCTTATTAATTATGACCATATCTTTAACAATACGTTCATGATAATCACCATAACCAGTGCCAGCTGGAATCAATCGCCCAATAATCACATTTTCTTTTAAGCCACGTAGATAATCAACCTTGCCGGTTACAGCAGCATCAATCAGCACCCGCGCTGTTTCTTGAAAAGAAGCAGCAGATAAAAAGCTATCGGCCGATAATGAAGCTTTGGTTACTCCCAATAAAATCTGGTCGCCTTGAGCAATGGTACCATTCTTTCTTACTTTTTCATTAGCTTCTTCAAACTGCGCTGTGGTAACAATTTCTCCGGGCAATAATTCAGTATCACCGGCATCATTAATATACATCCGTGAAAACATTTGGCGAATAATAATCTCTATGTGTTTGTCATTTAATTTCTGCCCCTGAACAGAATAAATGTTTTGAATTTCTTTAAGAATATATTTTTGCACCGCCTCAATATTTCTTAAACTATAAAGACTCGCTAAATCAATTGGCCCTTCGCTTAACTGCTGGCCGCGCGTTACCTGATCGCCGTCTTTTATCCAACAGGCAAAACCCATAGGCACTAAAACTTCTTTATCCAGCTCACCTGGTCCTGAAACAATAATTTGCTTATCAGTAACTTCTACCACTCCTGCCAAACCGGCCTTTATCTCGCCACCATCAACTGTTTTAATTAGCGGAGTATTAGCTGTTACCTTGCTTCCTGTTTTAACCAATACCTTAGCCTCGGGATAACGCTGCAAATTAATAACCTCTTGCTTATCGCCTTGATAATGTAAAATAATAACTTTTTGCCGACCACGAGTTAACACTTCTGCTTTACCATCAAATTCAGCTAACACGGCAGGTTTTTTAATAGGTCTGGCTTCAAAAATTTCTTCTACCCGCGGTAAACCTTGGGTAATATCTTCTACCGATGCCACGCCTCCGGTATGGAAAGTACGCATGGTTAATTGGGTTCCTGGCTCGCCAATAGACTGAGCAGCAATAATACCAACTGCTGTACCAATGGACACTACTGAATTGAAACCCAAATCCCAACCATAACATTTTTGGCATAAACCTCGACCAACTTTACAAGTTAAACTAGAACGAATATGAATAGTAGATACTTCAGAACTATCTATTAACTTAGCTTGATCATTAGTTATCAATTCTCCTTTTTTAACAATAGTTTCTCCATTTTTCGGATCAACCACCGCTTCAATCACAAATCTACCTTTAACTCTTTCCCCTAGTCTATCACCTGCTTCACTGCTTTCATTTCTTTGCCAAACCAAACCCTGTTTGTCACCGCAATCTTCCTCGCGTATTACCATGTCTTGTGCAACATCTATTAAACGGCGAGTTAAATAACCAGCATTAGAAGTACGTAAAGCTGTATCGCTTAAACCTTTTCTGGTGCCGTGAGTGGAAATAAAATATTCCAAAACCTCAAAACCTTCTTTAAAATTTCCTTTAACCGGCAGTTCAATGGTTTCGCCGGCCGGATTAGTAACCAACCCTTTCATACCCATCATTTGGGTTAGCTGTGCCCAAGAACCTCTTGCTCCAGATTCAATCATGGCATACACTGGACTTTTTGGATCCAAAGCTTTCCGGCATAACTTGGTAACCTGCTCTTTAACGTGCGCCCATATTTCCACAATCTTGATATGTCGTTCTTCAGCAGTCAGTAAACCTTGTTGATATTGTTCTTCAATTACTGTAATTTGTGTATCTGCTTCTTGATAAAGTTGACCTCTTTCATTAAGTTCGGGTAAATCCGCCATACCCCATGACAAACCAGATTCAGTTAAATATTTAAATGCTAATTCTTTAATATTATCGGCCAACACAGCGGTTGTATCTGTACTATTTTTTTCCAAACATAACGCCATTAAAGCCCTTAGACTTTTGGCGGTCATGGTTTCATTGATATACTGCAAATTTTCCGGCAAAATATTATTAAATAAAATTCTACCGACACAAGTTTCAATATGCTTATTGCTAATTCTTACGTTTATTTGTTCTGATACAGTAATATAACCTCCTTGAAAAGCCATAATTGCTTCATCGGTATCAACAAACATTTTTACCTGACCCCGCGCTGGGGTTTGGCTAGTCATGTAATAGCAACCCAACACCATGTCTTGGGTGGGTGATACTATTGGCTGGCCAGTTGCCGGTTTAAGTAAATTTTTAGCCGACAGCATTATTTCTCGGGCTTCCCATTTAGCCTCTTCGGTAATCGGCACATGAACAGCCATTTGGTCACCATCAAAATCAGCATTAAAAGCTGGACAGATTAATGGATGAATTTGAATAGCTTTTCCTTCAATCAAAACTGGCTGAAAGGCTTGAATACCCAAACGATGTAGCGTTGGAGCGCGATTTAATAACACATGGGCGCCTTTAACAACTTCTTCCAATATATCCCACACTTCAGTAGTTTTTGACTCTATCATACGGTTGGCGCTTCGCACATTATGCACGTACTCCCGTTCAATCAATTTAGAAATAACAAACGGCTTGAATAATTCCAACGCCATCATTTTAGGCAAACCGCACTGATTAAGTTCCAACTTTGGCCCGACCACAATCACGCTACGGCCAGAATAATCAGTTCTTTTACCCAACAAATTCTGCCTAAAACGGCCTTGTTTGCCTTTTAAAATATCAGCAATTGATTTAAGCATGCGCCGCTGCCCAGTAGAGGCAGTTACGGTTTTACCGTGTCTAGCGCCATTATCAATTAAAGCATCCACCGCTTCTTGCAACATGCGTTTTTCATTGCGGCAAATTACCTCTGGCGCATTTAGTTCCACTAAACGTTTTAATCGATTATTTCGATTAATAATACGACGATACAAATCATTAAGATCTGAAGTAGCAAACCGTCCGCCATCTAATTGCACCATTGGTCGAAGATCTGGCGGAATAACTGGTAAGCTGGTTATGATCATCCAAGCAGGACGCAAGCGTACCGACTTTAAATGATTAAATAGTTTGAGCCGCCGTACCAATTTTTTATTTTTGGCTACTTCCGGATCACTTAATTCTTTTCTTAAATGATTTATTTCTTTATCTAAATCAACAGCCAATAACAATTGATGAATTGCTTCGGCGCCAATACCGGCTTCAAATACTTGCCCATACTTTAATGATAAATCCTGATACTGGCTTTCAGAAATAATTTTAAATGGCTTTAATTCTTTTAATTCCCGCTTGGCAATTTCTAGTGCCTCTTCTAATTTTTCCAAACGCTCTTCCCTTAAGGTATTGCTACTTTTTACTGCTGCTGTTTCTTTGGCAGTAGGTTTAGTAGACTGACTGGTAACTTTTTGATGCTCTGCTTCAATTGCTTTTTTCTTAGATTTGTATTCTTCAGTTACTTGATCAAATAATGCTTTCTTTTTTTCTTCATCCACTGTAATAATAATAAAAGCGGCAAAATATATAACTTTTTCTAAATCCTGAACTGATAATCCTAATACCAAACCTATTTTTGATGGCACGCCGCGTAAAAACCAAATATGAGAAACCGGTGCAGCCAACTTAATATGTCCAAAACGTTCGCGCCTCACTGCCGCACGAGTAACCTCAACACCACATTTGTCACAAATAATGCCGCGATGGCGAATGCGTTTGTATTTGCCGCAATAACATTCCCAATCTTTAGTTGGTCCAAATATCCGTTCATCAAATAAACCTTCTTTTTCTGGTTTTTGGGTGCGGTAATTGATAGTCTCTGGTTTAGTTACTTCACCATAAGACCAAGCCTCAATTTCTTGAGGCGAAGCCAGCCTTAATCTAATGGCATCAAAATCATTAGCTTGATATTGGTCTTTATCAGGAAACATAAAAATTAAATATTTTCTTTAGGCCGATTTTCATCGCTACCTGGTTTAGCCTTGCTCATTGGCTTACCACCTTTTAATAACTCTACTTCTAAACCCAATCCTTTAAGTTCTCTTACCAGCACGTTAAATGATTCAGGTATATTTAATTTGCGAATTGGCTCGCCTTTTATAATTGATTCGTATGCTTTAGAGCGTCCTGGCACATCGTCAGACTTGATAGTTAAAATTTCCTGCAAGGTGTGAGCTGCACCATATGCCTCCAGTGCCCATACTTCCATTTCACCAAACCGCTGTCCGCCAAATTGTGCTTTTCCTCCCAAAGGCTGCTGGGTAACTAACGAATACGGCCCAATGGAACGTTGATGAATTTTATCTTCCACCATGTGATTAAGTTTTAACATATACGACCAACCAACTGTAACTTTATTAGCAAACGGCTCGCCGGTTCGACCATGATAAAGAGCCACTTTTCCATCGGCCGATAAATTAGCGCGCTCTAATTCTTGCTTAATAACTTCTTCTGGCACCCCATCCAAAGCCGGCGTGGCCACATAATAACCCAAAGCTTTGGCAGCTAAACCTAAATGCGTTTCTAAAATTTGTCCAATATTCATACGCGACGCTACACCCAAAGGGTTTAAGATAATATCCACAGGTGTACCATCGGCAAAAAATGGCATATCTTCTACTGGCACAATTTTGGAAACCACACCTTTATTGCCATGACGGCCAGCCATTTTATCACCCACTTGAATTTTACGTAATTGCGCTACCGCCACCTGAATAGTTTTAATTACCCCACTAGGTAAACGATCGCCATTAGCGCGCGAGAAAATTTTAATATCCACCACTTTGCCATGTTCACCATGCTCTAAATACAAAGATGAGTCACGAACATCTTTAGCTTTCTCGCCAAAAATGGCGCGCAATAATTTTTCTTCGGCTGACAATTCGGTTTCGCCCTTGGGGGTTATTTTTCCCACCAAAATATCGCCCGAAGAAACTTCAGCACCCACCATAATAATACCTTCGCCATCTAAATATTTCAGTTTTTCCTCACCCACATTAGGAATATCGCGAGTAACAATTTCCGGTCCTAATTTAGTATCGCGTACATCAATGGAATAATTTTCAATATGAATAGAGGTATAAGCATCTTCCCTGACTAATTTTTCCGAAATCAAAATAGCGTCTTCATAGTTACCACCTTCCCAAGGCATATAAGCTACCAAAACATTATGCCCTAACGACAGCTCGCCTTGATCAGTAGCAGCGCCATCGGCGATGGGATCACCAGCCTTAACTGTTTGGCCTTTATCAACTATCGGCCGCTGATTCATACAAGTAGAAGCATTGGAACGAACGAATTTTCCCAAATTATAAACACGATCGCCTTCAGCGCCTTGAATGATAATGCGATCAGATTGTACATCAGTAACTGTGCCGTCAATATCAGATAGTACTACTTGCCCCGAATCACAAGCTGCCTTAAATTCCACGCCTGTACCAATAATCGGCGCTTGAGGACTAATACAAGGAACGGCCTGGCGTTGCATGTTGGTACCCATTAAAGCACGCACTGCATCATCGTGTTCCAAAAACGGAATTAAAGAAGTAGTAATAGAAACAATTTGTTTTGGCGACACATCCATATAATCAATTTTCCAAACAAAATCATAAGTCGGCTCGCCCCATTCCCGCACTTCAGCTCGATCATTTATAAAATATCCCTGCTCACTAATAACTGTGGTGGCAGCGGTAGTAACATGACGCTCTTCTTCAAAAGCGTCCAACCACACTACCTCATCAGTTACCCGAGGTTTAACTGGCACTTGAGTAAGAGCTAGGGCTTTAATAATTTTAGCTAATTCAGCTGATATTTTGGTATTAGCTTGAGCCACTACTTCACCTGCTTCATTAGTTATATCTTCACGTAAAATTTCACCCTCCAAACTTTTAGGATCATTAGGTAAATCATGAATAACTTTGCGGAAGGGAGTTTCAATAAAACCATAACTATTAACCCGACCGTATGAAGCCAAATGTCCTACCAAACCAATATTAGGTCCTTCGGGCGTAGCAATTGGACAAATGCGGCCATAGTGCGTACGGTGCACATCTCTAACATCAAAACCTGCTCGCTCTCGCGATAATCCGCCCGGACCCATGGCTGACAAACGACGTTTATGTTCTAACTCGGATAACGGATTAGTTTGGTCCATAAATTGCGACAGTTGTGATGACATAAAAAATTCCTTAATCGAGCCAATAATCGGACGAGCATTAATCAACTGGTTCGGTGTAAGGGTGGTAATATCCAAAGTAGACATACGGTCTTTGATAATTCTTTCCAAGCGCGCTAAACCAACACGGAATTTGTTTTGCACTAACTCACCTACGGCCCTAACTCGACGATTACCCAAGTGATCAATATCGTCTGCTTCAATTTGTGAATTATTTAAAGTAACTATTTCCTTAATAATCATTACCAAATCCTCGGGTCTTAAAATTCTGGTTTCTTTGGTTATGGCAATGTTAAAATTAAATCTTTTGTTTAATTTGTATCTACCTACTCTGCCAAAATCATATCGTGCAAAATTAAAAAACATGTTGTGAATTAATTGCCGAGCATTATCAACGGTTGCCAAGTCACCCGGTCGAATGCGTTTATATACCTCTTTTAAACCCTCACCTTCATTATGAGAAATATCTTTAGCCAAAGTTGACTCAATATATTTATTTTCCGGGTGAGTATCAATGTCTTTAAATAATTCTTTAATGGTTTCATCGCCGTCAAAACCAAAAGAGCGCAATAGCGCCGTCACTGCCACTTTGCGTTTACGATCAATTTTAACCCAGATAACATTATTAGTATCAGTTTCAAATTCCAACCAGGCGCCACGGTTGGGAATTATTTTAGCACCATAATAACGCCGTCCCCGGGCTTGCTCTGAAGTAAAAAATACTCCAGCAGAACGAATTAACTGGGACACTACCACGCGCTCAATACCATTTATCACAAAAGTGCCACGCGCCGTCATAATAGGAAAATCACCTAAGTACACTTCTTGTTCTTTAATTTCTCCAGTTCGTTTATTTACTAAACGCGTTTTTACTCTCAAAGCTGCTTCGTAAGTAATATTCTTAGCATGAGCCGAAACTTCATCAAACTTAGGTTCGTCTAAATAATAATCCAAAAAATACAATTCTAAATCGCGCCCAATAAAATCCCGAATGGGTGAAATCTCTTCAAATAATTCTTTTAATCCCTCAGCAAAAAACCATTGATAAGAATCTTTTTGAATGGATATTAAATCCGGTAATGCCAAAGCATCCCTTACTTTAGTAAAGTATTTTCTTTCTCGTAAAGTGGTTGATGATTTATTAGACACAAAAAATGCTCCTTCCTGAATGTTTTTAAATAGGAAAGAGTTTATTTATTTCTACTTAGAGCGGAGGGTAGCTTCCCGCAAATAAATATAACTCAAAATAGAGTTTAAAATATTAATCTCAAGTTAATTCGCCTGTGCTTTAAGGTAAATGTTATTTATAAAAATAGTATCTGGAGTGTAACAACAATTTTTAACGTTGTCAAGTTTTAAGCTCAATTATATATATTTTAGAAATTTTTAGCTAATACTAGCTAAAAATATTAAATTTTTTTTAATATACAAAAAGTTATCCACAATTACTATAATATCTACTCATATTATTAAAGATTATTAGTAATTTTTTTTAATTCCTGTTTTACTATTTGACGATCATCCCAAGGAATTTTACCTTGTTTAGTGACTAACCACTGTTCTGAACCTTTACCAGTAATAATCACAGTGTCGCCAGCAACTGCTAATTTTAATGCTTTGGCTATTGCTTGCCGACGATCCATAACTTGCCAAAGATTTTTTCCTAGTTGCTTGCCTATATTTTTTGCGCCCAAAACTACAGCTTCAATAATTACTTGTGGATCTTCATCATAAGGATCTTCATTAGTCACTATTACTTGATCAGCAAATTGGCCAGCTAATTTACCTAAAACCGGCCGCTTGGCTTTGTCCCGCCCACCGCCACAAGAACCTAACACTGCAATAAGTTTGCCTATTTTTTTTTGTGTTAAAGTTTTATAAACTTCTTCAAGCGATTCCGGGGTGTGGGCATAATCAACCACTACTTGAAAACTTTGCCCGGCATTAATAAATTCCATTCGCCCTGGCGCACCAGCAAAATCTTTCATACTCTCGCTAATCTGCTTTAAGGAAAAATCTTGACTTAATAAATAAGCTATGGAAGCTAATGCATTATAAACATTAAATTTCCCACCCACAGGTAAAGTAAATAAAATACTGTCAACTGTAAAACTTATTTTCCGTTCCTCAACCTTAACTTGCTCGGCTATAATTTGACTAGCGCCACTAAATTGATTGGATTGTAAACCGTAAATGTATTTTTCATCAGCTGGATAATTTAAAAATATTTGAGCAGCTGAATCATCACCGTTAACCACGCTGACTTTGATAATTTTATGTCCAGCAATAATCTTAACATGCTGATTTAACACTTGCCATAACTTTTCTTTAGACTGCTGATATTTGGTAAAACTGCCATGAGTTTCAATATGTTCAGGGGTAAGATTAGTAAACACCGCCGCATCATATCTAATACCCCAATGCCGCCATTGGGCGATGCCTTCGGAGGATGTTTCTACCACCGCATATTTATGCCCCGCCTGAACCATTTGCCGCAGATATTTTTGTAGCGTCAAACGCCCGGGCATGGTCATTTTTAAATCATTCAGCCACTCTTGCTTGCCAATTTTTATCATGGCAGTTGAAATTAAGCCGCAACTTAATCCCAACTTATTTAAGCTGTGACAAATCATCGCCGCCACAGTTGATTTACCTTTAGTGCCAGTAACACCTGCCACAATTAACTTACCTGTCGGAAAATTATACACTAAATTGCCTAAAATCGCCCAAACCAAATGATAACAACTTAAAAGCCATCTAGGTATAAACCTTCTGATTAAGGTTTTGTTTAACATAACATTAATCCAACCAAGATTTATTTAAACATCTTGGTAAAATTTCGCCGCTTTCTTTTTTTCCAATCACCTTGATGATAAGCATAACTCGCCAATAGTGGTAATACTGATCCTGCTTCGGCAAAAACCATTTGCTCATAAGTAGTATCCACCTTACCCCAAGAGGAAGCTTCTTTTAAAGTAGAGCTAGAGCATGCACCATCCCTAACATCAGCCACCGTAATCTGAATCGCATATTTATGCATTGGAACTTCTTTTCCTAACACTTCTGCGCAGACTACAGTATCCTGAACAAAATTCTTAGGTACCCCGCCGCCAATCATTAATAAGCCCGAAGTTTTAGCTTTCATTTTAATCCGCGTCAATTCATAAAAATCTTTAACTGAATCAATAGATACGTGATTTTTCGGATTATGATGCTGGTGCAAAACTAAACCAAAACCAGCACTAGAGTCAGAAAAAGCTGGACAAAATATTGGCACGTGATAGCGAAACGCTAATTCTACCAAAGAATCTTTTTTAACCGCGTGTTTAACTAAATAATTGCCCATGGACTTAATAAATTCACGCGAGGAATAAGGCCGGGGTTTAAGACTATTGGCAATTTTATAAATTGTCTGATCACAAGTTTGTAATTGCTGTTCGTCAATAAAGGTGTCATAAATCCGATCAATATATAATCGGCGCAATTCCCTATCATCCACAAACGGAGTTCCTTGATAATGCTTAAAGCCTAGCGCTTCAAAAAAATCCATATCTACAATTGAAGCGCCAGTGGCTACTACCGCATCGATCATATTGTAACGAATCAAGTCGGCATACAAATCCATACAACCGCCAGCCGAAGTTGAGCCGGCCAAAGATAAAAAGATTGAACAATTTTTGTCTTTCAACATGCGGCCATAAATTTCCGCCGCTCTAGCCAAATCACGCGCCGTAAAAGACATTTTTTTATAACTATTAATAATCGACGTAGCATTAATCTTGGTAATGTCAACGTGTTCTATGGTTTGCTTTAAAAAATCATTTTTTTTCATAATAAATAAAAATTATTAAATTAAGCGCCTAATAATCCCAAAGCGACCAGCGCCAAAACAACGCCAATCCACTGTTGTGGATTTAATGATTCGTGATAAATAAACACACCAATACTCACTGTGGCGACAGTAGCTAATAATAACCAAATTGTGCCCATGGTGGCTATTTGATTTTTATGCAATAAAGCCGGAAGCCACATAACGGTTCCCATAGCATAAACTGCCACCACTAATAAAGTCATTTCTAAACTAGGCTTTATTCCCCATTTTTTTGAAAGAAATTCTCCACCAGCAAAAAACAGGGCTGATAAAATAAGCCAAACCGCAGCTGGTAAAAGCATTAACGCACTACGCATAATAAAATTCTAATCTTAGGTATGGAAATCATAATCATATTCTACGACGGTAATACAAATAAAACAATATCCAGTGTTAAATTAGACACATTCACCAATTATCTGATCAAATCTTCCTCAAATTTTACTAAATGCCTTTTACCATAAAATGTCCGGCCGGACATTTTATGGTAAAGGAAATATATGCTAAAATACTTAAGTAAACACTAAAGTAGAATTATGGCTAAAAATAAGCAAAAAAATCAATCGCTTCCTAAAACCCTGCTCCATCTTTTATTCTCGGCAGGAAAAACTATTAGTGAATCCATAACTATTGCTAATGATACGCGCCGTTGGCAATCTGCTTTTTTGCAAGGTGGTTTAAGTTATCTCCGCGTGCGAAGAAAGCTGGAAGAAGAACGAATTGCCCGCCGAGCTCTTTACGACTTAAAACGCAATAACTATATCAAAGCCAAAAAAATCGGCGATCAATTAATTCTTACCTTAACCAATAAAGGTACAAAAATTTTACTGCGAGAACAGTTACTGCAAGCCCCTAAGCACTCACAACAACGTTTTACTGTTGTAGCTTTTGATATTCCTGAAAGTGCACATCTAGCCAGACGCCAATTTAGATGGTTTTTAAGACAAAGTGGTTTTAAAAAATTACAGCAAAGCGTTTGGATAAATAATCGTGACGTTTACACCCCGTTTGCTAAATTCATCAAACAATTGAAAATTGAAAAATGGGTAAACGTTTTCCTGGCTGATAATTTTCTACAACCACCACCAAAATAAGCCAATAAAACTTTACCATAAAATGTCCGACCGGACATTTTATGGTAAAGGGTTTTTAATTAGATTAATTGGATTAATTGGATTAATTAAATAAATAAGTTAGACTCAGATTACTGTTTCAATTACAATTTAACTTTCAACAACTTGGCGACTCAATTTACTGTTCCCTTCAGGGCATAACAGTGCTAGCAGACACAATATTAGCATCAGTTGTTGGAACCGTCACTACTGGCTCGGACACTGGCGTGGTATCAGTTGTATTAACAATTGGAGTGGTAGTGCTGTCTGCTGGTGGAGTGATTGGCGTGGGGTCAGTTGGTTCGGGGGTGGCGGGCGCAGTAGTTGGAGCGGTAGCTGTATCAGTTGACGGTATAGTAGTACCAGTATCGCTTGCTCCTGAATCTGCGGGCGGTTCTGGCACAATCGGCTCAACATTTCCAGCATAATTTGACCCGGAAACAGAAGCGGCAAAAGAAGCGTTTGTCACATCAACCAGCCACCAGTCAAAAGGCAAATCTGAAGTAATACTGGAAGCCAGCGACACAGTAAAGTTACCATCCTGAATATCTGTTACTGCCAATGATTGAGTAATCGGCAATTTTGGTGTTAAGAAAATTTTCATGCCAGGGCGTACTTCGGGTACAGAAACAATGGCCGAAGTAGCGCCTGCAGGAATTATGCCAGTGCCAATAGTGGCACGCGGCTCATCTTGATTATCAATTACCAAAGCGCGGGTTTTCAAAGTATCGGCTTCCAGTAACCCTTGGGAATTTATAGCAAACGCTATCCTACCCGAGGCAGTTTCAAATTTTACTAAATACCCCGCAAAAGCATCTGCTATTTTTCCTGAAAGCAAAGTGCCAGAAACTAAATCATCATTGCCAATAGTTAAACTTTCCACCAACTCTATACTCTTACTCTTTACTCTTCCTTCATAGGTTACTTGAAATGGCTCACTATAAATTAAATAATCAAAACTAGTCTGCCCTAAAGTAGATAAAGCCAAAGTGGCGCGAGTGGCAGCAACCGGATCAGCTGACGTCTGGGCTACAGACACAGACGCCCCGACCGAAGTGGAGGGGATATTGCCAGGAGTAACAGTGCCATCGGCATTCACGCTGGCGGTTACGGCTACTGAAGTAATATTTTTCAAATTACCATTTTTATCTAATCTAACTACATCACCTACTGCCAAATCACCAACCACGGTTAAACTGCCCGCCACAGCGAGGTTCCCACCAATTTCAGCATCCGCAATAGTTTGCAAACTACCCACTTGAATTTTACCAGTCAAAGTAGCGTCACCTGTTTCTAAAATTTGAAATAACATCTCGCCGTTTAATTTAGTATCAAATACACTTCTCAAGGCATTCACATTAGTTTCACCAGTCAACCCTAGTGATAATGGCGTACCAGCCGCGGTTACTTTGGCCGAACCACCCACATCAAGCTTTACAGTTGGCGCGCTAACGCCAAGTCCAAAATTACCAAGATTATCAACTATCATTGGCGCATCAGCCCTTTCATAACCAGGAACTGAGAAAGTATTTTTTAAGGCCTTGATATAATTTTCATGATCTTTCATTATTTCAACTGCATACATACCAATCATTTCGTATTTTAAGCTTTGCACTGTACCATCGGCGTTATGAACCACTAAATTATTAAGACCAAGCGCGTCAAATTCCTCACCGACAAAACCAATTTCCGGTAAACCAGTGGTTTTATCAATCCATTTTCTAGGATTAATAGTGAGGATTTTATACCAATCATCTTGCAGATCCTCTACATTAAGTTTATAAACGGCTGATGATGAGTAGTAGTAAAAATCATAACCGCCAGTGCCAGCCACTACACGAGCATAGGAACCGGAAGTGGTACCGGTTAAACCACCAACACAAAAGTAGGTGGTACAAGTCATATTGCCAGCCCCAAGTTTAGCTCCGGCGGTGACCTGAGTTGCGTTTAATAAAATAACACCGCCAGTATTATTATCAATAGTTCCGCCATTTTGCAAGCTGATATCAGTCGTTACACCAGTGGAGCCAATGTTAATAGCAGTAGTAATATTATCAGCAACGGCAACTGTGCCAATTACCAAACCATTAGTCAGTGTGCCACTGCCGGTTTCTGCAATCAACATGCCATAAGTATCTGTGCTGGCGCCACCAGCAGCCGAAGCCACTGATAAAATAGCTCCGGAGCAAGTAATGCCAGCTGTTACACAATTGCGAGATATATAAGCAGTGTTCGATGAGTTAGTAAGCGTGACAGCTGTTTGGGTAAAAGAATCTGCCAAAGCAAAAGCCGCTCCAGTAACAATAGTGGTGCCACTAGAAATATTGTTGTCGATCGTACGGCTTACATCAAGAACGTTGCCTGTATGCGTAGCGCCTACTCCATTAAATGTTTGCTGATAAGTAATATTGGCTATATCACCAGAAAAAATTGTGGATCCCGAAGCGCCGGTTTTGGAAATAGCTAACATATTACCTGAACTATATACGGTGGAAGTAGAGGCCAAATTCAAAACTTTGCCAGTACTTAAACCATCTACTGTAAAATCCATCGCCGTACCAGTGGTTAAAGCATCGGCTACAATACTCGCCACATTACCACTGGTTACAATACCAGTATTGGTCACCAAAAAATTACCAGCCGTAGTAACGGCCGACTCAACTTCAAACTGCGCGTCGGGAGTACTATCGCCAACGCCCATATTGCCCTGCACAATTAAACCATTGGCCGGCGCGGCGATACTGGTATAACTACTGCCAATACTGGCCCTGCCAGACACTGTTAAAAGATTAACTGGAGCAGATGTGCCAATGCCCACCAAACCATCGGATTGAATTCTCATTCTTTCAGTGGTATTGCCATAAAATTGATGAGCGCCTACTCCAGCTCTTAATTCAATGCCACTCATTAGCCAAAAACAAGAAACGCAGCTAGCCAAAGTCATATTAACAGTTTGGGCGCCGACTGGAGTTTTTTGAGTATTAAGATTTTCCTGGGTTGAGCTTACACCATTAGTAGTAGTTGGATATTTCCAAGCAACATCAGCCGAAATAGTAAAACCAGCCCCAGCTGTTCGCGTCGGAACATTCCCAGTAACGTCATCCCAAACACCTAAAGCACCAACTACTTGGGAATTGTCATAAGTAGTGGTAATACTAGTTGATGGGCTAGCGTTGTCTATGCCGCTACTAGTGCCATAGGCCCCAAAAGGAGAGGGTGTATAAACCCCATTATAAGCAGTAACAGTCAAAGCTACCATAGTACTTCCTGAACCACAATTAGTAATAGTTATGGTGTGGCTGGTTAAAACATTAGACGCAATAGCATAATAAACTTCCTGACGAATATACGTCGCATAGTTAACAGCATACAATTGAGCCCAGGTTAATCCAGAACTTGTTGGGGTTGAACAAGCCTGAATGTTAGCCCCCGTAGTAACAACTAAAATTAATAAATTCTGTGATCTGGTGGTTGTTATACTAACAGACGCGGTGCTACTTCTGTCTGGACTGTTGGTGCCTGTGCCTGTACCGTCGGTGATAATAGCAGAGCCAGCCGGCACAGAATACCACATAGCATTACTATCAACCCCTAAAGCATAATCTGTCATACTGGCGCTCAAGGTTGGGTTAAGCACAAGTTTGGTGCCGGCGCTACGGGTGGTAAATGCAGGCGGAGCGCTGCCTACAGCCGCAAAACGAATGTCGTTGGAAGTGGCGCCGTTCATATATATTTCCGGCGAAGTACCGCCGATTTCCAGCTTAGCCCCTGGTACAGTCGCGCCGATGCCGACGTTGCCAGAGCCTAATATCACCATATCAGCCGTGGTATGAGCGGCATTGCCGCTATAAGTATAAAAATTTAACTGTCCAGTCGCATAA
>Ga0265296_1000223_pt1 | contig 102861 bp, 99 predicted proteins | sample MunlanPumphouse1_FD_189073 | JGI IMG/M metagenome (GOLD analysis project Ga0265296, IMG submission 189073) | Groundwater microbial communities from a municipal landfill in Southern Ontario, Canada - Pumphouse #1 | ecosystem: Environmental > Aquatic > Deep subsurface > Groundwater | place...
GCCCGGGAACAGGCGCAGCTCGCCGTAATCCAGGTCAGCCATGTGCGTGCACACGCTGTTCAGGAAGTGACGGTCGTGGGAGATGATGATCATCAGGCTGTTACGCTGGGTCAGGATGTTTTCCAGCCAGCGAATGGTGTTGATGTCCAGGTGGTTGGTCGGTTCGTCGAGCAACAGCACTTCCGGATCGGAGAACAGTGCCTGCGCCAGCAACACGCGCAGTTTCCAGCCTGGCGAGACTTCGCTCATCGGGCCGAAATGCTGTTCCAGCGGAATGCCCAGACCCAGCAACAATTCGCCGGCGCGGGATTCGGCGGTGTAGCCGTCCATCTCGGCGAACTCGGTTTCCAGCTCGGCAACGGCCATGCCGTCTTCTTCGGACATTTCCGCCAGCGAATAGATGCGATCGCGCTCGGCCTTGACCTTCCACAGCTCTTCGTGACCCATGATCACGGTGTCGATCACGGTGAATTCTTCGTAGGCGAACTGATCCTGGCGCAGCTTACCCAGACGCACGTTCGGCTCGAGCATGACCTGGCCACCGGACGGATCGAGATCGCCGCCGAGGATTTTCATGAAGGTCGACTTGCCGCAACCGTTGGCACCGATCAGGCCGTAGCGATTGCCTGCGCCGAATTTGACCGAAACGTTTTCGAACAGCGGCTTGGCGCCAAACTGCATCGTGATGTTAGCTGTGGAGATCAATTACCTTACCTATCAATGGGTTAGAGCTGGTCTGTGGTGCCTGGTACAAACTTGCGTACCAATCTGGAGCTTTTCCAGCTCCCCCCAGTCTGTGCTTGAGTTGAGCCAACGCGCATAAGCCGTCCGCAACTGGGGCCATTGAAGGCAAGCTGCTGAGCGACGAGTACGGGGTTCTTGTTGGACATTGGCGCGCATTGTCGCATAACTCAGACGGCAGTTATATGGCAGGCAAACGGGCGTACGCATCGGCTCGTCCGAGAAGCGACCGATATCCGCTGATCAAAATCTCGAAAACCCGAATGAACTCACTCGACCATTTTCACTTCGGAAAGTGGAGCAGCAGCCATTTTCGTTCAAACGAGTGAGGACCAAGCCATGCGAGCAATGACCTATCACGGCGCCCATGACGTGCGCGTCGAGACCGTACCGGACCCGAAACTTGAAGCCGCCGACGACATCATCCTGCGCGTCACCGCTACCGCCATCTGCGGATCGGACCTGCACCTGTACCGAGGCAAAATACCCACCGTCGAGCACGGCGATATCTTTGGCCATGAGTTCATGGGCATCGTCGAAGAAACCGGGCCAGCCGTTACGGCGGTGCAGCGCGGCGACCGTGTGGTGATTCCGTTCGTGATCGCCTGTGGCGATTGCTTCTTCTGCCAGCAAGAGCTTTACGCCGCCTGCGAGACCACCAATGAGGGCCCTGGCGCGGCGCTGAACAAGAAAATGATTCCGCCGCCAGCAGCGCTGTTCGGCTACAGCCGTCTGTATGGCGGAATTCCCGGTGGCCAGGCGGAACTGGTGCGGGTACCGAAAGCCAATACCGGCCCGTTCAAGGTGCCGGGCACGCTGTCGGACGAGAAAGTGCTGTTTCTGTCTGACATCCTGCCGACTGCCTGGCAAGCCGTGATCAACGCCGGCGTCAAACAGGGTTCGAGTCTGGCCATTTACGGCGCCGGGCCGGTCGGTTTGCTCACCGCAGCCTGCGCGAGAATGCTCGGTGCTGAGCTGATCTTCATGGTCGACCATCACCAGTACCGCCTCGATTATGCCCAGCGCACCTACGGCGTGATTCCGATCAACTTCGATGAAGACGATGACCCAGCCGACACCATTACCGGCCAGACTCCCGGCCATCGCGGCGTCGATGCCGTGGTCGATGCCGTCGGCCTTGAAGCCAAGGGCAGCACCACCGAAACGGTCATGGCTACACTCAAGCTTGAAGGCAGCAGCGGCAAGGCTTTGCGCCAGTGCATCGCCGCTGTACGCCGTGGCGGCGTGGTCAGCGTCCCGGGCGTATATGCCGGGTTCATCCACGGTTTTATGTTCGGCGATGCATTCGACAAGGGCCTGACCTTCAAAATGGGCCAGACTCACGTACAGCGTTTTCTGCCGGAGCTGCTTGGCTACATTGAAACCGGCAAGTTGCAGCCCGAAGCGATCATCACTCACAGGCTGTCGCTGGAGCAGGCGGCCGAGGGTTACAAGATCTTCAATAAAAAACAGGAAGAATGCCGCAAGGTGATTCTGACCCCGGGTGGCAGCGATGTTCCGCTGGCGCAGCTGGATGAAACCACGCCGTTCGCACCGGCCACCTGAAACCGAGGAGTTTTCATGGCGCTACCGTCATCTTCATTCGCAGCTCCCGTACGCGCATGGTTCGTGAACCTTTCGCGTACGGGCTGGGGAGGGCGCATTTTCTGGCTGACCCTGGTCGGTGTAACCGTGTTGTTGCTGATCAGCGGCTACACCGGTTTGGTCAGTACCGGCCGCGACACGCTACGCCTCGCGACTCTCGGCGGGCTGTCGGGTTTTGCCGCCACGGCAATCGGTGCGTTGCTGGCCCTGGCGTTGCGCGCGATTACTTCGCGAACTCAAGACACCATGCTCGGGTTTGCAGCAGGGATGATGTTGGCTGCCAGTTCCTTTTCACTGATCCTGCCGGGCATTGCGGCGGCGAAGGAGGCGGTGAGCAGTCCCATGCTCGCCGCTGCCGTCGTTGTGGCCGGCATGGCCTTGGGCGTGGCGTTGATGGTCGGCCTTGACCGCTTCGTCCCCCACGAACATGAAAAAAGCGGCCGGCGCGGGCCCGAAGCCAAGCGTTTCAATCGAGTCTGGCTGTTCGTGTTGGCGATCACCCTGCACAACCTGCCGGAAGGCATGGCGATCGGCGTCAGCTTCGCCACCGGCGACATGAAAATCGGCTTGCCGCTGACCACTGCGATCGCCATTCAGGACATTCCAGAAGGACTGGCTGTGGCGTTGGCGCTGCGGGTTACCGGCATTTCCGCAGTGCGTGCAGCGTTGATTGCCGCTGCGTCAGGATTGATGGAACCGTTGGGCGCGATCATCGGTTTGGGCATCACCAACAGCTTCGCCTTGGGCTTCCCGGTAGCGATGGGCCTGGCCGCTGGTGCAATGATTTTCGTGGTGTCCCACGAGGTCATTCCGGAAACTCACCGCAACGGCCACGAAACACCGGCCACGCTCGGGCTGATGCTTGGCTTCGGCGTGATGATGTTTCTCGATACGGCTTTGGGTTAGTCAACCGGCCCACACCACTGAGCGCATCGCCCCGCACAAAAAAGGAATTTTTTTCAGCGCCAATCACTCTTTCGTTTATAGGCAATGCCAATAACGCAGGGGAATGAGTCATGTCGCTGATCGAAATCCCGACCAGGAAGTCTTCGGGTAAAACATCCACGCCGGCGGATACCGAGCGCCGGCTCTATGACCGATTGCTGGCGGAAGACTCCACGGTTGATCGCGCGGCACTGGACTTCCTGCGCCGGCAACTGAGCAAGGCGGCTGCGCTTTCTGACGATTTGCCGGTCAGCGCCGAAGAGCTGCTGCAATGGTCGGAAACCCGCTGCGCCCGCGTGGCGGCCGAATACGCCGATTACCTCGAACAGCGTCAGCAGGGCGCGCCGCGCCGCTATTTCCGCAACAAATCCCACGCGTTTTATTTCATTCTGCATGTGGCACCGACCAAAGAGGTCGATGGCGCCTGGCTGGCCGGGTTGTTGCCGCAGTGGCAGGACCCGCGTCTCGACGATTTGCTCGATACCTATCTGGAAGAGCTGGGCGAGGGCGTGCCACGGCAGAATCATGTGGTGATCTATCGCAAGCTGCTCGCCGAGCATGACTGCTCCGATCTGAGCGGTCTTGCCGACGAGTATTTTCTGCAAGGCGCGGTGCAGTTGGCGCTGGGACGTTTCGGCGGGCAGTTTTTGCCTGAAGTTATCGGTTTCAATCTCGGCTACGAACAACTGCCTCTGCACTTATTGATCAGTGCTTATGAGCTGGCGGAACTGGGCATCGATCCGCACTATTTCCGCCTGCATGTGACCATCGACAACGCCAGTACCGGGCACGCGCGCAAGGCTGTGCAATCAATGCTCGAACTGATGCCGCTGGGTGAAGAGCGCGATGAGTTCTATCGGCGCATGGCCGTCGGTTATCGCCTCAATGACATCGGCAAGGGCACCACCGCCGTGATCACAGAGTTCGATCTGGACCACGAAGTCATCGCCATGCTTGAGCGCAAGGCTGTGTTTGGCCGGCACATGCATTCAGATTACTGCCGCATCGAAAACCGCACCATCAATCAGTGGCTGGCCACGCCGGGGCAAATGGGCGAGTTTCTTTCGGCGCTGGAGCGCAAGAGCTGGATCAAGCGCGGCGAGGCGGTGGAAGAAAGTCGTTTCTGGCGGTTGATTGATGGCAGCGACGCGGCGATGTTCGGTGTGTTCAACGGCTATGAAAAACAGCTGCTGCGCGACTGGATCACTCAGGATTGCCCGGCATCCCGGCCTCGGCCTTATGTGCGCCGCGAAGCTGCGGTAGAGGAAACCTTTGACGATGATGCCGATCTGCTCAATCTGGAAGCGGCACTGGCCGACAAACCTGCCGCCGAGCAAATGGCGTTGTTGATGCCGTGGCTGCAACCGCAGCGACACTGGCGCCCGGCCGGACTTTTTGCGACGCGTCGCTTCATCCAACTGCGCGCCCGCTTGCGTTGAAACAAGGAGGCTTCATGTCGGCACAAGAAACATCCGATAGAGCCCTGTTCGAGCTGGGCAAGCGCCTGCTCGACAGTGGTTATCACTTCATTACTCCAACGCCATTGACCCACGAACGTTATCTCCAACGCTTTGCCACGCCGCTGGCCAAGGATCTGCGCGATGTGTTTGGTTGGTCGACGCCGTTTCCTTCAGAGCTATTTCGCGCAGAGGAACTGGCCACGCTGGAGCAGGCCGGCGTAGTCGAACGCGATGGCGCCGTGTGGCGCAGCCATGTGCGTTGGTCGACGCTGAATGACCGGTTGTTCGCCCACTCGGCGTTCCCGACGACGGCGAGTGACGCAGTGTTCTTCGGCCCCGACACTTATCGCTTCGCCCAGGCCATCGAAGCGCAATTGCAGCAACGCTTTTCGCCGATCAGACGCGCGGTGGACATCGGCTGCGGAAGCGGCGCCGGCGCGGTGGTCATGGCCAAGGCACGTCCTGATGCCCAAGTGCTGGCGGTGGATATCAATCCGCAGGCGTTGCGCATGAGTGCCGTCAACGCTGAGTTGGCCGGGGCCAACAACGTGTCGGTGTATCACAGCGATCTGCTCGCCAGTGTCGAAGGGCAGTTCGATTTGATCATCGCCAATCCGCCGTACATGAACGACGAACAACAGCGCGCTTATCGCCACGGCGGCGGGGCGCTGGGCGAGGGTCTGTCGGTGCGGATCGTGCGTGAGGCGTTGCCGCGCCTGGAAGTCGGCGGTACGTTGCTGGTGTACACCGGCGTGGCGATCGTCGCCGGGCAGGACCCGTTCCGCGAGGCCGTGGCGCCTCTGCTCAAGGGCGAGCGTTTTGGCTGGACTTATCGCGAACTCGATCCGGACGTCTTCAGTGAAGAATTGCTCAAGCCTGAATATGAGCGCGCCGAGCGAATCGCCGTGGTCGCACTGACGGTAACCCGCGAGCAGTGACCGATAGTTGGGCCACTGCTCGCGCGGTGGCCTTCAGCGATTTCTGATGCGCGAGATCGTCAGCAGGCAAACCCCTACCAACATCGCAGCCCCGGCTACCAATAGCGGCGAAGGGCGTATCGGCTGCCGCGAAATACGCTCGATGCGCCCGGCGAGGGAAGCGCGCACAGGTGCAGCAGGTTCCGCCAGATAAGGCGCTTCTTCAATCTCCAGCCGTAAGCCGTCCGGCATTACCAGCGTCAGCCCTTCGATCGTGCCAGCAATTCTGCCCGGATACACCGGCTCACCGGTCGGGTCGAGCTGGTCGTAGAAAAATATTTGCCCTTCAAGCCAGCCGATGGCCGTCTGCAACTCAGGTCCCAGGTAATACTTTCCATCGAGAAAAAAGCCAGAGAATTGCGGCGCGCGCTCGACGCTTTCAATTCGATAGCGCTGACCTGGTTTCATACCGGTTTCTAGGGCGATCATGGGGGTTCCTCCGTTATTGGTAAGCGATAGAGGAGCGCGTGCCAAGCGTGGTTCCATCCAAATGAGCAACGGGCGTTTGTATGGATTCAAGTGTGCTGGAGCTTTACACGCAAACGCGCAAGACAGTTTTTCACAGTTGAGGGTTCACTATCGGTTACGAACTGTGGCTAAAATGCCACCCTTTCACCGAGCGCCCGGAAACGGCGCGGGCCAAGGACGCGCCCTGTGCATCAAGACCGCTGCATAAGACGCTGGGCCTCAGGTCGCCACGCGCGCAGTTTGTTCACTTTTGACGTGTGACCCTTTTCCGTGAAACTCATCATTGCCGCTGTCTATGTCATCTCCATTGCTTACGTTCACTTGCGTGGGCGCGTGCGCCACAAGCTGGGGCGGCAATTGAGTGACCACTCGACGTTCCTCGCGCCGATCAACTGCTTCCTCTATCTGTTTTCCAGGATGCCCAACAAGCCGTATCTGAACCCGGCAGACTTTCCCGATCTGAGCCCGTTGCAGGCGCACTGGGAAGAGATTCGCGAGGAAGGCCAGAATCTGCTGCGTGCCGGCGAGATCAAGCGCTCGAATCAGTATGACGATGTCGGCTTCAATTCTTTCTTCAAGACCGGCTGGAAGCGCTTCTACCTCAAGTGGTACGGCGACAGTCATCCATCGGCGATGAAGCTGTGCCCGCGCACCACCGAACTGGTGCAGAGCATCGGCTCGATCAAGGCGGCGATGTTTGCCGAGCTGCCACCGGGCTCGAAACTGGTGCGCCATCGCGATCCGTACGCGGGTTCCTACCGTTATCACCTGGGCCTGGATACGCCGAATGATCCCGGCTGCTACATCAACGTCGACGGCGAGAACTATCACTGGCGCGATGGCGAAGCGGTGATGTTCGACGAGACGTTTATTCATTACGCCGAAAACACCACGGATCAGAATCGCATCATTCTGTTCTGTGACATTGAGCGGCCGCTGAAATACCGCTGGGCCGCCGCGTTCAACCGCTGGTTCAGCCGCACCGTGATGTCAGCGGCAGGCGCGCCGAATGATGCGGGGGACAAGACTGGTGGCATCAACCGCTTGTTTACCAAAATCTACAAGATTCGTTTGCGCGGCAAAGAGCTGAAGAAGCGCAACCGTACGCGGTATTACCTCGAGAAATGGGCGATTTTTGCCGCGTTGCTGGCGATCTTTATTCTGATCTGAAGGCTTGCGGTGTCAGTACCGGCCTCTTCGCGAGCAAGCTCGCTCCCACATTTGATTTGGGTGAATGCAAATATTGCGTCCGACTCCAAACCCTGTGGGAGCGAGCTTGCTCGCGAAAGCGTCCTGACATTAAACAAGTATCTTCCTGATTGACTTCCTATTCCCCAGACGCCTTCCGAGTCTTCTTCGCCGGCGCCGCCTTACTGGTTGATTTGGCCTTGGGCTTGGCCGGTGCCTTGCCACCGAGGCTGCGTTTGAGCAGTTCGGTCAAGTCGATAACATCGGCAGTCTTGCGCTCTTCCTCGCCAGTGGCGGTCTCGACATCCTCGATCTTGCCTTCGTGGGCTTTCTTCTCGACCAGCGCCATGATCTTGTCTTCGAACTCGTCCTTGTAGTCCTCCGGCGACCACTCCGAGGTCATGTCTTCAACCAGACGTTTGGCCATGTCCAGCTCGCCCTTGGCCAGTTGCGGCTTGGTCACTTCGCTGCCCAGCGCCAGCTCATCGAGGCTGCGCACTTCCTGCGGCCAGCGCAGTTTCACCAGAACCAGCGCCGACTCCAGCGGCATCAACGCGGCCAAGTATTGACGGGTATGCAGGACAACGCGGGCGAGGGCGACCTTGTTGGTTTTGCTCAGGGTTTCGCGCAGCAACGCGTAGACCTTGCCGCCGCGCTTGTCTGGCGCCAGGTAGTAGGGCGTATCGATGTTCTGCAGCGGAATCTGCTCGGCATCGACGAACGAGAAAATGTCGATGGTCTGCGTGGAAACCGGGTGCGCCGAGCGGATTTCTTCCTCGCTGAGCACCACATATCGGCCCTTTTCGTAGGCCACGCCTTTGACGATGTTCTCTTTGGTGACTTCCTTGCCGGTGACCTTGTTGATGCGTTTATAGCCCACCGGGTCCATGCTGCGGCTGTCGAGCCAATCGAAGTCCACGCCTTGGGACGACGTCGCTGAAACCAGCGCCACGGGGATGTGTACCAGTCCAAAACTGATTGCGCCTTTCCAGATTGCCCGAGCCATGACCTGTCCTCCGAGTGATGATCAGGTGACCCGTGGCGCGGCGAGAAAGTTTCCAGTGATTGCGCGGCTTCCAGCGGTACGGTCAAGCCGTGTTACATGTTGTTTAAGGCACGAGGGTTAACAAATCCGAACCCACGGCGTAGCGTGGGCTCCAAGGCTCTAGTCCACGCACATCGAGAGGTATTTCCCATGAACCGGTTTCTGATTGGCATCGCCGTCCTCGCCCTCAGTGGCGGCCTGGTTCATGCCGATGTCGTGCTGGCGCAAAGCCCTACCGGCAACAGCAACAATCCCTACAACAGCCCGATCCGCCGGGCCAATCCCAACAGCATGCAGGGCACCCAGCCCAGCGCTCCGCCCCTTCGCGGGCCGAACACCGTTCCCGTGCCACGTCAGCCAACCGTTGAAAATCGCGGCATCGGCAATGGCCAGCCAATTCGCTCGGTGCCGAGCAATCCGCCAACCTTCATTCCCAACCCGCCCTCACGGGGCACCGGCAGCAACCGTTGAACGGCAGGACTGATGTTCTGTCAGCCTTTTACACGAACAAAAGGAATCGTGCATGTTGCGTAAAACCCTCCTAGCCACCTGCTGCGCCGCCGCGCTGATCAGTGCCCCGGCCTTCGCCGCCGCGCCCAAGGAGCTGAAAAGCGAACAGGGCATTCTTGAAGTCACCACTGTTGCCCAAGGCCTCGAACATCCGTGGGCGCTGGCATTTCTGCCTGATCAGAAGGGCATGCTGGTGACCGAACGCCCGGGGCATCTGCGCGTCGTCAGCAAGGACGGCAAACTGTCGGAGCCGATCAGTGGCGTGCCGCAAGTCTGGGCCAAAGGGCAGGGCGGTTTGCTTGATGTGGCGCTGTCGCCGGACTTCAAGCAGGACCGCATGGTCTACCTGTCGTACGCAGAAGGCGGCGGTGAGGGCGGCAAGGCTGGTACGGCGGTAGGGCGCGGACGGCTTTCCGATGACCTGAAGACGTTGAAGGACTTCAACGTGATCTTCCGTCAGGAACCGAAACTCTCAGTGAGCAACCACTTCGGTTCGCGGCTGGTGTTCGACCGCGACGGGTATCTGTTCATCACCCTCGGCGAAAACAACGATCGACCGACTGCGCAGGACCTCGACAAGTTGCAAGGCAAAGTCGTACGGATCTTCCCGGACGGCAAAGTGCCGGACGATAACCCTTTCGTTGGTCAGTCCGGTGTCAGGCCTGAAATCTGGTCCTATGGCCTGCGCAACCCGCAGGGCGCGGCGCTCAACCCGTGGACCGGCACGCTGTGGGAGAACGAACACGGGCCACGTGGCGGTGACGAAGTGAACATCATCGAGCGTGGCAAGAATTATGGCTGGCCGTTGGCGACCCATGGCATCAACTACTCGATGCAACCGATACCTGAGGCGAAGGGCAAAACCGCTGAAGGCACCGTGGCGCCGCATCATGTCTGGGAAAAATCCCCCGGGGTTACCGGCATGGCGTTCTATGACGCGGATCGCTTCACCCCGTGGCAGCGCAACGCGTTTATCGGCGCACTGGTGTCCCAGGAATTGATTCGCCTGCAGTTCGATGGCGATAAAGTCGTCCATGAGGAGCGTTTGCTGGGCGAGTTGAACAAGCGCATACGCGATGTGCGCCAAGGGCCGGATGGCTATCTATATGTGCTGACGGATGAGGAGAATGGCTCGCTGTACAGGCTGGGGCTGAAATAAGCCAATCGATCGTTCCCACGCTCTGCGTGGGAATGCAGCCCGGGACGCTCTGCGTCCCAAAAGATCGCAGCCTTCGGCTGCTCCCCAATGAGCCGCGCCAGTCAGTCCCGCATTTGGCCGAACCGCCGCCCCGTTGCCTTGTTATAGTTCGGGCCTTATTTCCCAGCCCGGTAAAGGATCACTGCCATGACTCAATACTCCGCCTTCAGCGTCGAACTGGCCGACAACATCGCGCATGTGCAGATCAATCGCCCGGAGAAAATCAACGCAATGAACGCGGTGTTCTGGAGCGAAATCATCGAGATATTCCAATGGATCGACGATACCGACGAAGTCCGCGTGGTGGTGCTCAGCGGTAACGGCAAGCATTTTTCCTCCGGCATTGACCTGATGATGCTTGCCGGCGTCGCCAATGAGCTGGGCAAGGACGTGGGCCGCAATGCGCGCCTGCTGCGGCGCAAGATCCTCAATCTGCAAGCCTCGTTCAACGCCGTCGACAACTGCCGCAAACCGGTGCTTGCTGCGATTCAGGGCTATTGCCTGGGCGGGGCGATCGATCTGATCTCGGCTTGTGACATGCGTTATGCCGCCGAGGACGCGCAATTTTCCATCAAGGAAATTGACATCGGCATGGCCGCTGACGTCGGTACGCTACAACGGTTGCCGCGAATCATCGGAGACGGCATGCTGCGTGAACTGGCTTACACCGGTCGCACCTTTGGCGCCGAAGAAGCACGCAGCATGGGCCTGGTCAATCGCGTCTACGGCGATAAGGACACGCTGCTCGAAGGCGTGTTCGGCATTGCCCGTGACATCGCTGCGAAGTCGCCGATCGCCGTGACCGGTACCAAGGAAATGATCAGCTACATGCGCGACCATCGCATCGACGATGGTCTTGAATACGTTGCCACCTGGAACGCCGCCATGTTGCAATCCACCGATCTGCGCGTGGCCATGGCCGCCCACATGAGCAAACAGAAACCCGAATTTCTAGATTGAGTTAACCATGATCTCTCGCTGGACCACTGCAGTACTCGACACCGATCAACCCGGCGGCTGGGCCGTAGCGCGCAGCCCGGAAGGCTTTCTGTTCGATGACAACGGCGCACTGTTCCCGCGCGAGTGGCTCAAGCGCCAGGACCTTTCAGTCCTCGCTGAGCACGGCATTGGTCATCTCGACGGCGAACCGGTCTATCTGCTTGAGTTGCACAACGTCAGCGATGTGCCCGGTTGCGGCTGGAAGGGGCTGCGAGCGTTCATGCTCGAAGGCGATCACACGCTGTACAAAGTGCTCGGTTATGCCGCGCAGATTGGCACTTGGGCACGAGAGCATCGCTTCTGCGGCAACTGCGGCCAGCCGATGACGCAAGTCCCGCGTGAACGAGCGATGTATTGCCAGCCGTGCGAGCTGCGCAGTTATCCGCGCATTTCACCGAGCATGATCGTGCTGATCACCCGTGGCGACGAAATCCTTCTGGCGCGCTCGCCGCGTTTCGTCACCGGGGTTTACAGCACGCTGGCCGGTTTCGCCGAGCCGGGGGAATCGGCCGAGGAGTGCCTGATTCGCGAAGTTCGCGAGGAAGTGCGGATTGAAGTGAAGAACATCCAGTACATCGGCAGCCAGTGCTGGCCGTTCCCGCATTCGATGATGCTCGGCTTCCATGCCGAATATGCCGGTGGCGAAATTGTCTGTCAGGAAGACGAGATCGAGGACGCCCAGTGGTTCAACGTGCATGACTTGCCGCCGTTGCCGGCGTCGCGTTCGATTGCCCGTTACCTGATCGACGTCTATGTGGCGCGGCGCTTAGGCCACGCTGAACCAGTGCTGCCAGGCTAGGCGCACAGTCAGCCCGAGCACGACAGTGATGAACACCGGACGAATGAATTTGGCGCCGCCGCTGATTGCGGTGCGCGCGCCGAAGAAGGCCCCGACCATCACCGACAGGCCCATGCACAGGCCAATGATCCAGTCGACCTGACCGGAAAAGATGAACACCGACAGCGCCGCGATATTGCTGACAAAGTTCATGCTTCGCGCCACGCCGCTGGCCTTGACCAGGTCGATCGGGTACAGCAGCAGACTGCTCACGGTCCAGAATGCGCCCGTGCCGGGGCCGGCCACGCCATCGTAGAAGCCGAGGCTGAAGCCCTGGGTCGATTGCCATTTCTTTTTGATCGGCGCGTCGCTGTCCAGCGGCGCTTTCGGCGTGCCGCCAAACAGCAAATACAGGCCACAGGCGAAAACGATCACCGGCAGCATCTTGTTCAGCCACTCGGCCGGCAGGTAATGCGCAACCACCGCGCCGGTAAGCGCGCCAACCAGAGTGCCGACAATCGCGTGGGTCCACTGGCGTGGATGAAACAGTTTGCGTTTGTAGAAGGTGAAGCTGGCGGTCGCCGAACCGAAGGTCGAGCTCAGCTTGTTGGTGCCCAGCACCAGATGCGGCGGCAGGCCCGCCGTCAGCAGCGCTGGCGTGGTCAACAGACCGCCACCGCCAGCGATGGCATCGATGAAACCGGCAAGGAAAGCAACAGCAGCCAGAATGGCCAGGGTGGTGAGGTCAACGCTGAGTTCGAAAGGCATGGAGTCGGCTTATTCGGCAAGGCGCAGAACGTGGGCTGCGGGGAGGGCGGTTATGTTACTCATTTCCAGGTATTGCGGCGAGCTATCGCTTTACCCGGATCGCGTCATTGAAATACCTGTTTAGCAGCGGTGGCTAGTTCGAATCAATATAAAAACCTGTCAGGTTTCACAGGTGCCAGATTTTGTATAGAAGGCCAGCATTGACCCTTCTCGCTGTTGGGCGAGTAAAAAGATACTTAAAGGAGAATGGGTGATGGAGATCATTGTTGACCTGCACGGAACTGATGAAACCGAACAAGACGCTCGGGACAAAACCATCAAAAACCGAACTGTAGCTGGAAAAATCCTGGTGATTACGAAGGTTCAGATGCGCCCGGCATCACACTCGGCAACGGTTACCTACGAGTATGAGAACGAGCCGAATTTTGATTGGGAGGAAAAAACTGCGGAATATTAAGGCGAGGACAGGGAACTCTACCGGTAACCGGTCAGGAGAACTGATAGGAACAGGCCTGCTGGCGATGCCGATCGGTTATTCAACACATTCATCGAATGACGATCCGCTATCGCTAGCAGGCTAACTGCTCTCCCAGGGGATTTATGTGAATTTAGAGACCGAGTTCACTCAGCCCCGGATGATCATCCGGCCGGCGGCCCAGCGGCCAGTGGAATTTTCGCTCGCTTTCCTTGATCGGCATGTCGTTGATGCAGGCATAGCGTTGGAACATCAGGCCGTGTTCATCGAACTCCCAGTTCTCGTTACCGTACGAGCGGAACCAGTTGCCGGAATCGTCGTGCCATTCATAGGCGTAACGCACGGCGATGCGCGTATCGGAGTAGGCCCAGAGTTCTTTGATCAAACGATAATCCAGTTCCTTTGCCCATTTGCGCGTCAGAAACGCCTTGGCCTCTTCGCGGTTGTTGGCGAACTCGGCGCGATTGCGCCACTTTGTATCGAGGGTGTAAGCGAGCGACACCTTCTCCGGATCGCGGCTGTTCCAGCCATCCTCGGCCAGACGCACCTTCTCGATCGCTGACGCATGGTTGAATGGCGGCAATGGCGGACGTACCTGGGCTGCAGTCGACATGTTCAATCTCCTGATTCATTTAATGTATGAACAACAAGTCCGGCTTATTAAGAGTTACAGGCCCAATAACTTTCGCGCCATGCATTGCGCATTATCGGCGGCACTGTGATCACCCATCACAAGCGCTACGGTAATGGCGCCTTCAATCAGGATCAGCAACTGTCTGGCCAGCAGTTGCGGATCCTCGGCGCCATATTCGGTACATAGCTCGCACACGTAGTCGAGCAGCTTCTGTTTGTGTTCTTTGGCCACCAGCCGCACCGGATCCTGCGGATCACCGGTTTCGCCGCTGGTGTTGATAAAGGCACAGCCGCGAAAGCCTTCCGAGTCGAACCAGCCCTTGAGCACGGTAAACAGGTTGAGCAGGCGATCGGCTGGGGTTTCGGCCTGATCGACAGCATGTGTGAACCAGTGCATCCAGCGAATATCCCGCCGTTGCAGGGCTGCGACCACCAAGGCGTCCTTATCGGCAAAGTAACGGTAAATGCTTTTTCTGGAGACGCCGGCGGTCTTCACCAGAAGATCCATGCTGGTGGCAGCGATGCCACTTTTGTAGATCAACTTTTCGGTGACATCCAGAATGATGTCGCGTGTGTCATTGCTGATTGATTCGTTCATGTGGCGAACAGTAGAACGAGTGTTCTCCTTGGTCAAGCGAATTTCTTCGGCGTCCATAAAGGCGCTTTGAATGATCGTTCCCACGCTCTGCGTGGGAACGATCAGGTTCCGGGCGTTCATAGACACTGACAAGACCCGGCGCAGACGATGGTGTAAGCTCTCAAACTCTTCGGAATCGAACCTTGCGAGCCTTATGCCGTTGCTTTTCAAACGCTCTCTGCTGCCTAAACTGCGCAGCTTCGCGCTGACCGCCGAGGCGGTGAGCATTCTGTCCAGTGCTGCCGAATTCCGACGCTGCCTGCTCGAGCAAATCGCCGCAGCGACCCAGCGCATCTACATCGTCGCGCTGTATTTGCAGCAGGACGAAGCCGGTCAGGAAATCCTCGATGCCCTGCACGCGGCCAAGCTCAAGCGTCCCGAGCTGGAAATCGCCGTGGTGGTCGACTGGTTGCGCGCCCAGCGCGGTTTGATTGGCGCCGGCAAGCAGCCGGGCAACGCCGCCTGGTATCAGGACATGACCCGCACGCACCAGAGCGAAGTGCCGATCTACGGCGTGCCGGTGCAGACCCGCGAGTTGTTCGGCGTGCTGCACCTCAAAGGCTTCGTGATTGACGACAAGGTGGTCTACAGCGGCGCGAGTCTGAACAACGTCTACCTGCACAAACTCGACAAGTACCGCTTCGACCGCTACCACGTGCTGCACAGTCGCGAGCTTGCGGATTCGATGCATCACCTGGTCAAGCATGGCCTGATCGAATCGAAAGCCGTGCACCGCCTCGACCTGCCCAACCTGCCGAGCACGCGCAGCCTGCGTAACGACATCGGCGACCTGCGCAGCCGTCTCAAATACGCGACTTACGACACCGGGGCCGGCAGCACAAGTAAAGAAGGGTTGTCGGTCACGCCACTGCTCGGCGTCGGCAAGAACAACCCGCTGAACCGGGCGATTCTCGAGCTGATCGCCAGCGCGCAAAAGCAGCTGACCATCTGCACGCCGTACTTCAACCTGCCCCTGGGCGTGATCCGTGAGATCAACCGCGCGCTGGGCCGTGGCGTGAAGATCGACATCGTGGTTGGCGACAAGACCGCCAACGATTTCTACATTCCGCCGAGCGAGCCGTTCAAGGTGATCGCCGCGCTGCCGTATCTGTACGAGATCAGCCTGCGCCGCTTTGCCAAACGCCATCAGCACAGCATCGACAGCGGCCAATTGAACCTGCACTTGTGGCGCGACGGTGACAACACCTATCACCTCAAAGGCATGTGGATCGATCAGCGCTACACCTTGCTGACCGGCAACAACCTCAACCCACGGGCGTTCCGCCTGGATCTGGAAAACGCGCTGCTGATTGACGATCCGAAAGGCGAATGGCTGGAGCCACGGGCGAAAGAGCTGGAGAACATCTTCCGCCATACCACGCGGATCGACAGTTTCCAGACCCTGGAGACACTGCCAGATTACCCGGCAGGGGTGGCGAAGTTTCTCAAGCGGGTGAGTCGGGTGAGGATTGAGCGGTTGCTCTACAGGATTCTCTAGCGCGTCCGGAATTGCTTTCGCGAGCAGGCTCGCTCCCACAGGGAAATGCATTCCAATTGTGGGAGCGAGCCTGCTCGCGAAGGGGCCAGACCAGAGGCTAAAAAATCAGTTCAGACCCAACTTCCCGCGCATCATCGACAAATCTTCCGCCAGCGTATTCACCGGCCCGACCAGCGCCTTGCGGTCGTTGTCCTTGACCTTGTCATAGGTCTCAAATCCGCCATCCGCAGTCTTGTACTTGGCCAGAATCCTGTCGACCGTGGCGAAGTTCTTGTCGACTTTCGCTACGAACGCGTTGTCCTGCTGTTCGATCTGCGGGCGGAACAGATCGACGATCTTCTTCGCGCCGTCGATGTTGCCCTGGAAGTCGTACAGGTCGGTGTGGCTGTAGCGGTCCTCCTCGCCGGAAATCTTCGTCGCCGCGACTTCTTCCAACAGCGCAGCAGCGCCGCCAACGACTTTCTCCGGCGGGAAGGTCAGACCGGCCACACGGGTTTGCAGATCCTGCACGTCTTTGTTCAAACCGTCGGCCAATGCATCCAGGCCCTTAGTGGACTTCTCCGCGAACAACGAATATTCGATCCGGTGAAAGCCAGTGAAGTCTTCAGCCTTCACGCCTTTTTCGTGGTCGTCGACACGTGAGTCGATGGACGCATCGAGATCGCTGAACAGCTCGGCAATCGGCTCGATCGATTCGTAATACACCCGCGTCGGCGCGTAGAGCTTCTGCGCGGTCGCCAAGTCGCCTTTCTTCACTGCGTCGGTGAACTGCTGGGTGTGGCTGGCCAGCTCATCGAGTTTCTCGGTGACGTAAATCTTGTAGTCCGACACCGGCCCCACCAGATCCAGCGGCGCGGTCGCGGCGAACGCCGCTAGCGGGGTGTTGAGCAAACCAAGGGTCAGCAATAACGCGAGTGGCGTCTTTTTCATGGGGCGGCTCCAGTGTCGGTTGGGTGTCATGCGGTTTTGTTTTGGGAGGTGGCAGCGAGTAACGAGCGACCGATGAAATCGTCATCGCCGGTCACGCCGGGCAGGGTGAAGAAGTAACCGCCGCCGACCGGTTTGAGATATTCCTCAAGCGGTTCGCCATTGAGTCGGGTTTGCACGGTGATAAAGCCTTTTTCCAGATCGGCCTGGTAGCAGATGAACAGCAGGCCCATGTCGAGCTGGCCGTTCTTGTTGACGCCGTTGGAGTAGTTGAACGGCCGGCGCAGGATCAGATTGGCCTGGGTCGCGGCGGTGCGCGGGTTGGCCAGACGAATGTGCGCATCGAGCCTGGTCAGTTTGCCGGCGGGGTCCTTGCTGTAATTCGGTACTTCGCTTTCCTTGTGGCCGCCGATGGGCGCGCCGCTGCTCTTGACCCGGCCGAGAATGCTTTCCTGCTCCTGCAACGGCGTGCGATCCCAGCGCTCGACGAAGTTGCGGATGATGCGCACCGCTTGATAACTGCCGTGGGCAGCCCAGGCCGGTTCGTCACTGTCCGGTTGTACCCAGACAATCCGCTCCATGGCCTTGGCGTCGTTGGAATCAGGGTTGGCCGAGCCATCGCGAAAACCGAGAAAGTTGCGCGCCGACTGCGCCGGTACACCGGGTTTGGCCGGGGCTTGCGGCGGGACGCTGCCTTCCTGTTTCCAGCGCACCAGCAACAGATCAGGAAGATTCTTGACGATGTCGCGCAGGGCGTGAATGTTGGTGTCGGCGGTGTTGGCGCAGAACTGCAGACTGAGATCGCCATGGCAGCAATCGGCGTCCAGCGCATCGTTGGGAAAACCGACCATGCGTTGCAGACGCTTGGGCTTTGCCGCCGCCAGACCGAAGCGCTCGTCGAACAGCGAATCGCCGACGGAAACGGTGATGGTCAGGTTGTCCGGGGTGACCACCGGGCCGAGGATGCCGGAGTCCAGCGGTGGCAGTTTCGGGTCGACCTGCGCGACCGGGCCGCCCTTCATCAAAAACGCGATGCGTTCGTTGAGGGTGCGGAACAGCCGCTCGAGGTCTTCGCGATCGCTGGCCAGCACATCGAACGCCACCAGCATTCCGGAGGCCGGGCGCGGGCTGACGATGCCGGCCTGGTGTACGCCGTGAAAGTCGTGACGGTCTTCGGTCTTGTCGCTGCTCGGCGCTTCGGTGACTTGCGCAGGCTGCGCGGCCATGGCCGGGCAGCTCAGCGCCGAGCCGGCAAGGGCGACACCGGCGGCGCCCATGCCCATCAGCACGCGACGTCGTTGCAGGTTGAGAGGTTCTGAATCGTTCATCTATCGTGGTCTTCTGCTTACAGGCCGGATAGGCCGAGGGCGGGGTCGATGCCATTCAGCGCCGTGGCCAGGGCCTTGGCTTTGGCGGTGATCTGCTGGCGTTGCGCGGCGGTCACGGCGTCGTAACTGACGTAGCCATCGGCGGATTTGAACGCGTTGAGCTGGCTGTCGAAATCGTCCAGCGCCTGGTCGATCTTCGGTAACAGCTCAGCAGCGGATTTGCTCAGCATCGGGCGCAACAGGTCGACGACCTTGCGCGCGGTTTGCGCGTTGGCGGCGAAACCGTTGAGGTCGCTGTGGCTGTAGCGTTCTTCTTCGCCGCTGCCGGCGCGCACATCGGCGAGGCTGTTGAGGTTGCGCACGACGATGCCCACCAGTTGCTCCGGCGGCAGTGACTGCGCGAGCAACTGTTGCTTGAGGGTGGTGACATCTGCGAGCAAGCGCTGGGCAATCGGCGTGACATCGTCGAGATTGCGCTGCTGGAACAGCGCGTATTCGAGGCGATGGAAACCGACAAAGGCCGGATCCTGCTCGCGCTTTTCGAAATAATCGGCGCGGGCATTGATCTGATTGTCCAGCTCGGCCAGGCGCTGCGCCGCCGGCGCCAGACGCTGATAAGCGGCACGCGCCGGCAGGTACAGCGCTTGCGCCTGTTCCAGATCGCCACTGGCGATTGCCTGATTCAGCGCCGTCGCCGCTTTGATCAGCGCGCTGCTCTGAACGGCCAGATACACGCGAAACTCCGACAGCGGTCCGACGAAAGCCACCATCGATGGCTTGGCCTTGGCGGCGGCATCGGAAGCGGCCGTCGGTGTGACGTGCAAAGTGCCGCGCGGGTTGCTGAGCAGGCCGCAAGTGATTGCATAGTCGCCCGGTTGCAGGTTGGCGTTGATCACCTGGCTCAGGCCCGGCGCGATGTTTTCCCGCTCTTCGACCACCAGCACACCGTCGAGAATTTCCCACTCGACCGCACGCTCGGAGCGGTTGACGATGCGGAAACTGACGCGGCCGGCCGGCACGGTCAGGGCATTCGGCTCGCAACTGTGTGGATGGATGTTGACGACGATTTCGTCGTGGTTGTGCTGACGCTTGGCGGCGGCCATGTTCGAGGCGTACCAGAACAGCCCGCCGGCGGCGATCATCAGCAGCACCGAGCCGGCCAGCGCCCAACGCAGGGCCGGAGGGGTTTGGGTAGTAGACATGAAGGGCCTTATTGGCTGGAAACGGAAGTGGTTGGCGTCGCCTGGCGCGGCGCGGGCATGAAGAACATCACCAGTGCCAGCAGCAGATAAATCAGGTACGCGCCCAAGGTGCTGACGGTCGGCGCATCCTGATAACCGAACATGCCGGCCAGCACCGAGCCCAGCGGGCCGTCCATCGGCAGCGTCGCGCTGAAGTCGAACAGCACCGTTTGCAGGTGATTCCACAGCCCGGCTTCATGCAGCGCCTGCACCGAGTTGGCGAGAATCCCGGCGGCGACCACGAGGATGAACAATCCGGTCCACTTGAAGAACGCCGAAAGATTGAGGCGCATGCTGCCGCTGTAGATCAGGAAACCGACGATCACCGCCAGGATCAGGCCGAGCAGGGCGCCAACCGGCGCGCCCGGGCCTTCGCTTTGCTGGAACACGGCGAGCAGGAAGAACACCGTTTCCAGGCCTTCGCGAGCGACGGCGCAGAAGACCATGGCGATCAATGCAATCACCTGATGCCTGGATTGCGTCAGCGCTTGATCCAGCGAGGCTTGCAGCGAGTGCTTGATCGACCGCGCGACCTTGCGCATCCAGAACACCATCGAACTGAGAATGCCCACGGCCACCAGACCGACCACGCCTTCGAACAACTCCTGCTGCTTTTGCGGGAATTCAGCGCTGACCAGCTCCAGACCACCACCGACCAGCAGGGCAAGGGCGGCGGCGAGGAAGACGCCGATCCATACCGCTGGCATCCATTGACCGCGGCCGGTCTGTTGCAGGTAACTGGCAATGATGCCGACGATGAGCGCGGCCTCGATGCCTTCGCGCAACATGATCAAAAAGGGAACGAGCATTGGCTAGCCACAGCGATTTAGATAGGAGGCTAAGTTGTAACATAATGACACTCATTCCCAAATGGTATTCATTGACATTTAGCTGAACCTTAGCTGAACAACTGTAATTCCTGTGGGAGCGAGCCTGCTCGCGAATGCGGTATGCCTGTGACATTTGTTTATCTGACACACCGCGTTCGCGAGCAGGCTCGCTCCCACATTGGTCCTGCGGTTAAATCAGGAGCTGGGTTAAGATGCCCACCACCCAAAAAACAACAAGGCTCACCTCGCGCCATGGCGGAAAAAGACACCATTGCCATTCAACTGGTGCGCGAAGCGCTGCTGCAAAGTTGCGCCCCGGGCGCGGCGACGGATGAGGCGTTGACCAAGGTCGGCATCGATCCGGCTCTGTTAACGGCCGATGAGGGCAGGGTGCCGGCCTCGCAATACGCCAAACTCTGGCGCCTGCTGGCACGACGCGGTGATGACGAGTTCTTCGGCATGGACCCGCGCCCGCTCAAGTCCGGCAGCCTGGCATTTTTGTGTCGCAGCGCCATGGCGCAACCGACGCTGGCGGCGGCGCTGGATACCGGTCTGACGTTCCTGTCGCTGATGCTGGAAAAACTGCCGGCGCAACTGGTGCATCAGCAGAGCCTTGCGGAAATCGTCCTGCTCGAAGACGACGCCGAACCACGCCGCGCCTTTACCTATTTCACTTACTGGATGATCGTGCACGGCGTCGCGTGCTGGCTGGCCGGGCGGCGGATTCCGATTCTGGCGATTGAACTGCGCTGCGCCGAACCGGATTTCACTGATGACTATCGGGTGATGTTTTCGGAAAACCTGCGGTTTGAGCGCCCACGTACGCGGATAATCTTTTCCGCCGATTGCCTCGATCTGCCGATCAAGCGCAGTGCCGAAGAACTCAAGCGCTTCCTGGCCCAGGCGCCGGCGAACATTCTGGTCAAGTACCGCGACCCCGACAGCCTCGCCAGCCGGATCAAGCAGGATCTGCGACAGCTGCCCGCCGAGCAATGGCCGGAAACCGAGGCGCTGGCCCAGCAACTGTGCATGTCCGCCTCGACCCTTCGCCGGCGACTGGCCGAGGAAGGGCAGACCTATCAAGGCCTGAAAGACAGCGTGCGAAAAGAACTGGCAATCACCTGGCTGGCAGAGCCCTCGATCAGTTTCGTCGAGATTGCTGCACGGCTGGGCTTTGCGGATGCCAGTTCGTTCTACAAGGCGTTTCGCAAATGGTCCGGGTCGAACCCTGGGCATTACCGCACACTGATCCTCAATGAGGTGGTCTGACCCGACGCCTGCGCGAGCAGGCTCGCTCCCACATTTTTGAAATGCGGTCTCCTGTAGGAGCTGCCGAAGGCTGCGATCTTTTGATCTTGTACTTGATGGTAAAAATCAAGATCAAAAGATCGCAGCCTCGTTGCACTCGTCAGCTCCTACAGGGGATGCGGCCCCAACCTCTTGGCCAAACCAGTCAGCCACTTTGATAACTTTGACCATTGCCCCAAGCCCCGCGCGGCGCGACTATCCCTGTGTTGTTTACGGTTCCCAGCCTAATAAAAACACCGAGGGATTCTGGCAATGCGCGATTACTTGTCTGCCACCGAACAGTTCGATTATCAGCACACCGTCGATGCGTCGCTCAGCGGCACGCTGGCGGCACTCAACGCCTGCGTTGAATGTTGCGACCGCCATGCCTTGCCCGGGCGCATTGCGTTGTTCTGGGAAGGTCGCGACGGCTCAAGTGCGACTTACACCTTCACTGATCTGCAAGACAAAGCCGCGCGTTTCGCCAATTTCCTCCTCGCCCAGGGCGTGCAGAAGGGCGACAAGGTCGCCGGCCTGCTGCCGCGCAACGTCGAATTACTCATCACCGTGCTCGCCACCTGGCGCATCGGCGCGGTGTATCAGCCGCTGTTTACCGCATTCGGGCCGAAAGCTCTTGAACATCGCCTGAACAGTTCCGGGGCGAAAGTCGTCGTCACCGACGCGGTCAATCGCCCCAAGCTCAGTGAAGTCAGCGCATGCCCGACCATCGTCACCGTTGGCGGTGTGAAAGGTCAGGGCATTGTCCGTGGAGATTTCAGTTTCTGGGCTGAGCTGGCCAACCACTCCAATGTTTGCGAACCGGTGTTACTGACCGGCGAAGACCCGTTCCTGTTGATGTTCACCTCGGGCACCACGGGGCCGGCGAAAGCGCTGTCAGTGCCGCTCAAAGCCATCGTCGCCTTCCAGAGCTACACCCGTGATGCAGTGGACCTGCGCCCTGAAGACGCGTTCTGGAATGTCGCCGATCCGGGATGGGCCTACGGCATTTATTTCGGCGTGACCGGGCCGTTGGCGCTGGGGCACCCGATTACCTTCTACGATGGCCCGTTCACCCTCGAAAGCACCTGCCGGGTGATCAACAAATATGGCATCACCAATCTCACCGGCTCGCCCACTGCCTATCGTTTGCTGATTGCCGGTGGCGAGGAGTTTGCCAGATCGATCAAGGGCAAACTGCGCATCGTCAGCAGCGCCGGTGAGCCGCTGAACCCGGAAGTGATCCGCTGGTTCGCCGATAACCTCGAGGTGGTCATTCACGATCATTACGGCCAGACCGAACTGGGCATGGTGCTGTGCAACCACCACGGCCTCGAGCACGCGGTGCATGTCGGCGCGGCCGGTTTCGCTTCACCGGGCCATCGCATTGTCGTGCTCGATGAGCAGTGCAACGAACTCGGCGTCGGTCAGCCGGGCATTCTCGCCATCGACCGCCCGCAGTCGCCGATGTGCTGGTTCGGTGGCTACGAAGGCGCGCCGACCAAGGCCTTCGTCGGCAACTACTATCTAAGCGGCGACACCGTGGAGTGGAACCCGGACGGCAGCATCAGCTTCGTCGGTCGCAGTGATGATGTGATCACCACTTCGGGCTACCGCGTCGGCCCGTTCGACGTGGAAAGTGCCCTGATCGAACACCCGGCGGTGGTCGAGGCGGCGGTCGTCGGCAAACCTGACCCGGAACGCACCGAACTGGTCAAAGCCTTCGTCGTGCTGAGCGCGCAGTACCGCGCCGCGCCGGAGTTGGCCGAAGAGCTGCGCCAACACGTGCGCAAGCGTCTGGCCGCGCATTCGTACCCGCGTGAAATCGAATTTGTCAGCGAATTGCCCAAAACCCCGAGTGGCAAATTGCAGCGCTTTATCTTGCGCAACCAGGAAATCGCCAAGGCTCAAGAGGCCGCGGCGCACAGAGTTTCAGCTTGAATCCAAGGGAACACCGTCATGCAGATCGAGAACAAGGTTTTTATCGTCACCGGCGGCGCGTCAGGCCTCGGTGCCGCCAGCGCTGAATTGCTGGTCAGTGCCGGCGCCAAAGTCATGCTGGTCGACATGAACGCCGAAGCCGTCGCCGCTCAGGCCCAGCGCCTGGGTGCGCAAAGCGTGGTTGCCGACATCAGCAATGAAGCCGCCGCCGAAGCCGCTGTGCAGGCGACCGTTGCCGCATTTGGCAGCCTCAACGGCCTGATCAACTGCGCCGGCATCGTTCGCGGCGAGAAAATTCTCGGCAAGAACGGCCCGCACGCGCTCAGCAGCTTTGCGCAAGTGATCAACGTCAACCTGATCGGCAGTTTCAACATGCTGCGTCTGGCCGCTGCGGCGATTGCCGAAAGCGAAGCCAATGCTGACGGTGAGCGTGGCGTGATCATCAACACCGCCTCGGTCGCAGCGTTTGATGGTCAGATTGGCCAGGCTGCGTACGCGGCATCCAAAGGCGCGATCGCCAGCCTGACCCTGCCAGCCGCCCGAGAACTGGCGCGCTTCGGCATCCGCGTGATGACCATCGCACCGGGCATTTTCGAAACGCCGATGATGGCCGGCATGACCCCGGAAGTGCGCGACTCGCTGGCCGCTGGTGTGCCGTTCCCGCCGCGTCTGGGCAAGCCTGCCGAATACGCCGCGCTGGTGCGCCACATCATCGAAAACAGCATGCTCAACGGCGAGGTGATCCGTCTCGACGGCGCCTTGCGCATGGCCGCCAAGTAAGGAGGATTAGTCATGACTATGTCCAATGATCCGATTGTTATCGTCAGCGCTGTCCGCACGCCGATGGGTGGTTTTCAAGGTGAACTGAAAAGCCTTACCGCACCGCAACTCGGCGCGGCGGCGATCAAGGCTGCGGTCGAACGCGCCGGTGTCGCCAGCGACGCGGTTGATGAAGTGCTGTTCGGTTGCGTATTGCCCGCCGGCCTTGGCCAGGCGCCGGCACGTCAGGCTGCGCTGGGCGCCGGGCTGGATAAATCGACGCGCTGCACCACGGTCAACAAAATGTGCGGCTCGGGCATGCAGACCACCATCATGGCCCACGACATGCTGCTCGCCGGCAGCGCCGACGTGGTGATTGCCGGCGGCATGGAAAGCATGTCCAACTCGCCGTACCTGCTCGATCGCGCCCGCGCCGGTTATCGCATGGGCCATGGCCGCGTGCTCGATTCGATGTTCCTCGACGGCCTCGAAGACGCCTACGACAAGGGGCGCCTGATGGGCACCTTCGCCGAGGATTGCGCCGAGGCCAACAGCTTCAGCCGCGAGGCGCAGGACGCTTTCGCCATTGCCTCGACCACCCGCGCGCAACAGGCGATCAAGGATGGCAGCTTCAAGGACGAAATCGTCCCGCTGACGGTGATCGTCGGCAAAGAGCAGGTAGTGATCAGCAACGATGAACAGCCGCCAAAAGCCAAACTCGACAAGGTTGCCTCGCTGAAACCGGCGTTCCGCGACGGCGGCACGGTCACCGCAGCCAACTCCAGCTCGATTTCCGACGGCGCGGCGGCGCTGGTGCTGATGCGTCAGTCCCACGCGCAGCAACTGGGCCTCAAGCCAGTGGCGGTGATTCATGGCCACGCTGCGTTCGCGGATACCCCTGGCCTGTTTCCCACCGCACCGATTGGCGCGATCAAGAAACTGGTGAAGAAGACCGGTTGGGCGCTGGATCAGGTGGATCTGTTTGAAGTGAACGAAGCGTTCGCCGTGGTCGGCATGGCGGCGATGACGCACCTGGAGATTCCCCACGACAAGCTCAACGTGCACGGCGGCGCCTGCGCGCTGGGCCATCCGATCGGTGCGTCGGGGGCGCGGATTCTTGTGACATTGCTCGCGGCGCTGCGACAGAAACAACTCAAGCGCGGCATTGCAGCGATCTGCATTGGCGGCGGCGAAGCCACGGCCATGGCTGTGGAATGCGTTTACTGAAGGCATCACCGATCAACTGTGGGAGCGAGCCTGCTCGCGAAGACGTCGTTTCAGCCAGCACATGCGTGACTGACACACCGCTTTCGCGAGCAGGCTCGCTCCCACAGAGTTCAATGTCGTACTCAGATTTCAAGGAATCACCATGATCCCCAACGAAGACCAAACCCAGATCCGCGGCATGGCCCGGCAGTTTGCCGAGGAGCGGCTCAAGCCGTTCGCCGCCGAGTGGGATCGCGAACACCGTTTCCCCAAGGAAGCCATCGCCGAGATGGCTGAGCTGGGCTTCTTCGGCATGCTCGTGCCGGAGCAGTGGGGCGGCTGTGACACCGGCTACCTGGCCTACGCCATGGCCCTGGAAGAAATCGCCGCCGGCGACGGTGCGTGCTCGACGATCATGAGCGTGCACAACTCGGTCGGCTGCGTGCCGATTCTCAAGTTCGGCAATGACGACCAGCGCGAGTGCTTCCTCAAACCATTGGCCAGCGGCGCCATGCTCGGTGCGTTCGCGCTGACCGAACCGCAGGCCGGTTCCGATGCCAGCAGCCTGAAAACCCGCGCGCGGCTGGAAGGCGATCACTACGTGCTCAACGGCTGCAAACAGTTCATCACCTCCGGGCAGAACGCCGGCATCGTGATCGTGTTTGCCGTGACCGACCCGAGCGCCGGCAAGCGCGGGATCAGCGCGTTTATCGTGCCGACCGACTCGCCGGGCTACAAAGTCGCGCGGGTCGAAGACAAACTCGGCCAGCACGCCTCCGACACCTGCCAGATCCTCTTCGAAGATGTGAAAGTGCCGGTGGCCAATCGGCTGGGCGAGGAGGGCGAGGGCTACAAGATTGCCTTGGCCAACCTCGAAGGCGGCCGCGTCGGTATCGCCTCACAAGCCGTCGGCATGGCCCGCGCTGCGTTCGAGGCCGCGCGTGATTACGCCCGCGAGCGTGACACCTTCGGCAAGCCGATCATCGAGCATCAGGCCGTGGCGTTCCGCCTGGCGGACATGGCCACGCAAATTGCCGTCGCCCGGCAGATGGTGCATTACGCCGCAGCCTTGCGTGACAGCGGCCAACCGGCGCTGGTCGAGGCGTCGATGGCCAAGCTGTTCGCCTCGGAAATGGCCGAGAAGGTCTGTTCCATGGCCTTGCAAACCCTCGGCGGTTACGGTTACCTCAACGACTTCCCGTTGGAACGCATCTACCGCGACGTGCGCGTCTGCCAGATCTACGAAGGCACCAGCGACATTCAGCGCATGGTCATTTCGCGCAATCTCTGACAAGGAATTTTATTCATGACTTACGAAACGATTCTGCTGGAAACCCGCGACCGCGTCGGCCTGATCACCCTCAACCGGCCGCAGGCACTGAACGCGTTGAACGCGCAACTGGTCAGCGAAGTGAACCACGCCCTCGATACGCTGGAAGCCGATGCGCACATTGGCTGCATCGTCCTCACCGGTTCGAAAAAAGCTTTCGCTGCCGGCGCCGACATCAAGGAAATGGCTGAGCTGACCTATCCGCAGATCTACATGGACGACCTGTTCAGCGACAGCGATCGCGTTGCCAACCGACGCAAGCCGATCATCGCAGCGGTCAACGGCTTCGCCCTGGGCGGCGGTTGTGAACTGGCGCTGATGTGCGACTTCATCCTGGCTGGCGACAACGCCAGATTCGGCCAGCCGGAAATCAACCTCGGCGTGCTGCCGGGCATGGGCGGCACCCAGCGCCTGACCCGCGCCGTGGGCAAAGCCAAAGCCATGGAAATGTGCCTGAGCGGGCGCATGATCGACGCGGTAGAAGCCGAGCGTTGCGGCATCGTCGCGCGGATCGTGCCGAGCGATGAGCTGCTTGATGAAGCGCTGAAAGTCGCAGCGGTGATCGCCGGCAAGTCACTGCCGATTGCGATGATGATCAAGGAGAGCGTCAACCGCGCGTTCGAGGTCAACCTGAGCGAAGGCGTGCGCTTTGAGCGGCGGGTGTTTCATGCCGCGTTTGCGACGCAGGATCAGAAGGAAGGGATGGCGGCGTTTATTGCCAAGCGTGAGGCTGCATTCCAAGGCAAATAGATGAGGTGCCTAAGCTGACGCTTTCGCGAGCAGGCTCGCTCCCACAGGATCTGCACCGTCCAATGTGGGAGCGAGCCTGCTCGCGAAGCTTTTACAGCTGATAGTTCTTCAAATCCCGCGCAATCACCATCCGCTGTATCTCGCTCGACCCTTCATAGATCTGGGTAATCCGCGCATCGCGGTAGTACTTCTCGACCGGGTAATCCTCCAGATAGCCATAGCCGCCATGAATCTGGATCGCCGACGAACAGACCTTCTCGGCCATTTCCGACGCGAACAGCTTGGCCTGCGAAGCCTCGGACAAGCATGGTTTGCCCGCCGTCCTCAGCCGCGCCGCATGCAGGATCAGCAACCGCGCGGCGTTGATCTGCATGTGCATGTCAGCCAGCAGGTTGGCAATGCTCTGGTGCTCGATGATCGGCTTGTCGAATTGCACCCGGTCTTTCGAGTAGGCCAGCGCCGCTTCAAACGCCGCCCGGGCGATGCCCAACGCTTGCGCCGCGATACCAATGCGTCCGCCTTCAAGGTTGGACAGGGCAATCGCCAGACCTTTGCCGCGCTCGCCGAGCAGATTGGCCTCGGGGATGCTGCAGTTGTTCAATGTCACCGCGCAGGTGTCGGAGGCGCGGATGCCCATTTTGTGTTCGGTGCGATCGACGATGAAACCCGGTGTGTCGGTCGGCACCAGAAACGCCGAAAGGCCTTTCTTGCCAAGATCCGGGTCGGTCACCGCGAAGACGATCGCCAGTTTTGCCCGCTTTCCATTGCTGACGAATTGCTTGGCGCCGTTGATCACCCATTGGCCGTCGCGCAGTTCGGCGCGGGTGCGCAGGTTGTGTGCTTCGGAGCCGGCCTGGGGTTCGGTCAGACAGAAGCAACCGATGGTCTGCCCACTGGCCAGATCGGCCAGCCAGGTCTGTTTCTGTTCGTCGCTGCCGTAGTTGAGCACCGGGCCACAACCCACCGAGTTGTGAATGCTCATGAACGCGCCGGTCGCGCCATCGCCGGCAGAGATTTCCTCAACCGCCAGCGCATAGGCGACGTAATCGACGTAGGTGCCGCCCCATTCCTCTGGCACGACCATGCCGAGCAGGCCCAGCTCGCCCATCTTCGCCACCAGCGCGTCGTCGATCCAGCCAGCCTTTTCCCAGGCCTGGGCGTGGGGCGCGATTTCGCCACGGGCAAAATCCCGGGCCATGTCGCGGATCATCACTTGTTCTTCAGTCAGTTCGAGATCGTGCATGACTCAGCTCCCGCTCTCGTCAAAACCATGGAAGAAGCTCGCAACCTGCGCAGCGTCCAGCTCAGCGACGGTCGGCGGGTTCCAGCGCGGTGACTTGTCCTTGTCGATCAGCAGGGCGCGCACGCCTTCGATCAGGTCGCCACGGGCAAACCACTGGCGGTCCAGATGCAGCTCCAGCGCAAAGCAATTCTCCAGACTCAGGTGCCTGCCGCGACGGAGCATTTCCAGGGTCACGGCCATGGCCAGCGGCGAGCGGGTTTCCAGCAGATCCGCCGTGGTGACCGCCCATTCGTGGCTGTCGGCGACAGTGACGGCGCGCAATTGCTCGATCATGCTCGGCACGTCGGGCAAGGCAAAGAAGTGGTCGATGGCCGGGCGCAGCGCCTCAAGTGGGGCATCCGGCAGGGTTTGCACGGCGTGCTTGGCCAGCAGGTTCTGCAGCGATTTGAGCGGCGTGTCCTGCCACTCCATCTGGTCGAGCTTGTCGTCGAGCAGCGCCAGTTTGCTGCTGTCCAGATACCAGTCGGCGAGGCCGCAGTACAGCGCATCGGCGGCGCGAATCTGCACGCCGCTGACGCCCAGATAAATCCCCAGTTCACCGGGAATGCGCGGCAGGAAGTAACTGCCGCCGACATCAGGGAAATAACCGATGGCCACTTCCGGCATCGCCAGACGGCTCTTTTCGGTGACCACACGCAGATCGGCGCCTTGCACCAGGCCCATGCCGCCGCCGAGGACAAAACCGTCCATCAGGGCCAGCACCGGTTTGCGGTAGTGATGAATCGTCAGGTCGAGGGCGTATTCCTCGACGAAGAAATCTTCGTGCAGCGTGTCGCCGCTCTTGTAGCTGTCGTATAGCGAACGAATATCACCACCGGCGCAAAAAGCCTTTTCGCCCGCACCGCGCAATACCACGGCGTGCACATCGGCGTCAGACGCCCAGGCATCGAGCTGCTGTTGCAGCAGACGCACCATGTCCAGGGTGATTGCATTGAGGCCCGCAGGGCGGTTGAGGGTCAGGTGGCCGATATGATTGCGCACCTCGGCCAGCACGTCGTTTGGTATGGCATCCATGGACGGGGTCCGCCGGGATGAAGCCTGAGCTGTCATCTGTAACTCCCTGCTTTTTATTGTCTTTATTCGAAAAGCCCGCGCGCGGGCGTTAGCGGATCGTAACAGTGCAAATTTGTCGTGTACAACGGGGATATGTGCAGGGGGAATCTGCGTTTTTCTCCTAGCGCCGCTTGCCGTGTAGGAGTTGACGAGTGCAAAGGGATCATCTGAACGTTTCGGTAATGCTGCGGCGCTTGGCGTGCAGTTCGCTGGCGTGGATCAGGCGTTCGAGGTCTTCGGGGGTGACGTCGATGAAGGCTTCCATGTCGGCCAGCGCAAGCTTGAGGTCTTCGGCGGTGATCGACTGGCGGTCGATCGGGACCACTGGCGGTGCCGGGTCGGCAGCGCGTTTCGGATAGCGGATGCGGGTCAGGTTGTTATAGGCCAGCGCGCTGACGAGCATGCACAGGGCGCCGAGCATCACCGGCTCCATGGCTTTCCAGTCCATGGCGATGGTTGCAGGGTCGGCGAGCACCAGTGTCAACGCCAATGCGCCGGCCGGTGGGTGCAGGCAACGCAGCCAGCACATCAGAATCACCGCCATGCCGGCGGCGAGGCAGGCGCTGCCCAGCGTACGGCCAAGCACATGGGCGACCAGCAAGGCGACCACGCCGGCGCACAGGTAGCCGCCGAGAATCGACCATGGCTGGGCGAGGGCGCCGGAGGACACGGCGAACAGCAGCACCGCCGAAGCGCCGAGCGGGCCGATCAGGTGAAAGGCAACGTCATGGCCGAACACCTGCGCACACAGCCACACACTGAACAGCGTGCCCAGGGCCATGCCGATCGCGGCACGGCTCCATTCAGTGGGGCGGGTGTTGATGGCAGCGGGCAACCAGCGAGCAAGCATGTAGAACTGATCCTTTACAAAATCCGGGGCAAAAAAAAGGACTTGTCCGGCATATCCGGAAAGCCCTCGAAGCGTTCCAACATTGGGGGAGGAACGCGCGTAGTTTGCCGATCAAAATCGATGCTGACAAATTCATATAAATGCAGTTTTAGTGCACTAATTTTGCATTGAAGTGGTGCGCCGCGCGCTGACGAAGCATAGATAGCCACCCAGCGCCGCCAAGCCGCTCAGGGCGTAGAACATGCTCGGCGCCGGCGTGTGCATCAGCAGAAACCCGCACAGCACCGGGCTCGCCCCACCGCCGAGTGCCGCCAGGTTCTGCGCGCCGTAGTAACTGCCGCGCAGTGCCTCCGGGGCGAGGGTATCGACGAAGAGGAAGTCTGCCGGGTAAATGATCATTTCGCCCAAGGTGAAGATGAACATCGCCACGCACCAGCCGAGCAGGCTGTCCGCCACACTGAAGCCAATCAACCCGACGATGAACAGCGCAGTGCCGCCAGCAATCCAGTGACGCAGGTGTTCGCGACTGAGCCAGCGACCGACCTGGTATTGCAGCAGGATCACTGTGATTGCGTTGCAGGCGAGCAGGGCGGCCATGGTGTCCAGGGTCTGTTGCTGGGTGTGGGTGACCAGCAGGTATTGCGACAGGTACAGCGTAAAGCGCCCGTGCACCAACGTGCTGAGCAGGCAGCCAAGGGTGAACAGCACCATGGTGCGGTCGTTTTTCAGGATCATCAGCGTGTTGAGGAAACTTTGCGGCGCACTGCCGGAAGTTATCGGACTGGCATCCTTGGTCGCGCCGAGCAGCAGAAAAATACTGCCAATGGCGATCGCGCCGGCAACGATGAACGGCGCGGACGGCTGCACCCCGGCAATCACCACGCCAATCATCGGGCCGACGGCGTAGCCGATATTGGTCAGCGTGTAATTGAGGGAAAACGCCTTGACCCGCTGGCCCACCGGCAGGTTTTCACTGAGGATTGCCTTGGAGCCGATCAGGAACAGCGCCGACGCGGTTTCGCTGATGATCAGCACCAGGGTGACCAGATAGAGGTTCTGCGCGAAGGTCAGCAGGATCAGGCCGATACCGCTGGAGAGCATGGCCACAATCAGCAACTGGCGCTTGTCCAGCTTGTCGATGATGTAACCACCGTACAGCGACAGCAATGTTGCGCTGAACACGGCGATACCCAGCAGCAAGCCGACATCCTGCGGATCGAGGCCAAGCTTATTGCTGAGGAACAGCGTCAGCAGAGGACTGACCAGGGCGCGGCTGATGACCACGGTCAGCGAGCTGATCATCAACCGGCGAATGAACGGCGAATACATGGCCACGGAAGGGGAATGTCCTTATTCGGGAAGCCTGGGCGAACACCATCCTCTCTGGGCAGCCCGCCACCGGTCAAGCTGATACACCAGCTTCCCTCGGAGCATATGATTTCCCTGTGGGAGCGAGCCTGCTCGCGAAGGCGGCGGATCAGTCACCTCCAATGTCGCTGACATACCGTATTCGCGAGCAGGCTCGCTCCCACAGGGTCTGAACCTCACGATTACCACTGACTCCCACAGGCGCAAATCAAGCCACATCCGAAGCCGCCGGCCTCTGCCGCAAGGTGATCGGCAACTTGCACGATTCACCGCGCCCCATCGGGAAATACTGGAAACCATTGCGCGCCAGGCGCCCGGCGTCGTACAGGTTGCGGCCGTCAAAGATCACCGGGCTGTTGAGGCGCTGTTTGATCAGCTCGAAATCCGGGGCCTTGAACTGTTGCCATTCGGTGCAGATGATCAGCGCATCGGCGCCGCCCAGTACCGATTCCGGCGTGCCCATCAGCATCAGTTTTGATTCGTTTGGATAGAGATTCTGGGTTTCCACCATGGCCTCCGGATCAAACGCGCGCACGCTGGCCCCGGCAGCCCATAAATCTTCGAGCAGAACCCGGCTCGGCGCGTCGCGCATGTCGTCGGTGTTGGGTTTGAAGGCCAGGCCCCACAGAGCAAAGGTCTTGCCGCGCAAATCTCCCCGGTAGAACGCGTTGATGCGCTCGAACAGCTTGTGCTTCTGGCGCTGGTTGATCGCCTCGACCGCTTGCAGCAGATCACTGGAGCAATGCGCCTGTTCGGCACTGTGAATCAACGCGCGCATGTCTTTGGGAAAACACGAACCGCCGTAGCCGCAACCCGGGTAGATAAAGTGATAGCCAATCCGCGTATCGGCACCGATGCCCTGGCGCACTGATTCGATATCTGCGCCGAGGTGCTCGGCGAGTTCGGCGATCTGGTTGATGAAGCTGATCTTGGTCGCGAGCATGCAGTTGGCGGCGTATTTGGTCAGCTCGGCGCTGCGCAGGTCCATGAACAGGATGCGGTCATGGTTGCGGTTGAACGGCGCGTACAGATCGCGCATCACATCGCGCACTTCAGCGCCTTCACAACCGATGACGATCCGATCCGGCCGCCGGCAATCAGCAACCGCTGAACCTTCCTTGAGAAATTCCGGGTTGGAGACGATATCAAACTGCAGCAGGCGGCCAATCTTGATCAGGGCCTTTTCGATGTGGCTGCGCAAAGCGTCACCCGTGCCCACCGGCACCGTGGATTTTTCCACCACGATCAACGGCTGCTGGCGATGCCGGGCAATCGCGTCGCCGACCGACAACACGTAGCGCAGGTCCGCCGAGCCGTCCTCGCGTGACGGCGTGCCCACCGCGATGAACGCCACCCGCCCATGCAACACCGCAAACCGCTCATCAGTAGTGAATTGCAGGCGCTGCGAATCCAGGCCCTCACGCACCAGACTGGCCAGCCCCGGCTCGAAAATACTGACGTGCCCCTGGCCCAACTGCTCGATCTTCTGCGCGTCGACATCCATGCACACGACGTCGTGACCGACCTCGGCCAGCACCGCCGCTTGCACCAGACCGACGTAACCACTGCCAAACACCGTGATCTTCATGCCGCACTCCTGCTCGCAGTTCCGTGCTTTGAAGATAAGAGCGCGATGTTTCAGTTCGCCTACCGTGCTGAAGAGGCAGCAAACAGACCGTTCGGGGAATGCCCGATTGACTTTTATGGCCTCGGACGGCAGGTTGTCGGCCTTTCGCGGCACCCCCTGTCATTGCGTCACGCCGTTTTTTTGCGTTTCATTTCATGCATTTATTGTTTTTGTTGAATCGTTTTTTATTTCAAGGCCGTTTCGTTTGAGTGATTTGTCGAGTACCCAACCTGCACCGTCCACCAGCAATCCGCTGACCGTTTACCTGGCGCGACTGGCACCTTCCAGCCAGTTGACCATGCGTTATGTGCTGCAAGATGCCGCTGACCGCCTCGGTTTCGAGGACGTCGATATCGAAGAAATCCCCTGGCACGGTCTGCAACCGGAAGACGTGGTGGCGCTGGTCGCCGCTTTGCGTGCCGACGGTTATGCACCGAACACCTCGTCGCTGTACGTCAATGCCGTGCGCGGGGTGATGAACGAGGCGTGGCGCATGAGCCTGATCAGCCAGGATCACCTGCTGAAGATGCGTTCGGTCAAGGGCATAGCCGGCACACGGCTGTCCCAGGGGCGCAACCTCAAGCGCACGCTGATTCACGAACTGATGGAAGTCTGCGCTGCCGACCCGCGCCCGCAGGGCTTGCGTGATGCGGCGGTGATAGCGCTGCTGTACGGCACCGGCATGCGCAAGTCGGAATCGGTGGATCTGGATCTGAGTCAGGTCGACTTCAACGAACGCAGCCTGACCGTCACCGGCAAGGGCAACAAACAGCTGATCAAGTACGCGCCGGCCTGGGCCTTTGCCAAGCTCGATGCCTGGCTGGAACTGCGTCGTTCACAGCTCAAGGAAGGCGAGAGCGACGATGCATTCCTGTTCAATCGCATACGCCGGGGCAGCCACATCACCCGCGAGCGCATTACCAAACACGCGATCTATTACATTGCCCGCCAGCGCGGTACGCAGGTCGGGGTGAAAATCATGCCCCACGATTTTCGGCGTTCGTTCATCACCCGGGTGATCGAAGAGCACGACCTGTCGATCGCGCAGAAACTCGCGCATCACAGCAATATCCAGACGACCGCCAACTACGATGTGCGCGATGACAACGAGCGGCGGCGGGCGGTGGATCGCTTCGATTTGTAAACGGTGTCAGGTCTGCGGCGGGCAGCGCGAGCCGCTCGCACCCTGCGCGATGTGCGCAGCGAGGCGTTTGACGTTGTTCTGTTGCGCGGTCACCAGTTCGTCGATGCTCGGCCCTGAAGGTGTCTGCAAGACCGAGCGACAGCTCAGCAGCGCCGCGTCCGCCGCACCTGATGGGCGCACTCGCCATTTCACGTCGATCAAGGCGTACTGACCGGGAATCGAATCGAAGCGCTGCACGTCGACGCGCACTGAGGCGCGCTGCTGGCCGACACCGCTGCTCAATTGGTCGATCAGCGCGCCGCGCAACTCATCGGCAAGAGTGGCGCTCCACCAATCGGTTTCCAGAATCGCCACGCCGCTGTTGCCTTGGCGAATCACAATCTGCGCGCGATCGACCTGTGGCGGCACGCTGATGCTTTCGATGGCGATGTCGGCGCCGTTGCGGCTGGCACCCGGTTGCGCCGGGGTCAGCGTATGAAAGCTGATCGGGTCGCTACGGCACGCAGTCAGCAGCACGAAGGCAGCGAGCACGGTGATCTTCAACGGTAAAGCCATGGATTCAGCTCCTGTGCTCAGTTGCGTGGCGGTCCTTTGAGGTCCAGCGGCGCGGCGTTGTCGGGACGCCCGCGAATCAGCGACTCAGGGTGGCGACCGAGGTAATCCGACAGCTCTCGCAACGAGCGCGACATGCGCCCGAGTTCGTCGAGGGTCTCGGTGAGTTGCTCGCGTTGCGGCGAATCCTCGGCGAGGGTCGAATTGGCCGACTGCAAGGTCTTGCTGACATCGGCGAGGGTGCTCTGTACACCCGGCAGAGTCCTGGCGTTGAACTGCTTCAGGCCCTTGCGCAGCTCGACCAGATTGCCGTCGAGGTTGCTGGCGATGCGTTCAACCGGCAATGCGTTGATCTTGTTGACCATCGCCTCGAGTTTTTCCTGCAACTGTTCGAGGCTGCCAGGGACGGTCGGAATGGTGACCGGCCGTGCCTTGGGGTCGAACGCGACTTTCGGCGCTTTGGGGTAGAAATCCAGCGAGATATACAACTGACCGGTGAGCAGGTTGCCATTGCGGGCCTGGGCGCGCAGGCCATTTTCAATGAACGTGCCGATCAGGCGCGCGCCGGTGGCCTCGTCGTTTTCGTCGCCATGGTAGGTCTTGAGAATCTTCGCGTGGGCACGGCCGAGTCGCTGCGGATAAATGACAATGCCGACATTCACTGGAAAGGTGCGTTTGACCTCGTCAAAGTCGAGATTGACCGCCACCACCCGGCCGATTTCGATACCGAGAAACTCTACGGGCGCATCCACCTTGAGGCCGCGCAACGCCTGATCAAACCGCAGCGCCAGGTATTGCGCCTTGCCGTCGGGCGGGGCGAGGGCGGCGGTCTGGTTGGCAAACAGCTCGAAACTCTTGTCGTCGCTGGCCGGCTTATCGTCGGGACTGTAGTCCGGGGCGCGGAAAGCGATGCCGCCGACCAGCAGGGTCGACAGCGACTCGGTTTTCACCGCGAAACCGTTGGCGCCGACATTGATGTCGATGCCACTGGCGTTCCAGAAGCGGGTGTTTTCGGTGACGTAGGCGTCGTTCGGCGAATGCACGAATACTTCGATATTGACGCCTTTGCCGTCCGGATCCAGCGCGTAGGACACGACCTGGCCAACCGGAATCTTGCGGTAATAAACGGGGGAGCCGATGTCCAGCGAGCCAAGGTCTGCGGTGTGCAGCGTAAAGCGTTTGCCCGGTTCGCCGTAGGTGATCGGCGGCGGGTTCTCCAGACCTTTGAAGTTTTTTGAGCGGGTATTGGCCTGACCTATGTCGGCACCGATGTAGTCACCCGACAGCAGCGTATCGATGCCCGATACACCGCCGGCGCCGATACGCGGACGCACCACCCAGAATTGCGAGTCCTCGCGGGTAAAGGCTTCGGCTTGCTTGGCGAGTTTGATCGTGGCGTTGACGTGTCTATGGTCGTTGGCCAGTTCGACGTCGGAGACATGGCCGATGACTACGTTGCGGTATCTGACTTCGGTCTTGTTAGCGGTCAGGCCATCGCCGGTCTTGAAGGTAACGGTGATGACCGGGCCTTCCTGAAGGATGTTGTGAATCACCAGCGAAATCCCGACCAGCACCGCCACAATCGGCACGATCCATACCAGTGAAATCGCGAAACGGCGGGTTTTGATCGGCGCTTGACCGGGTGCTAGCGGCTCATCGCTGGCTGACGACTTCATCCATGTCCTCCTCAATTAATCGGGCCCTGAGCGTCAGGAACGCAAAAGCACCTCATCAATATAGAAGTGCTTGGCGATAGAGCAAATGTGTATAGCTGGCGTGGGACGCGATTGCGGTGCAAGGAGTTGCCGAAGGCTGCGACCTGATCGTTCCCATGCTCTGCGTGGGAATGCAGCCCGGGACGCTCTGCGTCCCAAGATCGCAGCCTTCGGCAGCTCCTACAGGGGCCAGAATCTTGGCGGGCTCAGCCGAGCATTTCGCGCAAGCGATACCAGAACATGCCCAGCGCCAGCAGCGGCGAACGCAAGGCCGGGCCACCGGGGAAGGTCATGTGCGGCACGCCGCTGAACACGTCCATGCCCTGGCTGTGCCCGGCATGAATGGCTTCGCCCAACAACTTCGCGCACCAATGGGTGACGTTGAGGCCATGGCCGGAATAACCCTGCGCGTAAAACACGTTCGGGTGCTGTTTGAGTCGGCCAACCTGGGGGAAGCGATTGGCGGTAATGCCGATCTTGCCGCCCCATTGGTAGTCGATGTGCACATCGGCCAGTTGCGGGAACACCTTGAGCATTTTCGGGCGCATATAGGCGGCGATGTCCGCCGGATCGCGCCCGGAATAATGACAAGCGCCGCCAAACAGCAACCGTCGATCAGCCGAGAGTCGGTAATAGTCCAGCCCGACTTTTTGATCGCACAGCGCCAGGTTCTGTGGAATCAACTGCGCGGCGCGAGTTTCGTCCAGCGGCTCGGTGGCAATGATGTAACTGCCAGCGGGCAGAACTTTGCCGCTGAGTTTCGGCTCGAGGTCATCCAGATGCGCGTTGCAACCAAGCACCAGACTGCCGGCGCGCACTGAACCGGTGGCGCAGCGCACCTCGACGGTCGGGCCATGGAAGATTTCCAGCACCGGACTCTGCTCAAAGATACGCACGCCCAGCGATGCCGCGAGACGCGCCTCACCTTGCACCAGATCAAGCGGATGCAAGTGCCCCGAACCCATGTCGATCAATCCGCCGGCGTACACTCCGGCGTCGACCACTTGCTGCCGGATCTGTTCCGGCCCGACCAGCCTGGTTTCGTGGGCATAGTCGAGTTCGGCGAGGCTGTCCTGTTCCTGCTTGAACGCGGCGAATTGCGCGGCGGTGTTGGCCAGTTCGCAAAAGCCCCAGCGCAGATCACAGGCGATGGCGTTTTCAGTGATGCGCTGGCGCACCAGCTCCACCGAATCGATGCCGGCACGCTGCAGATAGCGCACGCCGTCCTGGCCAACGTAGCGAGCGAACCCCTCGACTTCATGGCCGATACCGCGAATCAGCTGACCGCCATTGCGCCCGCTGGCGCCCCAGCCGATACGTCGCGCCTCGAGCAACACCACCGACAGACCGCGCTGCGCGAGCTCAATCGCGGTATTGACGCCAGTGAAGCCGCCACCGATTACGCAGACATCAGCAAGCAAATCACCATCCAGCGCAGGGTAGGGCGTGCTCGCCCGCGCAGAAGCGGCGTAATAAGAGCCGGTGTGTTGTGCGCTGTGCTGATTCATTTGTTCGACTTCACTTTGCTCCACGACCGGGTCATCAGACGCATGATCGCCTGGGGCGGGGTCGAGGAAATGTAGAGTTTGTCGAGCACCGACTGCGGCGGGTAAACCTCAGGATTGTTGACCAGTTCCTCATCCATGAACGGCTTGGCCGCCGGGTTCGGATTGGCGTAGCCGACGGTGGCGCTGACTTTGGCGATCACCTGCGGATCGAGCAGGTAATTGATGAAGGCGTGCGCCTCTTTGGCGTTGCTCGCGTCGGCTGGGATCGCCAGCAGATCGAACCACAGGTTGGCGCCTTCCTTGGGGATGGCGTAAGCGATATTCACGCCGTTCTTGGCTTCCTTGGCGCGATTGGCCGCCTGGAACACATCGCCGGAGTAACCGAACGCGACGCAGATGTCGCCATTGGCCAGGTCCGACACGTACTTGGAAGAATGGAAATAGGTGATGTACGGGCGGATGCTCAGCAGCTTGGCTTCGGCCTTTTTATAGTCCTCGGGCTTTTCGCTGCGAGGGTCCATGCCCATGTAGTTGAGGATGGCCGGGAAGACTTCGTCGGCGGAGTCCATCATCGACACGCCGCACTGGCTGAGCTTCTTCAGATTTTCGGGTTCGAACAGCACGGCCCAGGAGTCGATGTGGTCGATGCCGAGCACTTGCTTGACCTTGTCGACGTTGTAACCGATGCCGTTGGTGCCCCACAGATAGGGAACCGAGTGCGCATTGCCGGGATCATTTTTTTCAAGCAATTCAAGCAGTTTCGGGTCCAAGTTCTTCCAGTTTGGTAACTGTGAACGATCGAGCTTCATGAACGCGCCGGCCTTTACCTGGCGAGCGAGGAAATGGTTGGACGGCACTACCACGTCATATCCGGTGCGACCGGCGAGGAGTTTGCCTTCAAGGGTTTCGTTGGAGTCGAAGACGTCGTAGATCACCTTGATCCCGGTCTTGCTCTGGAAGTCGGCGAGGGTGGTTTCGCCGATGTAGTCGGTCCAGTTGTAGACGCTGACCTGGGGCTCGGCGTGGGCTACGGCACTGAACAGCACGCTCAGCGCGATCGGGAGTACGGATTTCAATAGACGCATATCGACACCTCTTCTTGTAATGATCGTTCCCACGCTCTGCGTGGGAATGCCGCAACGGACGCTCCGCGTTCGGCTTTGGATGGGACGCAGAGCGTCCCGGGATGCATTCCCACGCGGGAGCGTGGGAACGATCAAATTCTCAGGCGCTGCACAACTCCCACAGGGACAGCTGCGCGTTCAGACGCTGAGCAGCAGGAACTCACGCTCCCACGAGCTGATCACGCGCTTGAAATTTTCGTGCTCGGCGCGTTTGACCGCGACGTAGCCGCGGACGAATTTGCTGCCCAGGTACTCGGCGACCTTCGGGCACTCTTCCATCTGCGTCAGGGCTTCTTCGATGGTGATGGGCAGGCGCAGATTGCGCCGTTCGTAGGCCCGGCCTTCGACCGCCGCGCTCGGCTCGATCTTCTCGACCATGCCGATGTAGCCGCAGAGCAGACTCGCGGCAATCGCCAGATACGGGTTGGCGTCGGCGCCGGGCAAGCGGTTTTCCACGCGCATCGATTCCGGCCCCGATGTCGGCACACGTAGGCCCACCGTGCGGTTCTCTTCACCCCATTCGACGTTGACCGGTGCCGAGGTGTCCGGCAGGAAGCGGCGGAACGAATTGACGTTCGGCGCGAACATCGGCAGGACTTTCGGGATGTATTTCTGCAAGCCACCGATGTGATGACGGAACAGCTCGCTCATGTTGCCCTCGGCATCGGCGAAGATCGGCTGACCCGTAGCGATCTCGACGACGCTCTGGTGCAGGTGCATGGCGCTGCCAGGCTCGTCGCCGATCGGCTTGGCCATGAACGTCGCGGTGACGTTGTGCTTGAGCGCCGCCTCGCGCAGGGTGCGCTTGAACACGGTGATCTGGTCGGCCAGATCCAATGCATCGCCATGGCGGAAGTTGATTTCCATCTGCGCCGGGCCGTCTTCGTGGATCAGCGTGTCGAGGTCCAGGCCTTGCAGTTCGCACCAGTCGTAGACGTCTTCGAACAACGGATCGAATTCGTTGGCGGCATCGATCGAGAATGACTGGCGCCCGCTTTCCGCACGGCCCGAACGACCCAGCGGTGCCTTGAGCGGCAGGTCCGGATCCTCACAGCGCTGGGTCAGGTAGAACTCCATTTCCGGCGCGACAATCGGCTTCCAGCCCTTGTCGGTGTAGAGCTGCAGGACTTTCTTCAGCACGTTGCGCGGCGACAGTTCGATCGGATTGCCAAACTTGTCGAAGGTGTCGTGGATGACGATGGCGGTCGGCTCGATGGCCCACGGGATGACATACACGGCGTCGGAAACCGGCTTGCAGACCATGTCGATGTCGGCCGGATCGAGCAGGTCGTAGTAGATGTCGTCGTCGACAAAATCCCCGGTTACCGTTTGCAGCAGCACGCTCTCCGGCAGGCGCATGCCGCGCTCATGCAGAAACTTGTTGGTCGGTGCAATCTTGCCGCGGGCGATGCCGGTCAGGTCGCTGACCACGCATTCGACTTCGGTAATCTTGTGATCTTTCAGCCAGGTGAACAGCTGATCGAAAGGGGCGTTCATAAAGACCTCGTTATTGGTTTTGTAGACGCCGGGGAGGGCGGGTTTCATCTTCCGCCCCTTCCCCTGTGGCGCGTTGGCGACTATCTTGGGCGCGGCTTGCGATTCCATCTATCCACTTTCAGCAGCACCAAAGCGCACCAAAAGAGTGCGCAAGGTCACTCCATGACAACGTGCAATCCGCTCCAGGTACAAGCGTTCAACACCGCCGACGTGGCCGAGCAAATCCGCGCCACACCGGGCTGGGTCCAGCATTACCAGCAGATGTCGCCGGGACATTTCGCCGGGCAGATTCGCTATCTCGATCTGCAGGGCGTCGAGGTTTACGAAGAACAGATGAACACCCGGGTCGAGCAGAATTTCAGTGCGCCATCCGGGGCTCTGGCGTTCTGTTTCGATCGCAGCGACAACGCGCTGTACCTGCTCAACGAAGAGAGCCGCAACATCTGGATCACCCCGGAGAACTACCGGGAAATCGCTGTGGTATTCGGTCCGGATTTCGTCCGCGAGCACGGTTTGCAAGTGGCAAAGCTCGAAGGTTTGTTCATGGCGCCGCTGAACTGCGGCCAGAACGCTTTGTTTAGCGGCTGGTTAAGCTCGATTCTCACGAAGTTGTCGCAAGCTGCTGATCTACTTGATAAAGATCGCCTGACTCAACAGTTGCTTGAGGACTGCCTGTTCATCCTTGATAACGCTCACACCAGCCTCGATCGCAGCGGATTGCAGCGGCGCAACAACGAACGCCAAATCATCAAAAGAGTAGGGGAGTGGGCGGCTGATTCGCCGGAAGACACGGTTAATCTGCTCGAACTTTCTCACGTCGCCGGCGTGCCGCTGCGCCAGTTGCAACAGGCTTTCAAGGCCTACACCGGGATGACCCCGAGCCACTGGTTACGGCTGAGGCGGCTGAACAGTGCGCACCGTGAATTGCTCAAGCGCAGGCCCACGGAAACCACAGTTGCCGAAGTGGCGATGCGCTGGTCGTTCTGGCATTTGGGGCGGTTTTCCAGCAGTTACCGCGCGCTGTTCAAGGAGCTGCCGAGCGAAACGCTCAAGCGCTGAGCAGAAAAAGGCTTTGTGTCCTTCGATAAGTTAAATAGAATCAGTCTCATTTGAATCTACCTTCGCGCAGGGTCTCTTGAGATGATTGAAGCCACATCACCGTCGGAGCAGAGCCTGCAGCAGTTGTATCGCGAGCACCGCGGCTGGCTGGAAACCTGGCTGCGCCGGCGCATGGGCAATGCGTGGGATGCGGCGGACCTCAGCCAGGACACCTTTCTGCGCGTCCTGTGCAACGCGCCGCCACTGGCTGAACTGCGCGAGCCGCGCGCGTATCTGCTCACCGTCGGCAAACGGCTGCTGAGCAATTTCTACACGCGGCGCCATCTGGAAAAAGCCTACCTCGACGCGTTGGCGCAATTGCCGGAAGCGTGCGCACCGTCGCCGGAACAGCGCTGGTTGCTGCTGGAAACCTTGCAGGCGCTGGATGAGTTGCTCGATGGCTTGCCACGTGCGGTGCGGCGGGCATTTCTTTGGAGTCAACTCGAGGGCCTTGGCTATCGCGAGATCGCCGAGCGTTTACAGGTTTCTGAGCGCACGGTGAAACGCTACATGGCCCAGGCCTACGAGCATTGCCTGCTGGCGGAGCTGTGATGCGCGTTGCACCCAGCGATGAAACACGGGAAGTGGCGAGGGCCGCAGCGCAATGGCTGGCCTTGCTCGAATCCGGCGGCGCCAGTGATGAAGATCACGCCCGATTGCAGCATTGGCGCGCCAGTGACAGTCGCCACGAGAACGCTTGGCAGAAAATCCAGCAACTGCGTCAGCGCTTTGCAGGTTTGCCGCCGACACTGGCCATGGCCACCCTGGATCGGCCGGATCCGGCGCGGCGCGCGGCACTCAAGCGTGCCCTGGGCGTAGCGGCGCTGGTGCCGGCGGTGTGGTTGATCGGACGCGAGCTGCCGCTGGAGGTCTGGCGTGCCGATTTGCACACCAGCACTGGCGAGCCGCGCAAAGTGCAGTTGGCCCAGGATTCTTCATTGCAACTCAACACCGACAGCGCGGTGAATGTCGATCTGCCTGCACGTCAGCTGACACTCATTCGTGGTGAAATGGCGCTCAACGTGGCGGGCGATTCGGCTTTTATCGTCAACGCGCCTTATGGGCGGATGATCGTCAATCACAGCGACATCTCGGTGCGTCTCAATGCGCGCGATTGCCAGGTCTGCGTGCTCCGTGGTTCGGTGCAATTGCAGCCACTGCACGGCCCGACGCTGGTATTGCAGCAAGGCCAGCAAGTCAGCCTGCAAGCTTCGGGCGCCGGGGCGGTGACGGCGTTCGATGCGTTGATGCCCGGTTGGCGCGATGGCGTGCTGATGGCGCAGAACCAGCCACTGGGTGATTTCCTCCGCGAGCTGAGTCGCTACCGCTCGGGCGTGCTGCGCTGGGACCCGGCGCTGGAATCGCTACGCGTCACTGGCAGCTTTCGCCTCGACGATACCGATCAAGTGCTGGCACTGCTGGCAGCCAGTTTGCCCGTTGATGTGCATACGCGAACGCGATTTTGGGTGTCGCTGGTACCGCGCGCAGAAAAAAACGGCTGAAGCCTGTCCCTTTTTTTCGCCTCGCTGGTCATTCCAGGCAAGTGAACAAAATCGAGAGCTTCTTCCAATGCCCGCAGTATTTCCAGGTCGTTTGCGTCCGTTGTTGCAGTTGAGCCTTTTGCTGAGCCTGAGTGCCAGCCCCATATTGATCCAATCGAGCTGGGCCGACGATGGCAGCCGCCGCAGTTATCAGGTGCCGGCCGGTAGTCTGAGTACAGCGCTGACGCGCTTCGCCGGTCTCGCCGGCGTCAATCTTTCGGTGGATCCGGCACTGGTCAGCGGCCGCAACAGCAATGGATTGTCCGGCGAGTTCGGTGTGGAGGAGGGGTTCAGCCGGTTGTTGCTGGGCTCCGGTTTGCAGCTGCAACCGGTCGGTGATCAGGCTTATACGCTGGTGCCCGCAGCGCAAGGCAGCACCTTGCAACTTGCGCCGACATCCATACTCGGCGCGAGCGGTTCAGCGGATGCCGATGTATTCGCCGGCGGTCAGGTCGGGCGGCGGGGCTCGCAAGGGCTGTTGGGTTCCAGGGATTTCATGGAAACCCCGTTCAGCATGACCACCTACACCAGCGAAACGGTGAAAAACCAACAGGCGCGCACGCTCGGCGATCTGATCAGTACCGACCCTTCGGTACGCGCCACCAACCCGGCCGGTGGCCGCTATGAGCAATTCACCATCCGTGGTTTCAGCCTGTTCAACAGTGATGTTGCCTACAATGGCCTATACGGTGTGTTGCCGACTTACACCATCGACATGGAAATGGCCGATCGCGTCGACATCCTCAAAGGCCCGAGCCAATTGATCAACGGGATTTCGCCACGGGGCAGTGTAGGAGGGGGGATCAACGTCGTGCCGAAGCGCGCGACCGACAAGCCGATCACCTCGCTGACAGCCAATTACGCCTCGAACAACCAAGTCGGCGGCGCGGTGGATGTCGGACGGCGTTTTGGTGACGAAAACCAATTCGGTCTGCGCTTCAACGGGGTCAAACAGTCCGGTGATACCGAATGGGATCATCAGAGTGTCGATCGCGACATGGCAGTACTCGGTCTGGATTTCCGTGGTGAACGCTTGCGACTTTCCACCGATATTGGCCACACCGAACGCGACACCGACGCACCGCAGGAACGCGTGCAAGTCGCCGCCAATGCCAAAGTGCCGAACGCCAATGATGTGCGCGATAACTATGCGCAACCCTGGAGCCGGGCGCGAACCAAAGACACTTTCGGCACGCTCAACGGCGAGTTCGATGTCAGCGATTCGGTCATGCTGTATGGCGGCGTCGGCGCACGCAAAAGCAATCACGACTTCTTGCGCCATGCCGTTTCGGTGAGCAACGACGCCGGCGATTTCAGCGTTCAGCCGCGCGACTTCACTCGCGACGAGAACGTTCGTACCGCTACCGCTGGGGTGCGCAACTGGTTCCAGACCGGGCCGGTCAGCCATGAAGTGAACCTGGCGGCCAACTACTTTTATATGGACTTCGAAAACGGCGGCGCCCGTTACGCGGCCGGGCGCAGCAATCTCTACGACCCGGTGGAAATAGCCAGACCCGGCACGCCGACCCGCAATGACGCCAAGGTCTACACAGAGAACCGCTTCAGCGGCGTGGCGCTGTCGGACACACTCGGCTTCTTCGACGATCGTCTGTTGCTGACTTTGGGGGCGCGCTGGCAGCGAGTCAAAGTCGATGACTGGAGCGACGGCATCAAGGGCGACACGGCTTACGATGAGGAAAAAGTCTCGCCATCGGGCGGGATTCTGTTCAAGGCGACGGACAAACTTTCGCTGTACGCCAACTACATGGAAGGTCTGAGCCAAGGCAAGATCGCGCCATCGACATCTATCAACGAAGACGAAATCTTCCCGCCATTCATCAGCCGCCAGGTCGAAGTCGGCGCCAAGTACGACGCCGGCTCATACGCGCTGACGGCAGCGGTGTTCCGCATCAAACAACCTGCCTACGAAACCAACGCCACCACGCGAGTCTTCGGCCCAAACGGCAAGCGCGAGAACAATGGCGTAGAACTGAGCGTGTTCGGCGAACCGTTCAAAGGCTTCAGATTGCTCGGCGGTGTGATGTACATCGACAGCGAACTGACCCACACCACCAACGGCACATTCGACGGCAACCGCGCACCGGCGACACCGAAATACAACGTCAATCTCGGCGCGGAGTGGGACGTACCGACTGTGCAGGGGCTGACTTTGACCAGCCGTGGTATTTACTCGAGTTCGCAGTATCTGGATCAGGCGAATGATAAGGAAATCGACTCCTGGGAGCGGTTCGACGTAGGCACACGCTATGCTTTCAAGCTGGACAAGAAGACGATCACCTTGCGCGCCAATGTCGAAAACGTGCTGAATAAACGCTATTGGAGCTCGGCGGGTGCTTCGGATGATAGTGAGCCGGGGTTGACGCTTTCTACGCCGCGAGCGTATCTGCTGTCGGCGACGATAGACTTCTGATGGAGCGGGGTAAGTGCATCGATCGTCTTCGAAAATACGTTAACTACACTAAATGACCGTTTAGTTGAGCTAACAAAAACATCTAAGAATATCGAGATGGCTTGCCAGCGTAATCAGAACCTAAGCCAATTTTTTTAGAGTTATGCGTTCAGGTAATTTCGGTTAAAGCAAAAGAGCATAAGAAACTGTTACTTCTTACAGTTTTAAAAAAGCCTCAAGGATCGAATGATAGGTGTTGTGTGACGAATCCCATTCCCTGATAGAGAATCGACCATGACAGACTTCAGCGATGCCGAACTTATAGAACTGACTCCAGAGCAATTGAAGCAATTGACGCCTGAACAGCTGATACGACGAAACATACTGATTGAAGAGAAAAGGAACGTACAGCGGAAGGTTTACAACCCAATTGTTAGTGTACTGCCAACTGAGGACTTGTAGATCCTCATAAAGCGGTCTAACCCATTCCAAAGAATGGAAATCCCAGTAACGTTCGCGTTAGTGGGATTTCGCCAAGCGCATATATCGGGTCATCGACAGGATCGAGGTGAGGATTCGAGGCCAGATTGAGGAAAGAACGAAGCTGTTGCGTGACAAGCGATTCGAATCCCATGGACTACACGCGAACGTCGTAATATCTTGTTACGCGTAATGTATATTATGTTAAATCATGTATGTGAATGGCTCAGGCTTTAGATATCAGATCCACCACTCCTAATGCGGCAATCGCTACGACTGGACGCTGCGCAACACCGACGTCGGCGAAGTCATCGACTGGTCGCCCGGACGCTTGGCCTGCATCGAAGCTCAGGGGGCGGATGTTGAGACGCTCGCTGAAATTATCCGGGATCTAGCTGAAGCTGCTTGGGATGAGCACATCACATTCGTCGATGCTTCGTACGAGGAAATGGGTAAAGCTTGACCCCATAGCGGACGGTCGACCTTGGCTTCCCAAGCGCGTGCGCAAAGATCAGGTCTTTGGCAACAATCGACCAGACGGGAACGGAACGCAGGTCACCATAATCGGAGGGATGTTTGTTATGAGCCACCTTAACAACGACTTGAGGGCCGATTTCGTTGAGGCACTAGAGGAGATTTCGACGCTGATGTCCATTGCATACGACCAGCTCGGCCCTGTACCGGAAAACCATGCATTAGCTCAGGCAGGTTTAGAGAATGGTGGTGAAATAGTTCTGGATTATGTCGATCACAACGAGGCTGGAGTAGCGTTCGAACACTTGCTTTACATGATTAACGAACCACCGCTCGTTGTTTCTGAAAAATGCATAAAAATTTTAGCTCGGATCGCAAAGTCCTTGAAGATGCCATTCAAGAGATGAAAAAATTTACCCATCTGAAGGTCAGCTTTGGGTCGAAAACAGTCACTCCCACCCGAAACCTCCACGGAGAATTGGCCCATGAAAACCGCCCTAATATCCGACACTCACAATCTCCTCCGCGCCGAAGCCATCAGCGCGCTCCAAGGCTGTGACCTGATCATCCACGCCGGCGACATCGGCAACCCGGACATCCTCGCCCAACTGTCCGAAATTGCTCCCGTCCACGCCGTGCGCGGCAACAATGATCTCAGCAGCCCATGGGCCAAAGACCTCCCCGACTTCCTGACCTGCACTCTCAACGGCTGGCACACTCTCCTTATCCACGACATCGCCGACGTCCCCGCCGATCTAGATCCAGACATAAAGCTCATCATCACCGGCCATTCCCACAAACCGCGCATAGAATGGCGCGGCGATCGTCTATACGTGAATCCTGGTAGCGCCGGCCCTCGGCGTTTCAAATTGCCGGTCACGCTGGCAATTCTCGAGATACAACCCGACAGCATCGAGCCGCGCCTGATTTCCCTGTTGGATCCCCCCACCTGAAATCGCTACGGTTACTGCGATCCAGAACCAGGAAGCGCCACCTCCTACCAGGCCCGACCCATCTCGCGGCGAACCGATCCTTAACGCCGCCGAGCGTGCTATCAAGTGACAGGACAGCGGGTTTAGATCCGATCCCCGCCGCTCAGCATGGCGGACTGGCACTTCCGACATGGAGGCGTCTAATCAGCCGATTAATCTCCCCTACCACCCGCCCCGTCGCTTCCTCGATCGTCCCCTCATTCTGGCACAAAAACCAACCCTGATCGGTAGCGGCCAGCTCAAACGCCTCAGTACAAGCGACATGCTCCTCCAGACCGCGAAGCACAGTGCTGCTCAAGCCACGCCGGCGTGCCCCCGCCCTCGCCCACGAAACCTCCGCCGCTGTAACCACCCCCACATGCAGGTCGGGCACCTGAACGTTGCGATCACGGTTTAATTGCAGTATTTCAGCAAACGGGACTATCCGGCGAAACGCCGCATCGGACGGGTACCAGCGATCAATCAGGATGATGCTGTCGGTGGGTTGTTTGGTCAGCACGTGCCGGGAAATCCAGCGGCGGCTATCAGCCAGGCGTTGGCAAACTTCCAGTTCCAGATCCCGGTCAGGATGTCGGACGAGTCGATTCACCAGATGCATTGTCCCGCCCCTGAACGGGTCGCTTTTTTTCTCGCACAATCGGATGACTTTCTGGTTGTTTGCCCTCAGGACTTCAGTGATGGCCTCCAACAGCGAGGTTTTGCCGACGCCTTTGGGGCCATCCAGAGCGACAAACAGCGGACGAGTCATTTTTCTCACAGGCTTTAACGGGGAGTAGCGCTCACTCTAACGGATTTTCAGGTTGAACCTCTGTTGCTCAGACGGACTCCCAAACTCAAATCCAGGAGAAACCTATGACCCAGACAGCTCTAGTCGTGGGCGCCAGCGGCATCGTCGGCAGCGCCATCACTCAGTTACTCATCGACAACCAGTGGCAGGTTGCCGCGCTATCGAGACATCCGTCGCAAGCGCAAGGCGTGATCCCTGTAGCGGCAGATCTTCAGGATCCTGCTTCTCTGGAACAGGCGCTGAGGGATGTGAAACCCACTCATGTGTTCATTACCACATGGTCGCGGCAAGCCACGGAGGCCGAGAACATTCGCGTCAATGCGGCCATGGTACGCAACGTCCTCGCCGCCATTCGCCCAGCCAAAAGCGTCAAACACGTAGCACTGGTTACTGGCCTGAAGCACTACCTCGGCCCGTTCGAAGCCTATGGTAAAGGCAGCCTGCCGCAGACACCGTTTCGCGAAGAACAGGGACGTCTGGATGTCGAGAATTTCTATTACGCTCAGGAAGACGAACTCTTCGCCGCGGCGGAAAAGGACGGTTTCACTTGGAGCGTTCATCGCCCGCATACCGTCACTGGGGTGGCCGTGGGCAATGCGATGAACATGGCGACCACCCTCGCCGTCTATGCCTCGATTTGCAAACACACCAATCGCCCGTTTGTGTTTCCCGGATCCAGAGTGCAGTGGGACAGCCTCACCGACATGACCGATGCGCGGCAGTTGGCGAAACAGCAACTGTGGGCGGCCACCACCCCGGCTGCGGCCAACCAGGCGTTCAACGTCACTAATGGCGATGTATTTCGGTGGAAATGGATGTGGAGCCGAATTGCCGAATACTTCGACCTGCCTGCTGCTGACTATCCTGCGTCACCCTCGCCTCTAGAGAAGCAGATGGCGGACGATCAAGCCGTATGGACGCAAATAGTCGCCGAGCACGGTTTGAAAGAGTCCGACATTGGACGCCTGATTTCTCCATGGCATACCGATGCCGACCTTGGTCGCCCCATCGAAGTGGTCACGGATATGTCGAAAAGCCGCCTGATGGGCTTCACTGCCTATCAGGCGAGTGATCAGGCATTTTTCGACGTGTTCGACAGGCTGCGGGAGATGCGCTTGATCCCCTAGGCGGTTCCAGACAGATAAGGTGGGCACCTGGCGTGCCCACCTCATTCAACAGTACTTTCCACGCCCTCGCCCCTCCCCTCATCTGCGACGTTCATTCGCCCTGCGAAATCCTCCCGCCATTCACCGGCAGAACGCAGCCGATCATATATCCCAACTCCAAAATAGCGCCTTCGACAGGTATCGCTCTGTATCCAAGTGTGTACGGACGCAAACACGTTACACAACATTGATCTTCCCGCCCCCTCAGACACAAGCGAGATACACCAGCACGATGAACTGCGCTCACGGCCAGCGCAGTGCTCCTGTGCCTGACAGCTGTCATTGGGAGCACCTGAACGGCTTCCACTTTGTTGACGACGAGTCGGAGGATTAAACCCATGCAAACAAACGCGTCATCGGTCTTGAATCGGCTGCAACTTAATCTCGATCGCGCTGGGGACTGGATCGCCCCTTTGAGCCTGCGCGTTTTTCTGGCCTGGGAGTTTTTTGAAGCGGGATGGGAAAAGTGGAACGGTGAGAACTGGTTCCCCAGCATTCAAGGGGCCTTTCCTTTTCCCTTCAATCAGCTGCCGGCTACGTTCAATTGGCAGTTATCCATGTGGGCAGAGCTGCTCTGTTCCATTGCTTTGCTTGTAGGCCTGGGAACACGTCTTTCGGCACTGATCCTCATAGTGGTCACCGTCGTGGCAACTGCCGCAGTTCACTGGCCAGCGCACTGGTCGACGTTGAGCGAACTGGCTATGGGGTACTCCATCAGCAACAAAGGCTACGGCAATTTCAAGCTGCCGTTGATCTATCTCGTCGCACTTCTGCCACTTGTATTCACAGGCGCCGGCAAGCTGAGCCTGGATGCATTCATCGATCGGTATCTCAAGCGCTTGAATGCACGCTGAGTGTTATTGCGTCACCAAGGTTATCGCTCTCAACCCCCGCTAGTTAATCAGGAGTTTCACCATGACCCATATTGATAAAGTGCTGTACACCGGCAAAGTCCATACCTCCTCGGGTGGTCGTAATGGCACCGCCCTCAGTGACGACGGCCGACTGGATATAAAGCTGTCATCGCCTGGCACTTCTGGCGCCGGTACCAACCCAGAGCAGTTGTTCGCCGCTGGTTGGTCGGCTTGTTTTATCGGTGCAATGGGACTAGCGGCGAGCAAGCTGAAAGTCACCCTCCCGGTTGACCTTGCGGTCGACGCCGAAGTGGATCTAGGCACAACCGATGGCGCTTATTTCCTCCAGGCTCGCCTCAACGTCTCCCTTCCCGGGCTGGATCGCAACGTCGCTCAAGACCTGATCGACACCGCACACCAGACATGCCCGTACTCCAAAGCGACGCGGAACAACATCAACGTGGTGATCAACCTCGTTTGAGCAGAACCGTGGCGGGTTTCAATCACCCGATTCACACCCCCGGCTGCCTGCGGTAACCGTGGAGGTGCTATGGATCGGGGGTTCCAGACGTCGAATCGGAGTATTGAGCTCATGCAAACGAACACTTCATCACCAACGCATTTAGTTCCACAGCTCCCCCTTGAGGCAACCGTCGGGCTGGGATTGCGCCGTGCGCTGCTCAACACGCTTCGCGACGCTCCAGTCGGGGATTTCGATTTTCTAGAGGTTGCTCCAGAGAACTGGATCGGCATCGGTGGCGCTCATGGTGAGGCCTTGCAGTTGCTGGCTGAACGCTACCCGCTGTCATGCCATGGCCTGTCACTGTCGCTGGGTGGCAGTGCACCGCTGGACGAACCTTTTCTTGAGCAAGTCCGCGGGTTTCTTGATCGCTTTAACGTGCCGTTCTATAGCGAACACCTGAGTTATTGCAGTGACGATGGCCATCTATATGACCTGCTGCCATTGCCATTCACTGAGGAGGCCGTTCATCACGTTGCTGCACGCATCCGTCGTGCACAGGACATTCTCGGTCGTCGTCTTGCTGTAGAAAACGTCTCCTACTACGCCGCTGCTCATCAGGACATGGACGAACTCACTTTTACCAATGCAGTGCTCCGCGAGGCCGATTGCGACCTGTTGCTCGACGTTAACAATGTGTACGTCAACTCAGTGAACCACCGCTTCGATCCAGCGGTTTTCCTCGCCGGCCTGGAACCAGAACGCGTAGTCGCCATGCATGTGGCTGGCCATTACGACGAAGCTGATGACCTGATCATCGACACCCATGGCGCCTCGGTCAAACCAGTAGTCTGGTCATTGCTGGGACAGGCTTATGACCTTTTCGGCGTGAAGCCAACCCTGCTGGAGCGCGATTTCAACTTTCCGTCCTACGACGAACTGGTGGCAGAGCTGAACACCATCAGGCGCTTGCAACACGACGCCAATGCTTTGGTGCGGGTGACCGTCGATGGCTGACTCCCCTTCAAGTTTGCACAGTCAGCAGCTCGCGCTGACCCGGTACCTGCGTGACCCGGACAGTTATGCGCCGCCTGCGCAGATGAGTCCCAAGAGAGCACAGGTCTATCTCAACCTGGTGTTGAACAATCTGTTGGGGTTGCTGGGTGGGACGTTTCCGGTGCTGGTTGCCGTGCTGGGTGATGCCGGTTGGCGTGCGCTGGTACGGCGTTTTTTGCGTGACTACCGCGCGCAGACACCACGCTTCGGAGAAATTGCCCGTGAGTTCGTAGACTTCGTAGCGAGCCTGGAAGACTCGCCCGGCTTTGAGCACCCCTGGTACCCGTTCTTGCCTGAATTGGCTCATTACGAGTGGGTGGAAATGGCGCTGCAACAGTTGGACGCTGCGCCGTTAAAGGCCAGTGATGCGGCGCATTTACTCGACCGTCCCCTCAGGCTCTCCCCGCTCGTCTGGCCGCTGGCTTACACCTGGGCCGTACATCGTCTCGCGCCAGGCCACTTGCCTTCTGAACCGCCAGAACAACCGACGTTGCTGCTGATCAGCCGTGTGCCGAGTGGCCAGGTCCAATTTTCCCAGGTCAGCCCTCTCGCGTTCCGTTTGTTGCAGCGGATCGAGCAGTTCCCTGACATGGATGGTCGAGCGCAGTTGCACGCTTTGGCTGCGCAGGCTGGTGCTTCAGACGTGACCGGCTTCGTCGCTGACGCACTGGTGCTGCTGCGCCAGTTGCATGCGCAAGCTGCCGTCGGCGTAGCCGCGACACCCGTTTTAAAGCTGTTGTCCTGACTGACGAGCAAAGGCTGAGGTCAATTTTTGTATCTCTATGTACCCAAACGCGAAGTCTTGGGATTGGCTTACAAATGCTCCGCTCGCCGATACATCGCCGATACATGACTCCCGCTCAATAGGCCTACCCGAACAAGGACGCTGTATCGAAGTGGAAGACGCTTGCGCCTTTCGCCTCGAACTTCCTTGAGGGTCTATCCGCCCTGTGGCATGAACCGCGGCCTCGCCGCGCAAAGCATCTGGAGAAGCACTATGTACCGTAAACCAATGTCGAACAAAACCAGTCTTGGCCTGGCCGCAATTGCTTTAGCCGGTGGCATGAGCCTGGCATCGTCCGCCGCTTTTGCTGTTGAGCCATTGCCCCAAGGCTACCAACTGGCATCGGCCGATAAAACCGGCGAAGGCAAGTGTGGCGAAGGCAAATGCGGGGCCAGCGAAGCCAGCGACAAGTCCGCTACTGCCGAAGGCAAGTGCGGTGAAGGCAAGTGCGGTGAAGGCAAATGTGGCGACGACTCTTTCGCTCGCACAGACACCGACCATGATGGCCTCGTCTCTCTTAAAGAACTGCTGGCTGTAGCACCTCAGGGCGGTGAAGAATTCAAAGCGATGGACACCAACCACGATGGTTTTCTTTCGGAAGGTGAGGTCTACAAGTTCAGAACCAACCAGTACATCTCCAATGGCAAAAAAGTCCCAACCGAGCTATTTACCCGCATGAGCAAAGCGCAGAACTGATTCCTCCCGCCGTAGTATTCGCCCTCCCCGCGCCTGCAGCCAGGGAGGGCGATTTACCTTCTGCAAAGCCCCCAGTTGTATTGATTACACCGCGTTATAAGTGATGTTCTCCGCCCCTGATTTATCCCCTGAACGCAACACTCTAAAGTCCATCCCACTGCTCCCCTTTTCATATCGATGGGGCGCCCACAGGAGACTTATCCCATGCCTTTCATCAGCGTTCGTATCACTCGCGACGGCGTTACCAAAGAACAGAAATCTCAAGTCATCGCCGAGATCACCAAAACCATGCAAACCGTCCTCAACAAGGACCCGCACCTCACCCACATCGTTATTGAAGAGGTCGACACCGACAACTGGGGCTATGCCGGAATTACCACCACCGAATACCGCCAACAACTGACGGAGTCGAAGAAATGACGTTCCCCGTCAGTATCGACTTTGTATCGGATGTCGTGTGCCCCTGGTGCGCACTCGGCGCCACCGCGCTGGAACAAGCCATCGCGAATGTTGCCGGCGAGGTTGCCGTAGAACTGACCTTCAAGCCGTTCGAACTGAACCCGGACATGCCGGCCGAGGGCGAGCACGCCATCAAGCACATGATGCGCAAATACGGGCGCAGCGCCGAAGAAGTCGCCTCGCGCAATGAAATGATCGTCGCGCGTGGCAAAGCCATCGGTTTTCAGTTCGACCTGGACAAGCGCAGCCATTTCTACAACACCTTCGATGCCCATCGCCTTCTGCTCTGGGCCGTGCAGGAAGGCCGCCAGGTTGCGCTGAAGAAAATCCTGATCAAGGCCTATTTCACCAATGGCGAGAACCCCAGCGACCACGAAACACTGGTGCGCCTGGCCGGTGAAGCGGGACTTTCTACTACCCGCGCCCGCGAGATTTTGACTAGCGAGGCGTTCGCTCTCGAGGTCCGTGAACTTGAAAGTTTTTACCTTCAGCGCGGGATCAACTCGGTCCCGGCCATGGTACTGAACGGTCGTCAGTTGGTGTCCGGATCGCTATCCGTCAAGGAATACGAACAAATCCTCAGGCAAGTGGCACGAGAGTGCGCCGTAGCCTGACAAAGCGATTTACCAGCACGATGCCCGGGCGAGCCCACGGCATCGGTCACTCAACTTGCGTGGAGTACATCGTCATGTCGAACGCCTCTTATCCGCTGAACCGCACCGCTTATCTGCTGGTCGATCCGTACAACGATTTTCTCTCGGAAAACGGCAAGGTCTTCCCCTTGATCAAGCCGATTGCCGAACAGGTCGGGCTGCTCGACAACCTGCGGGCCCTGGATCGCGCCGTACGGGCGCAGAATATTCCGGTGGTCATCGTGCCGCACCACCGTTGGGAACATGGCGACTACGAAGGCTGGGACCATCCAACACCGACCCAGTGCAAAATCATGCACATGCACCACTTCGCACGTGGTGAATGGGGCGGCGAATGGCATCCCGATTTCGCGCCGAAGGGCGGCGACATTATCGTGCAGGAACATTGGGGCTCCAGCGGCTTTGCCAATACCGACCTTGATTTTCGCCTGAAGCAGAAAGGCATAACCCACGTCATCATCGTCGGCCTGCTCGCCAACACCTGCATCGAAGCGACCGCCCGCTACGCCTCGGAATTGGGCTACCACGTCACGCTGGTGCGCGATGCGACCGCCGCTTTCCGCGCGGAAATGATGCACGCCGCCCACGAGTTGAACGGGCCGACCTTCGCTCACTCAATTGTCAGCAGCCAGGAACTGATTGAAGCGCTGGCAGTGCAGGAGTAATGGTGATGAACCTCACAGGACAGCTGATCATCGGCGCAGAAAACGTCGCGGCCACTGCCGGCACGATGAAGGCGCTCAACCCTGCCACTCATGAATGGATCGAGCCGGACTTTGCCCTGGGCGACGCGGCGCACGTGCATCAGGCTGCCAGACTCGCGGACGAGGCGTTCGACAAGGACGCCACCCTCGCCATGCTCTTGATAATTCAATACGCCCCCAACTCGGTAGCTATTGCGCCGGTACTCCCTCGATCAAGTACACATCCGCTTTGGCTGAACGCTGACGAATTTTCCTCAACTCGGTGTATTCCTTAGAGTCGTACCAAGCCTGGGCTTTTTCGATGCTCGCAAACTCGATGACGACACGGCGACGCTTTGGCGCTTCACCCTCAAGCGAAATGGTCTTTCCTCCACGCACGATGAAATGCCCGCCATAGGGTTTGAAGGTTGATTCGACCTGCGCACTGTAAGGTTTCATCCCTTCGGGATCGGTAACCTCAAACTCGGCAACATAGTAGGCAAGGGGTGCTGCCAACTCGGCGTCTGCCGCCATCACACGACAGCTGCCCACCGCAAAATACGCCAGTCCTGCCATCGCTACCGCCATTGCCTTTGATTTTTTCATTGCCTTCCTCCATTGATAAATCAGCGTGCCCAGCGGGCAATCCGTTACGGGCCAGGCCGTGGACTAAGCTCGATTGGTGTTGTTTCAATCAAACGCTTCGACAGAATCATCGACTTCGTAGCAACGGCGTATTTTTTGAAATGCGGCGATTCGATATGGCTTCGATATGCCGTGTCGCTGGCGTAGATTTCGAAAAAATGAAACCAGTTTGGGCGGTCGACTTCGGCGACCGCGTAGATAGATATGACGCCCGGCTCTATTCGAGTCGATTCCGCGATTTCCTCTCTGACTGCGGCCTGATAGGCCGCAACCTGTGCAGGATCGATTTCAAGTTGCGCGACGCGTACCACCAAGCCGTTTTCCTCGGCGGCCAGCGCTTGTCCTGCAAGTAATCCAGCCAAAGCGATCACCCCCAATAAACGCTTACCCATCAGCTTTCCCCTTCCTTTTGAATAACCCGGTCAGCAGGATGATGGTGGACAACGCAGTTACCGTCATCATTCTTGTTTTGGGTGGATTCGATTCCAACATGTAGCTCTTCCTTTGATGTACGGGTGAAAGTCAGGCATGGCTTGAATCAGCGCGCTGTAAAACGTGGCACGATCACCGCATGACGAACCCGCCATCCACTGATATGGACTGGCCGGTGACATAACTGGAGGCGCTACTGCTTAACCAGAGAACCGCGTCAGCGATCTCCTCTGGTTTGCCATGTCGGCCCATCGGCACTGCCTTGGTCATGGCCTCAAGGGCTGCGCCCTGCCCAGCCGCGACCATCTGATCGACCATCGGCGTCCAGATTTCCCGATCGGCAACGCTCCGGCTCACTACCGCGTACTGATGCGGCCTGGCTAGCCACCCGCTTGTTTTCTGCCAGCCTTAGACAGAATGAAACCGGGGCACCAAGCGCCCCGCTCCCACGTGCAACAGCTCGCTCTTTCACGTCAGAAATGCACCTTGAGCAAGAGACTCAGCGCATTCTGGTCGGTAGGGAATCCGCTCGTGTCTTCAATCCCGTATTTATTCGACCAGTAATCCCACTCAAGTCCCGCATAAAAACGTTTTTGCTGTTGCCCCAGCGCCTTGCCCACGTCGTATTTGACTTGTGGGTTGAAGTGAAAGCTCCTGGCCACATAGTTGGAGGTGCCTTTGCTGCCGGCGTCGTTGACGTACCACTCCAGATAGCCGTCGAAAAGAATGTCGGAGCGACCCACCGGGAGGGTCATGGACCAGGTCGGGTTGATCTGCCATTGACCTGAGGCCTTACCGGTGATGCCGTCGGGTTTGCGGTAGTAGGTATTCAGGGAAAAGCGATCGAAGCCTGGAAGCACGAGGTCGACAGCGAGACCCAGCAGGTATTTGCGATTGCGGTTTTCACCGCGCTCGTAGGTGGCGGCGATGAGGACGTCCTTGACGATGCCATAGCTCAGGGAGCGGTCACTGATTTTGCCCAGCGACAGCCGTGGGGAGAATTCACCGTAGTAGGAATGGCCGTCGGCACTCGAGAGTCCACTGGACCATTTGTTGTCGACGAACATGAAGATATCGCCCCACGTCCAGCCGCTGGCGTGTTCGAAGCTGAGCGTTTGCTGAGTATCGTCGCCAGTGCCGTCGACTTTGAAATGCTGGCCGTAGAGGTAGCTCAAGCTGTTGTCGTTCCACAACAGAGGGCCAGCTTCGGCGCCGGCGCTGGCCAGAGCTAACAGCGGCGCCAGGCTGCGACGCAGCAGTGAAGGTGCAAGTAATGGAATACGCGATGCTGTCATGGGCTGCCCTTGTCAGGTGATTGGCGGATATCACCGGCAAGGCATGCCCGAGCTGCGTATCAAGCAGCTGCTCTGGCCCTCAAATTAACGAGGGGCGACCCTTGCCGGGTACGCGGCGTAATGCCGCCAGAGCAATGCCCTGCACCTCGGGTTCTGTTGAGAGCCCTCTGTGCTGACCGCTTCTACTCGATTCCAGACTAAGCAGGGGTTGTGCCAACTGAGCGAATACAATCTTCAACTCTCATTCAGCACAATCCCTACGCAAAACTGAATACTTTGCAGCCATCGGTTGCGCACTAGATTGAGGCGCGCCCACTTGAATTCGCACCGTTGCGAATCGCTTGGCCACCTCGTGCTGATTGCCTCGCCTGCCGGATCCCGTGAGGGCGGGCCTGCGACGGCTTGGCACACTTTTGGCTATTACTACTTTCGAGTAGAAGCGGTCAGTGCCAGCAATGGCACCGGGCATTGCTCTTGCGCCCCTCCCTGTGGGCGTACGTCCGATTGGATGCTTGAACGCGGCGCCAGCGCCCCGGGCAAGAGAGAAGTGTCAGCCGTGTAACTACGCATATACGCCCTCTCTCCTTCCCTTGTTCTCTCCAATCGGTCCCTCGCTGGCGTGCCGATTGGCGCGCGGCGGTTTTCGAATCGTTGTGGAGAACACATCATGAAAATTCGCTTTGCCTTGGGTCAACCGCTTCGCTCGCTACTGGCCATGGCGCTTGTGCCCGCCGCCTTGATCGCGTCTCCACTGGCTTTTGCCAATGACAAGGTAGTGCTGCTTACTTCCTGGTATGCCCAAGCCGAACAGGGTGGTTTCTACCAGGCCCTGGCGGATGGACTGTATGAAAAAGAAGGCCTGGACGTGACCATCCGCATGGGTGGGCCGCAGGTCAATGGCATGCAGCTGCTGCTCAACAAGCAGGCCGATTTCATCGTCAACTACGACTTGCAGATTCTCAAAAGTGTGGAGCAAGGCCTGCCGGTAGTGGCCGTGGCCGCGCCCTTTCAAGGTGATCCTCAGGGTCTGCTGACCCATGCCGATGTGAGCGGCCTGGATGCTTTGCAGAACAAACAGGTGCTGGTATCCACCTCCGGCCAGCAAACGTGGTGGCCGTGGCTCAAGGAAAAATATCAGCTCAAGGACAGCCAGGCCCGCCCCTACACCTTCAACCTGCAACCCTTCCTCGCGAACGCCAACACCACGCAGCAGGCCTATGCCAGCTCCGAATTGTTCCAGGCGTTGAAGGCCGGGGAGAAAGCCAACTTCTTCCTGTTTGCCGACGCCGGTTACCCGCCCTACGGCTCGACCCTGGCCACTCGCCAGGATGTGATCGATCAACATCCGGATCGGGTCCAGCGCTTTGTTCGCGCCTCGATGGAGGGCTGGAAGCGCTACCTCGACAACCCGAGCGCCAACCGCCTGATCAAGGCCGACAACCCGAACATGAGCGATGAATTGCTCGCCTGGGGCTTGTCGACGCTCAAGCAATATCGCCTGGTCACCGGCGGTGATGCCGCCACCCAAGGCATCGGCGTGATGAGCGATGCGCGCTGGCAGGCCACGCGCAATTTCATGGTCGACGCCGGCCTGCTCGGTGCCGATGCGCCTTGGCAGAAGGCCTACACCACGCGCTTCGTCGAGGACTTGAAGGTACTGCCTGGCGCCGAACAGTCCGCCAGCCGCTGAGCCTGATTGCAAGACTGCTGAACCCAGAGCCCGAGCCCAAGAGCCGGCTGAACGAATACCGTGAGGACACTTGTTATGTTGGTCACCAAACAACCCGTATTGCGCCGTTTCTGGTATGCCCTGCTGCCCATGACCGCGCTGGATGCCGGCCCGCAGCCCTTCACTTTACTCGGTGAGGCGCTGGTGCTGTGGAAGCGCCCCGACGGCACCCCGGTGGCCATGCGCGACCGTTGCTGCCACCGCACCGCCAAGCTCTCGAAAGGTTTTGTCAGCGAGGACGGCAACATCGCCTGCGGCTACCACGGCTGGGAATACGACTGCACCGGCACCTGCGTGAAGATCCCGCAAAACCCCGCGGGCATGATTCCGCCGGGCGCCTCGGTCCAGGCCTTTTACTGCCAGGAAAAATACGGCTACGCCTGGGTTGCCCTCGACGATCCTCTGCAACCAATCCCTGAGTTTCCCGAGGATGGCGCCCCGGGCTACCGGCGCATCTTCCAGTTTTATGAAGAGTGGAAAACCAGCCCGCTGCGGGTCATGGAAAACTCCTTTGACAACTCGCATTTTTCCTTCGTCCACAAAGCCAACTTCGGCCTTTTCGACCAGCCCGCGCCGGCCGGCTACGAGTTTCGCGAAACCGACTACGGCTTCGAGGCGGAGACTCGGGTGCCGATCCGCAATCCTGAGGAAAGCTATCGCATCACCGGGACCCGCGAGCCGATCACCCAGCGCCATTTGATCAACCGCTATTACCTGCCCTTCTCCCGGCGCTTTGGCTGCATGTACCCGGACAGCGGCATCCACCACATCATCTACAACTGCGCGACACCCATGGAAGACGGGCGACTGATGCTGGTCCAGTGGCTGTACCGCAATGACAGCGAAGAGCAATGCTCGACCCAGGAACTGATCGACTGGGACGCAGCGATCACCGCCGAAGACCGCGACATCCTCGAAGCCACCGATTACGACGCCTGTGTCGATACTCGCCGGCGAGTGGAACTGCACATGCCGTCGGACAAGCCTGGCCTGGTGATTCGTCGGCAACTGCTGGGCCTGCTCGAAGCTCACGGTGAAAGTGAAGTGTTCCTCAGCCATTGAAGTCAGCGCCCCGGTGTGCCGGGGCTTTACCGGACGCTCATGACCCAAGGGGAGAGCGCTATGTTGATGCAAACCATAACTGGGGCCAGCGCCCTGCCACAAGCGTTGCCCCGGGCCGACAGCGTCGGCGTGCAAACACCGCTGTTCGCCAATCAGGTGGAAAAAACCTACAGCAACGGCACCCAGGCCTTGAGCCGGGTGAAGCTGGCCATTCAGCGCGGCGAGTTCGTTTCATTGCTCGGCCCTTCGGGCTGCGGCAAGAGCACTCTGCTGAAAATGTTTGCCGGCCTCGAAAAACCCTCCGCCGGCCACGTGCGTTGGTGGGGCAAGGACAGCCCGGCCAGCCCGACCCAAGGGCAAAGCCTGGCGATGGTGTTTCAGGAGGCGACCCTGATGCCTTGGGCGAAGGTCAGCGACAACGTGCGCCTGCCGCTGGATCTGGCCAATGTGCCCAAAGCTCATAGCCAGTCAAAAGTCGACGCCGCCCTTGCCCTTGTCGGCTTGGACCGCTTCAGCCAGGTGTACCCGCGGGAACTGTCCGGCGGCATGCAAATGCGCGCGTCCATCGCCCGGGCCTTGGCCACCGAGCCCAATCTGCTGCTGATGGACGAGCCCTTCGGCGCCCTGGATGAGTTCACCCGCAACAAGCTCGACAGCGACCTGCGTCAGCTGTGGGCTAGCCGCGACCTGACCGTGGTGTTCGTCACTCACAGCATTTTCGAGGCCGTCTACCTGTCATCGCGGGTGGTGGTGATGGGTGCGCGCCCGGGCCGAGTAATCGCCGACATCGAAATCGACGGCCCGTTGGAACGAGACGAGGCCTACCGCACCTCCCCGGCCTTTATCGCGCAGTGCGCACGCCTGTCCCGGCTGCTGGCCGAGGCCAATGGCGATCCTTGCTGACTTTATTGAGAGCCCGCTCATGAACCCGTCCTTTACTCCCTGGTTACGTCACCCCACGGTGTTGCGCATCGTCTCGCCGCTGCTGCTCGGCGCGGTGTTGCTGGGTCTGTGGCAACTGGCATGCGTGGCCTGGAAGGTGCCGGTGTATCTGGTGCCTTCCCCGGTCGATATCGGCCGCACCCTGGTCAGCGATGGCCCGATGCTGTTCGGTGCGTTGTGGATGACCTTGAAGATCACTTTTTTCTCGTTTGCCCTGGCGGTGCTTATCGGCACCCTGGCGGCGTTTGTGTTTGTGCAGAGCCGCGTGCTGGAAGCCAGCCTGTTTCCCTACGCCATTCTGTTGCAGGTGACGCCGGTGGTGGCCGTGGCACCGCTGATCATCATCTGGTGCAGCAACACCACGCTGGCGTTGATTATTTGCGCGACCCTGGTGGCGATTTTCCCGATCATCGCCAACACCGTACTCGGCTTGCGCAGCGTCAACCCCGGCCTGCTCAATCTGTTCCGCCTGAACCGCGCCAGCCGCTGGCAGGTGCTGTTGCGCCTGCGCATTCCCAGTGCCCTGCCGTGTTTTTTTGCCGGGCTGCGCATTGCCAGCGGGCTGGCGTTGATCGGCGCGGTGGTGGCGGAGTTCGTTGCCGGCACCGGGGGCACCGGTGCAGGGCTGGCGTATCAGATCCTCCAGGCCGGCTTTCAACTGAATATTCCAAGGCTGTTCGCTGCCCTGCTGCTGATCGCCTTGACCGGTGTCGCGTTATTCAGCCTGATGGCCGTGCTGGCCCGGTTGAGCCTGCGCAACTGGCACGAAAGCGAACTCGGCTGACCCTTTGAATTCGCCGCAGGCGCGGCGTATGGAGCCTCACATGAAGTTTCAAAACAGCTGGCTGGTACGTAACGCCAGCGCCATCCTCACCGGTTTGTCCGGCGCGGCGGCGCGCCACGTCGGGCCTGATATCCGTATCGTCGACGGCCGCATCAGCGCCATCGGCGCCCTGCAACCCCAGCCCGGCGAGCGAGTGCTGGATGCCACCGACTGTGTGGTCTACCCGGCGTGGGTCAATACCCACCATCACCTGTTTCAGTCGCTGCTCAAAGGCATTCCCGCGGGTATCGACCAGAGTCTGGGTGCCTGGCTGGGTGCCGTGCCCTATCGCTATCGCGGCGCGTTTGACGAGCAAAGCTTTCGCCTCGCCGCGCGCATTGGCCTGGTCGAATTGGCACGATCCGGCTGCGCCACCGTCGCAGACCATCATTACCTGTACTTGCCGGGCATGGACTTTGACAGTGCCGAGGTGCTGTTCGAGGAAGCCGAACGGCTGGGGCTGCGGTTTGTCCTCTGCCGTGGCGGCGCCACGCAAGCACGACAAGCCGAAGGCAAGTCCGTGGCCGGGCCGGAGACCCTGGAGCAATATCTGGACGACGTCGAGCGTCTGGTGCGGCGCTACCACGACCCGGCCGCCGATGCCTGGCGGCGGGTGGTGATGGCGCCCACCAGCCCGCCCTACTCCATGCCTGCCGAACACCTGCGCGAAACCGCCCGGGTCGCACGGCGACTGGGCATTCGCCTGCACAGCCATCTGAGCGAAACCGTCGAATATCAGAATGAGGTGCAGCAACGCCACGGCATGTCGCCAGTGGCGTTCTGTGCCGAGCACGAGTGGCTGGGGCCGGACGTGTGGTTCGCGCATTTGGTGAAACTCGACGCCGAGGAAATCCGCATGCTCGGGGCCAGCGGTACGGGCATTGCCCATTGCCCGCAAAGCAATGGCCGCCTGGGCAGTGGCATTGCCGATGTGGTGGCCATGGAGGCTGCGGGAATGCCGGTGTCGATTGGCGTGGATGGCGCCGCCTCCAACGAGGCCTGCGACATGATCAGCGAAACCCACGCCGCCTGGCTGATGCAACGGACCAGACTTGGCGAACGGGCCCGCCCGCGTTATGCCGGCGGTGACGAGGAAGGCGGTGCCAGCGCGGCCACGGTGGAAGACGTGGTGCGCTGGGGTACGTCTGGCGGGGCTCGGGTGCTGGGGCTGGACGCCGTGGGCAGCGTGCAAGTGGGCATGGCGGCCGACCTGGCGATCTACCGCCTGGACCAGCCTCGATACTTCGGCCTGCATGACCCGGCGATCGGGCCGGTGGTGGGCGGAGGACGCCCGACGTTGCGCGCCTTGCTGGTCGGTGGCCGGTTGACCGTACACGACGACCAGTTGCCTGACTTCGACTTGGCCGAACTCGGCGCCCAGGCCCGAGACGCGGTGCGCCGGTTGCAGCAGGCCGCAGGCGTACGCTCATGAGCTGATCTCCGCGGCACGTGCTGCCGTGCCAATACTCGGCCGCATCAAATGCCTGGTAGATGGAAAAATACGGCAGTAATCGACTTGGGACTGTCATCAGACAGTTTCAGGGGCCCGGAGAAGAAAGCAGCGGACGGCGTATCACAAGGCGCTTCTACAACAATTGCTCGCGTAGAAAATCGATGAACGCCATCGTCCGCGCTGAACGTCGTCGCTCGCGGCTGAGTACGGCGCTGACAGGCAGCGCGCTGGTTTGATAGTTGTCGAGGACGGTACTCACCCTGCCCTGCTCGACGTCAGCTGTGAACAGCCATTGCGGTGAGAGGGAAATACCCAGGCCGGAGAGCACCATTTCGCGGATGGCCTCGCTGCTGTTGCTGGTGACGTTGCCCTGAATACCTACATCGAACGCTTGGCCGAGGTGCGTAAAGGTCCAACGGTCGTAATGCTCCAGCAACGTGAAGCCGATGCAGTTGTGACCTGACAGTTCGCTGGGCTCACGTGGCACGCCGTGCAGAGCCAGGTAAGCGGGCGCGGCATAGACACGCCGTGGGCTATTGCCCAGTGGCAGTGCCACCAATCCCTCGTTCTTCACCGCGCCAATGCGTATAGCCAGATCGATGTTTTCCTTGAGCAGGTCTTCATTGTGGTCACTCAGCCGCAGGTCAATCCGCACACCTGGATGGCGTTGCAGGAAAATCCCTATGAGCGGTGCGATGCATAACCTTCCATAACTGACCGGGGCGGCGACTCGTAAAGGGCCGGCAATCTGTTCCTGGCCACTGGTGAAGCTTCGCGTGGCAGTTTCGACGTGGCCGAGAATATCCTGGCAGTGGTCGTAGAAGCGTTGACCTTGGTCGGTCAGGGCCAAATGCCGAGTGCTGCGTGCGAACAATGGCCCACCCAGATATTGCTCCAGCGCACGCACTTGCTTACTCACTGCCGGCTGCCCCACGTTCAGTTCACGGGCGACCGCCGAGAAAGACCCGCGCTCCACGACGCGAACAAAGACATGCATGCTGTCGAACAGATCCATCGACGATTGGTTCTCTTTGGGGAATAAGTCATATGCAAATTGGGTTTCTTATCGGAATGATTAAAGCGCGGCAATCTGTAAGCGTCCATCCCAACACAGGTTCCCGTCATGAAACATTCCATGCTTGCCGCCATCGCCGGATCCGCTCAATCCCCTCTGGCCATCCGTCACATCGACCGCCCTGTTGCCGGTAAGGGGCAAGTACTGGTCAAGGTTCACGCCGCAGGGGTCAATCCGCTCGATACCAAAATTGCCGCCGGCGCAGGGGCTCACGCCCGCCAAACGCTGCCGGCCGTGCTCGGCCTTGATCTTGCCGGTACGGTGATCGAAACGGGCGAAGCGGTCGAGGGGTTCACCCCGGGTCAGGAAGTCTTCGGCATGCCCGGCGGGATCGGCGGTGCCCAAGGCACCATGGCCGAGTACATTGCCGTGGATGCCCGCCTGATCGCGGTCAAGCCACACACCCTCAGCATGCGTGAGGCGGCTGCATTGCCTTTGGTATTCATCACCGCGTGGGAAGGTCTGGTCGATCACGCCAATGTCCGCTCTGGTCAGCGTGTCCTGATTCATGGCGGCGCGGGTGGGGTCGGCCAAGTGGCTGTGCAACTGGCCAAGGCTCGCGGTGCCGATGTCTACGCCACCGGTTCGGCGGGCAGTCTCGACTTCATACGCTCGCTGGGGGCTACAGCGATCGACTATCAGGCACAGAGCGTTGAGGATTATGTCGAGCACTACACCGCCGGCGAAGGGTTCGACATTGTCTACGACACCGTCGGCGGCAGCACGCTGGATGCATCATTCAAAGCCGTGAAAGCCTATACCGGGCACGTGCTGAGCTGCCTGGGCTGGGGCCAGCACAGCCTGGCACCGTTATCGTTCAAAAGTGCCACCTACTCGGGCGTCTTCACCCTGGCGCCACTGCTCACCGGCAAAGGACGCGAACACCACGGCGCTATCCTGCGCGAGGCCGCTGCGCTGGCCAATGCGGGTCAACTGACGATCCGCGTGGACCAACAGCACTTTGCGCCGCAGGACGTCAACGAGGCATTTCGCCAAGTCGCTGAAGGCCGCGGCAAGGGCAAGACGGTCATCGAGTTTGTGGCTGCCTAGTTCCTTGTAATCTCTTTAGAGCGCACTCGGCCAAAAGCGTCTTATAGAGACTCAGAGCCATAGAACGCTGATAACCTGAATCGCTGTTATTATTCCCGCACTACAGATAAATGGCGGCTTTATTCGGTATATGAACACGAATCGTGAGCAGTTTCCGTTGCCGGAAGATTTAAAGGTCTTCCTGACTGTTATCCGAAAAAACGGCTTCGCGAATGCCGCTGAAGAGTTGGGTTATTCACCTGCCTACATAAGCAAACGCATTTCCGTACTTGAGTCGACTCTAGCCACAAAGCTGCTGCACCGCACAACAAGACGTATTGCGCTGACCGACGACGGCGAACGAGCCCGGCAATGGGCAGAAAAACTGCTGGGAGACCTCCAGGAATTTCTTGGTGAAATATCCGAAGCGCGGCATCAACCTACAGGGTCGCTGCATATTTGCAGCAGCTTCGGTTTTGGACGTAACCACGTAGCACCAGCGATTTGCAAACTATCGCAGACCTACCCGAAACTCGATATCCGTCTGGACGTGTTTGACCGTGTAGTCGATATCGTCGGCGAAGGGTTTGACCTTGAGATACGTGTCGGGGATGACCTGCCTGGTCAGCACCTGGGCCGAAAACTTGTGAGCAATCGACGAGTGCTGTGTGCAACTACGGAGTATCTGGAGCGACGAGGCATGCCTCACTCATTAGATGACCTGACCGCCCATGATTGCTTGGTACTGAAAGAGCGAAATAACGCATTCGGCGTCTGGAACCTGACAAAGGACGGACACGAAGAGTCGGTGCGCGTAAGCGGCCCTTTGTCCTCCAACAACGGTGAGATTGTTCTGGAGTGGGCATTGAGCGGTGGAGGGATCTTGTTGCGGTCGATGTGGGACGTTAAACCGATGCTGGAACAAGGACGACTGGTGCAAGTCCTTCACCAATACACTCAAAGTGCGAACGTATGGGCTGTGTACCCCACCAGACTTAGCGAGTCGGCAAAATTGAGGGTTTGTGTCGAGTTTCTCGAAGAGTATTTTCGCCATCTATCGGTTGAGTGATGCCCTGGCGGTAGATCCCAGCATGCGATCTACCGTCGACACTGTTTCCATCTGGTTCACAACCAGGGATTCTCCGACAGATACCGAGTTTCAAAGCTGCGAATCTGTTCGGTACGCTGAAGCGTGGTGCCAATGGCATCCAGGCCGAGTAACAGCGACTGCTTACGCAATAGATCAATCTCAAAGTGAATAACTGCACCGTCAGCTAATTCGATCGTTTGTTCTGGCAGATTCACGTTGATCTTCGCTGTTGCTGCGTTGCTGATAACGCCTGCAATTTGTTTCAGCTGCGCTTCGGACACCTGGATGGCCAGCACGCCATTTCGCTGGCAGTTGTCATAAAAAATACCAGCGAAGCTTGTGCCAATGAGTGCTCTGATACCGACTTGCTTCAAGCCCCAGACGGCATGCTCGCGGCTTGATCCACAACCAAAGTTTGGCCCGACTACTAGAAAAGCGGCATCGTTCCAGGCGGGCTGATTGAGAATGAAAGCTGGATTGGGTTCGCCGGACTCAAGGAATCGCAGATCGAAGAACAGGCCTTGGTCCAGCCCCTTGCGATCGATCCCCTTGAGGAACTGCTTGGGCATGATGACGTCGGTGTCGATGTTGGAGGCCAAAAACGGTGCTGCACTGCCGATTACCGTGGTGAAAGGTTGCATGTTCACGCCTCCAGAGCGAAAGATCGAACGTCAGTCAAATGCCCGGTAATCGCCGCCGCAGCGACCATCGCGGGGCTCATCAGATGGGTGCGCGCACCGGCGCCCTGACGGCCTTCAAAATTGCGATTGGTACTGGATGCACACCGGTCACCGGGTGCGAGCACGTCATCATTCATGGCCAGGCACATCGAGCAGCCTGATTGCCGCCACTCAAAACCCGCATCCAGGAAAATCTGCGCGAGCCCCTCCTCTTCCGCCTGGCTACGCACCAAGGTCGATCCCGGGACGATCATTGCTCGCACATGGGCAGCGACTCGTTTACCGCGCACCACTCGTGCAACATCACGCAAGTCTTCAATCCTGGCATTGGTGCAGGAACCAATGAACGCATGGCTGATCATCACGTCGCTGAGCGGCATTCCGGGTACCAGGCCCATGTAGTCCAAGGCTCGTTGCATGCCCTGACGCAATATGAGGTCTGTCTGACTGGCGGGATCTGGTACACGACTTCCAACCGGCGCCGCCTGATCGGGGCTCGTGCCCCAGGTGACCATGGGTTCCAGCGCACCAACATCGAGAGTGACTTCACAATCAAACAGAGCACCTTCGTCGCTATGCAGTCCTCTCCATTTCGCGACTGCCTGCTCCCACATCTCGCCTTGAGGTGCGCGGGGCCTGGATTGCAGGTAGGCAAAGACTTTTTCGTCCGGTGCCATGAAGGCGCCTCTCGCACCAGCTTCTACAGCCATGTTGCAGATGGTCATCCTGGCTTCAACGCTGAGGTCATTGATCGTCGGCCCCGCGAACTCAATTGCGTAACCTGTGGCGCCCGAAGCTCCGATCTTTTCGATCAGAGCCATGATGATGTCCTTGGAGGTGACGCCGGTTGCGAGTGAACCGTTCACCGTTACACGCATGGTCTTCAAGCGTTTGTAGACCAGTGTCTGTGATGCCAGCAAGTGTTCTATTTCGGAGGTACCGATGCCGAAACCAAACGCGCCCAATGCACCATAGGTCGTGGTATGACTGTCACCGGCAGCAACGATCATGCCCGGCAGTATGAAGCCTTGCTCGGGCGCTACGACGTGCTCAATACCCTGACGTTTATCGAGAATATCGAACAGTTCAATTCCGAAGTCTCGGCAGTTTTCTTCGAAGTAAGAGACCTGCTGTGCGCCACCTGCATCCGGCATTGTGGAAATACGAATTGGAGCAGTCGGGTTAACGTGGTCTACCACCGCCAAAGTCGCGCTCGGGCGCCAGACCTGGCGACCTGCTTCACGCATACCGCTAAAAGCCTGTGGACTTGTGTATTCATTAGCAACTTGGCGGTCAATGTATAAAAGGACATGGCCCTGATCATCGAGAACACAAACAGTGTGGCTGTCGATGTGTTTCTGGTAGAGCGTTCTTGGCTTATTCATTGAATGGGCTCTTTTCCGGTCTAAGCATGAATATGGGTGCGGTGTGTCAACAGCTTATTTTTGCCGCTGATTCTCTATCAATAGCGATAAGGTGAAGGCGTTGTGCACGATGCGTGATTAATCGTAAGTGCTTTTGTAGGACATTAATTTGTGGGGTACTGGCGCCATGCCAACAGAATGGAATCTGTGCCGGGGGCGGCCTATTCGGGGGAAAGCTTGGCAGCCGCTGCGGCTGCTCGTGATCGACGGCCGCGCTTGAGGGCGATCGGTGCCATCTTGCTGCGATCCAGTTCACCCTCCCAAGCCGCCACTACAAGGGCTGCGACGGCATTCCCGATGATATTGGTCAGGGATCGGCATTCCGCCATAAAACGGTCGACCCCGAGGATCAACACCATCGCCGCCACAGGTACGGTAGGCACCACCGCCAGGCTTGCGCCCAGTGCGACGAAACCCGCACCGACCACTGCGCCCGCCCCCTTGGAAGTGAGCATGGCCACCGCCAGCAAAGTCAGTTGTTGCTCAAGACTCAAATCGATGTTGGTCGCCTGAGCCAGGAACAACACAGCCAGGGTCATGTAGATATTGGTCCCGTCCAGGTTGAAGGTGTAGCCGGTCGGAACAACGATCCCCACTACACCTTTGGACGCACCAAGGCTTTCAAGTTTTTGAATCAGCTGCGGCAGCGCCGATTCTGAAGAGCTGGTGCCAAGCACAATGAGCAGTTCGGCCTTGATGTACGCCAACAGTTTGAAAATATTGAAGCCGGCGTAGTGGGCGATGCTGCCAAGGACGCAAGAAATGAAAATGAATGCCGTGAGATAAAAGGTTCCGATCAATTTCAGCAGGGGCAGCAGCGAGCCGAGGCCGTACTTTCCGATAGTAAATGCAATCGCGCCAAACGCTCCGACAGGTGCCACGCGGCTGATGATGCCAACAATGCGGAAGAATACTTCGCTGGCCTGGTTGATCACGCTTACCAGTGGGCGGCCCTTTTCACCCACCATCACCAGCGCAACGCCGAACAGCACCGAAACAAACAGCACGGGCAGAATCTCACCCTTGGAGAACGCATCAAAAAACGTCGTTGGAATCACGTGCAGCAAAAAACCGGTAATGCCTTCGCCGTGCTCCGCCTGGCCGACAAAACCGGCAATCGCCGAAGAGTCGAGCGTCTTGACGTCGATGTTGAAGCCCGCCCCCGGGTGCAACAGATGGGCCGCCATCAATCCAATGACCAGAGCAACGCTCGAAACGACTTCGAAATACAGCAATGCCTTGCCGCCCACCCGCCCGACTTGCTTCACGTCGTGCATACTCGTGATTCCCGAGACCACCGTGCAGAAGATGATCGGGCCGATAATCATCTTGATCAGCTTGATGAATCCGTCACCCAATGGCTTGAAGTCGACGCCAATCTGGGGCCAGTAGTGGCCGACCACGATGCCCATGGCGATTGCTATGACGACCTGCACATAGAGCGTTCCCAGCAGTTTTCTGATTGTCATTGTTATTATCTCCAGGCGTGTTTCGGGCATGACTATTGCGCGCAGGCCAATGATGAACTGCGGCGCAAGGCTGGTTCATATCAGTGAAAGGCGGGTGTCAACGCAGGAAAGCCATTGCCTCGGCGAGCAATACTTCTGGGACTTCCTCAGCAAGGTAATGGCCGGCTGGCAACGCCTTGCCACGAACATCTGTGGCGACCTGTTGCCATTCCTTGAGCGGTTCGAAGCAACGACCGACCGTGCCTTCGGCGCCCCATAAAACCAGCAATGGAAGACTCAGGTGACGACCGGATTGGATGTCGGCACGGTCATGCTCAAGATCTATGCTGGCGCTGGCGCGGTAGTCCTCGCAGATACCCCGGGCGGCGCCCGGAAGTTTCAGGCAGCGCAGGTATTCGCCGAAAGCTTCGTGAGTAAACGGTTTGAGCCCCGCACTACGACTGCCCATCACACTGCGCAGATAGGCTCCGGGGTCGGCTTCGATCAGGGTTTCCGGCAATGGTGCCGGGCGAATCAGGAAAAACCAGTGCCAGTACGCGCGGGCAAATGCTTCGTTGGTTTGGGCGTACATCGACAAGGTTGGCGCGATGTCGAGCAGCACCATGCGTTGCACTGCAGCGGGATGATCCAACGCCAGGCGATGGGCAACGCGGGCGCCACGGTCGTGGGCCAGCAGAGAGAAGCGTTCGAAGCCCAAGGAATTCATCAGCTCGACACCGTCCTTGGCCATTTCGCGTTTGGAGTAGTTGGTGTGGTTGTCGTTGGCTAGAGGCTTACCGCTATCACCATAACCGCGCAGGTCGGCGGCAATCACCGTGAAATGCTCGGCCAGTTGTTCGGCGACCTTGTGCCAAATGACATGGGTCTGAGGGTGACCGTGCAGCAACAGCAGGCCCGGCCCGCTCCCGCCAATGCGATAGGCAATGTCCACACCGTTGACATGACGCTGGTCTTTGAGGAATCCGGCAAACATGAGGTGACTCCTTGTTGTAGTTGCCTACATCCTGAAATCGTTGGCGCTAAAGAAAAAGTCGCAAACCGTGGTGCGATTATTCATGAACCGTGTTCAACGGACGCCTGTTCGATCCATCACGAACAAACTGCCGTCTTCAAGTAATATCGGACACCCCTTTTCCGTGCATATCCCTCAGATCAGTCCAAGCATACAAACTCATCTTCGAAGCTCAGCTATCGATCAGGAAGATCGGCGCATCAGCATCTGATAGCTGGCACTTTTTCCCGAGAAACCCGGGGCGTCATTTCGCCCGAAACAGACACTACGCGCGACGCATTTGCCTGATGGCCCAACGCCTGAGTAGAATGCGATTCATTATCAATCATGTATGTCCCGGGATGCCGATGCGTAGCGATGAAACACTAGGTACTGCAGATCCAGGGCTGCTCTATCGCACCCACTTCTCGTGGTTACAGGGCTGGCTGATTCGGCGCATCGGCTGTCGCGACAACGCCGCAGATCTGGCGCAGGACACTTTCGTCCGTGTGCTCAAACACCGCCATCAGTCCGGCGCCCTGCGCGAGCCACGCGCCTATTTGAGCAGCATTGCCCGCGGTCTGATGATTGATCAGTATCGTCGTCGCGAACTCGAACGTGCCTACGTGGAAAGCATCACCTTGCTGCCTCAACACGAGGTTCCATCGGAAGAAAGCCGGCTGATGATTCTCGATGCGCTCGAGCGCATAGACCGTCTGCTCGACTCGCTTAAACCAAGAGTACGCCAGGCGTTTTTATTTGCCCGACTCGACGGTCTGACCTGCGCGCAAATCGCCGAAAAGCTCGGTGTTTCCCGCGCGACGGTGGAGCGCGACCTGGCCACGGCCCTGCAACACTGCTATCGCTTGCGTTATGTCGAGGCCTGAGCCCGAGGCGCTGGATCCGGCCATTGTCGAGCAGGCAATCCAATGGCTGGTGCGCCTTCGCTTCAATCAAGCCGATGAACAGACACAGCGCACGTTCGAGCACTGGCTGCAGCAGCGCCCGGAGCATGGGTTGGCGTGGCAGCGTGTGGAAACGCTGGGAGATGAATTCGAAGGCGTGCCAGCTCAGCTGGCTCGACAAACCCTTAAGGGTGCCCAGCATGGAATGCGCCGGCGGGAAAGCCTGAAGCTACTGGGCGTATTGGCGACGGTCGGCGCGGCAGCCTGGCTCGGCCGCGACTACACCCCCCTGCCCTCCATGCTGGCACAACAACGCAGCAGCACCGGCGAGCAACGACGTTTCGAACTCGATGATGGCAGCCTTATTCAGCTCAATAGCGACAGCGCCGTCGACAGCGATTTCGACGCCCAGCGGCGCCTGATCATCCTGCGCCGAGGTGAAATCATCGTGAATGTCGGTGCGGATCAATACTCCCCGCAAGCACGACCGTTGTGGGTGCAATCACGCGACGGAATGATGCGAGCCCACAGCTCGCGCTTTCTGGTCCGCGAGCGTGACGACGGCACTCTAGTCGCGGCCCAGGAAGGATCAGTCACGGTGTTCCCACGCTCCAGTCAAACGCCTGCGAGCCGCAACGTCCTGGCAGGAAACCAACTGCTGTTCACCCCAAGCGGCACCCGAACGTTCAGGGACAACGGCCTTGATCCATGGGGTTGGGGTGACGGAGTGATCAGTGCGAACCACATGCGCCTTGGTGACTTTATCGCGGAGTTGTCGCGTTATCGCCCAGGAGTCTTGCGCTGCGCCGAAGAGGTCGCTGATCGACGCGTTTCCGGCACCTTCCAGCTCGCCGACAACGATCGGGTCCTGGCATTGATCGCGCAGTCACTGCGCCTGCACATTGATTACCGAACCCGTTATTGGGTGACCGTAACCGCTGCCACCTGAGTCCACCTGAATATTTTTCTGCTATATGAAAAATAATGAGGTGGTTTCTCATTCTCGTTCGACCTCTAAGGAAGGCCGGAATACAGGCCAGTCTGCCGATGTCCTTTCTTGGAGCGAGAAAATGAGTTCGTCCCCGGTTTCACAGCGCCATCCATTAAGTCGTGCCATGCACGGTGCGATCCTGGGTTTGATCGTGAGCAGCTACGCATTGCCATCGCTGGCGCAAACCTCGGGCGCTGATCACAGCAATCAAGTCAAACAGTGGAATATCGCCCCCGGCCCACTGGCGCCGGCGCTTGACCGCTTTGCGCGCGAGGCTGGCATCAGCCTTTCCTTCGACGCCTCGAGTGTGGCGAACCGCACCACGGCTGGCGTGAATGGCTCGCTCGAAACGTCGGCAGCGCTGTCATCCTTGCTGCAGGGCAGCGAATTGCAGATCGAACAGCAAGGCCCGAATGCTTACCTGCTGACCCCTCAAGCAAAAACCGCCGGCCCGCTGGAACTCGACGCAACGGCCGTCGAGGACTACCGCCTCGCCCCGCTCATCATCAATGCCAAGGTTCGGGTCAGTGCCGACGACGACGCCAACTCGGTGGTTGCCAAGGAGCTCTGGGTTGGCGGCAAGGTCGCCACCAGCATTCTCAATACACCGGCATCGGTGTCGGTGGTGACCAACAAGGAAATGCAGCAACGCAGCGTCAGCACCACGGAAGAAGCGCTGCAATATACGCCGGGCGTGGTCAGCGACTTTTATGGTACGGATGATCGCAACGACTATTTCCAGATCCGCGGCTTCCAGGCCACCACCTACCGTGACGGCTTGACCCTCAGCTCAATGCGCGGCGTACGCGAAGACCCATTCGCCTATGAGCGCATCGAGATTCTGCGTGGCGCCAACTCCACCCTGTTTGGCCCTGCGGACCCGGGCGGTTCGGTAAATTTCGTGACCAAACAGCCGCGCTTCGAGAAGTTTGGCCAAGGCTATGTGACCTACGGTTCGTTTGACCATGTCGAGACAGGCATCGATGTCGGCGATGCGCTGAACGACGAAAAAACCCTGGCCGGCCGCTTTACTGCCAAAGGCCAGAACAGCGATCGCGAGTACGATCACTCGCAGGACGACAACCAATTGTTTATGGGTGGCCTCACCTGGGCACCGACGGATTACACGTCCGCCACGATGATTCTGGACTACCTGAAAACCGAGAGTTCGCCCAACAGCGGCGGCTATCCACTGGATCGGGAATACGACCGCAGCAAGTTTTATGGCGAGCCCAGCTACAACTTCCACGATGTCGAGCGCACCAGCCTCAGCGGTAATGTCACCCATGATTTCGACAACGGTTTCGTGCTGCGCAGCAATCTGCGCTACAGCAAGTTGACCGATGATTTCGGCTACGTGTACCTCAGCGACAGCGCCGCACGTGTCGGTACCACCGTCGATCGATACCTGTTTGGCACGGACACTGAAGCCGACCAGTTCAACGGCAATCTGATGCTGCAATACGATGCCCGCTTCGAAAACATCGACAGCAGCAGCCTGGTAGGCATGGAGTATCTCGATTCGACCACCAAGGAAAGCTCGGTCTACGCCCTGACGACCCCGATCGACATTGCCAACCCGGTGTTTACTGGCGTTCCACGCTCAATCGCGCCGTATGCCGTCAACAAGCGAGACGCGACCACCAAGGCCGTCTTCCTTCAGCAGAACCTGTCGTTCTACGAGCGTTTCATCGTCACCGGAGGCGTGCGCAACGACTCGATGGACCTGACCAGCAAAGGCTTGCAATCCACTGAGAAAGACAACTTCTCCGAAACCTCCTACCGAGGTGCGTTGACCTATATCGTCAACGATGAAGTATCAACCTACGTGAGCATGGTCGAATCCGTCTCGCCGCCGCAGGTTGGCGTAACACCGCAGACAGGCAGGCAGTACGAAGTGGGCGTGAAGTATGCGCCGATGGGGATGGACGCACTGTTCTCCGCCGCGGTGTATGACCTGACCCAGGAAAACGTCACCATCGCCGTGGTGCTGCCGAGCGGCATCATCGAGCAGCAGACGGTGGGTGAATCACGTGCACGCGGCCTCGACCTGGAGGCCAAGGCGCAGGTAACGCAGAACCTCAGCCTGATCGGTGGCTATTCCTATATGGAGTCCGAGGTACTGCGCGGTTCGTTGTATGACGGCAGTTCCCTGAAGGGTAACGAGTTCGCCACGGCACCCAAGCATTCCGCTTCGCTCTGGAGTTACTACGACGTACCCGCCACCGATGTCAGCGTGGGCCTGGGTGCGCGCTACGTCGGCGCCTATTACTTCGATGCAGCCAACTCCGGCAAAAGCGATGGCACTACCCTGTTCGACGCCGCCTTCAACTACAAGATCGCTAAAGGCACCGACCTGGCGGTGAATGTCAGCAACCTGCTGGACGAGCAGCACGTGGTCGGCTCCGGCACCGCGAACTTCTACAACCCGGGCCGCGAGATTACCGCCAAGCTGAGCTACAACTGGTAAGCAAGCGGGTCAGCGTTTTTCCCCACACAGAAAACGGTGCCCGCGTTACCGCGAGCACCGTTAACTACGGGCATACCCAGGTTGATCTACGCTTGAATGAAATCACGCGGAGAAACAGATCATGTCCCTCGCTCCCGGAAAGCTATTGGCCCTGGCTTTGGGTGTCTGCTTTTGCACATCCGTGCTTGGACAAGGGGCAGCAGACAGCGATTCTCCGCCGGCGATACTGCCCTTGGCATCCGAGAGTGCGCCGAGACTCATTGCCTACCCGCCGCTTGCCGAGCCGCTTGCCCGTGGAGTGGTCATCATCCAGTTTCGAACAGAGCACGCCAGGATCATGCCGGTATTTGGCAAAGTGGCTGCTGAGGTATCACCACGCTTAGGTCACCTTCACGTGACCGTCGATGACTGGAAAGGTACGTGGGCGCACACCAGTGAAGACCAGATTATCCTGGTCGGGCTAACGCCCGGTCCTCACAAGGTTCTCTTGGAAGTGGCCGATCCGACGCACCAGATCATCACCAGTACGACAGTGAGTTTTACAGTACCGGAGAAGAAACCGATGGACGCTCCCCGTACTGACGATCATCACGCGGTAAAACCATGACTGCTGTGCTATTCACCGAAACAGGCAACAATCGGCGTCTCTGCCAGCGAATGACTGGCTCAATATCTCCAGAAAACCGGGGTCACGAGCACCAACACCGTCAGGATTTCCAACCGGCCTAGCAGCATGCCAACGGTGAGTAGCCATTTGGCCGCATCTGGCAGTGACGAGAAATTACCTGCCGGTCCAATAATGGTGCCCAGGCCGGGGCCGACGTTACACACCGCCGTAGCGGCACCGCTCAGGGCGGTAATCCAATCAAGCCCGATCAGAGCCAGGCCCAAAGCGATGGCGGCAATCGTGATGGTGAAAAAAAACGAGAAGGTCAGGAGCGAGCGGACGATTTCCTCGTCGATGGGATGGCCGTTGTATTTTTTCTGAATCACGGCTCGAGGGTGGATCAACTGCTTCAAGCTGCTGACCAGAAGCGCGGCAGCCACCTGAAAACGGAAGATTTTCAGCCCGCCTGCCGTTGAGCCGGAACAGCCTCCGACGAAGGTCAGATAGAAAAACAGCAAAACAGCGAAGCTGCCCCACAAGGTGTAGTCGCCAACTGCAATTCCGGTGGTCGTGACGACCGAGGTCACATTGACCGCCACGATACGAAACGCATCCCACCATCCGTAGTCGCTGTGCAAATACAGCCAGGTACCTACCGCCAACGATGTGACGAGCAGGAATCCAATAAACCCGCGTACCTGGTGGTCCCTGATCAGCGCACGCCGATTGCCGCGACAGGTTGCGACGTACAAGGTGAATGGCAGGCTGCCCAGGATCATGATGACTACCGCCACCCAGTGAATTGCTGGCTGCTCCCAGTGCCCGAGGGAGGAGTCCGACGTCGAGAACCCGCCGGTAGAGATCAACGACATTGCGTGGTTGATCGCTTCGAATGGGGTCATTCCTGCGAGCCAGAGCGCCAAAGTGCCGATACCCGTCAGGCCCAGATAGAGCAAAAGAATGTACTTGGCTGCGACATGAGAACGTGGTGTCACTTTCTCCGACCAGTCCGAGGACTCTGTCTGGAAAAGACGCATGCCGCCGACTCGCAAGAGCGGAAGAATCGCGACAGCCATGCCGATAAAACCGATGCCGCCTAGCCAGTGCAGCATGGAACGCCAGATCAACAAGCCGGGAGAGGCGCTATCCAGACCGGTGAGTACCGTCGAGCCAGTGGTTGTGATGCCCGACATCGTTTCAAAGAACGCATCGGTGTAGCTGATATCGCTGATGAAAACCATGGGTAACGCTGCGAAGGCGCACACAACAACCCAGCTCGCGGTAGTCAGCAGGTACATGTCCCTGGGCCGAAGATTGCCAGTCTCCGGACGCCCTCGCATGATCAACAGCAGACCACAGATGAAGGTAATCAGACTCGACCAGAGAAAGGCCGACAGATCGTCGCTATGCTCATAGACCACCAGCGTCATCATGGGTATAGCCATGCTTACCGCTAGGGTGATCAAAAAAATACCCAAGATGAAGCCGATAAGCCGAATTGCTGCGAGAGACATCACGATAGCGTTCCAAATTAGCGCCGCGCAGTATCGGATGCCCTCAATAAAGACTGCGTAAATTCTCCGTAAAATTTTGACCTGCAATCAGTCAGGCTGCGGGAGTCAAAGCGTAGCTATGAGTCAATTACAGGCCTTCGCAACAGGCCGGAAACGGCACAAGCCGCCAGTGCCAGCCCTCTTCGCATCAAACGAGTGCCGGCCTGACGCTGCATGCTGCGCGTAAAATCTGGCTACAGCATGCAGCGCCGTGCAAACAGGTGTTGATCTGCGCTGATCGCTCATCAGGAGGAAACGAGTCTCGCGTAATCAGAGAAGGGCTTGAGCGCGCAGTACTGCACGTGTAGCAGATTCCCTTTGACGTAAGGCAGCGCCTCGATGTAATCACGCGCCTCTTCGAAGGTGGCGGATTCCAGTTCAAACGCGGCACCGGGACCATCGGCCAGCCCATGAACTGCGCGCACGATACCGCCAGCGAAGCCTTGCCAAACGTGCACTACCTCCGGTTTCGCCAGCCGCTTGAAGTCTTCTGCCGCTCCATCAGCACGGCGAGTCAGAATCACGAAGGTTTTCATGACACCTCCTCCGTTTTCAGCTGCTTGCGCTGGGTTGTTTCACCATACGCGACGTGCGCCATTATGCCGCTCTGGCCCACGGCCACATGCGGTTTAAGCTCATTGCGGGGAGTGTAGTCCCCACCGTTTTGGGGCCGGAAGGGTATTGGCGCATCTGTGAACAAATCCTCGAGTCGGGTGCGCCAAGCCTCTTTGGCTGCGACGGCATCTGCGGCGGTCAAGTTGCCAGTGCCGTATATGGCGAACGTCGGCAGCACATCGAACCCAGGAAAGTAGAGCGAGCCGTGCGTGATCGGAAATAGCAATTGCTCGAGTGGTCCGTTGATGCCGCGCGGCGAATAGTCATCTGCGGGGCCGCCGACAGCGACTGACAACATGGCCCGCTTGCCTTTGAAAGCGCCGTCACCATAGCGGTAGGCGTTGCCAGCGTCCTTGTAGCCGTGGGCGAGTCCGGCTGCCCAGACGCGATCTATCCATCCCTTCATGATGGCCGGCATGCCGTACCACCAAAGCGGAAACTGGAAGATGACAACGTCTGCCGCTAGAACCTTGTCTTGCTCCGCCGCCACGTCAGAGCTTTGGCTGCGATGACGATAGGCGTGGGCGGACTCTGCTCCGAACGAAAGCCGCTGAGGGTTGGCCCGCTGAGGAAAGTCGTGCTCGTCAAATATCGCTTTCCAGCCCATGGCGTATAGATCGGATTGCAGGACCTCGTGTCCTTGCGCAGTCAAGCATTCAACAGACACATCCACCAGTTGCCGCGTTAGCGACGAAGGCTCGGGATGGGCATAGATGATCAGTACTTTTTTCGACATGAAGGACGGCTCCGCTGTGATTTCGAAGGAGTGTCGCGGGGCTCGGGCCATCTGTGAAATCGCAAAAGTTTGCTGCTAACATAAGATCGATGGATACCAGACGCCTTGATCTAAATCTGCTTGTGACGTTGGAGGCCCTTCTCATTGAGCAGAACGTGACCCGGGCTGCCGCTCGTCTGCATTTGAGCCAGCCAGCAGTCAGCGCTCAGTTGAGCCGTCTGCGCGACGTCTTCAACGACCCTCTTCTGATCCCCGCGCAGCGTGGAATGACGCCCACCGTCAAAGCCTTGGAGCTGCTCGTGCCGCTTCGCCAGGCACTTGACCAGGTAAGGGCGACGGTCACTACTCATCTGAATTTCGAGCCCGCGACGGCGAGCCTGACGGTATCAATCGCCTGCACGGATTACGTGCAGGCGGTTTTGATCAAACATCTCGTTGTCGCCATGCGACGCGAAGCGCCGGGTGTTCGCATCGCACTGCGCATCCTGGACGTACCACAGCTGGAGCTGCAGATGACCCGCGGCGAGGTGGATCTGGCCGTGATAAACATGAACGGGGTTCCGCCCGCACTGCACTCGCAACACCTCTATGATGAGAGTTACTTACTGATCGGGCGTCGTGGGCATCCAAGCCTGCGCGCGGACCTGACCGTGGATGAGTTCGCGCAGCTGGAACATGTCGTGGTGTCACTGCGCGGCGGAGGCTTCTCTACCTCGGTGGATCACGCCTTGGTAGCGCGCGGGCTGCGGCGTAACGTCGTTCATTCAGCGTCGTCATTCCTTCCAGTACCGGAGTTGGTCGCGCAGTCGGATTGTGTGGCCCTGGTTCCAAGTCGTCTTGTAGACGGTCGCAGCGAGCAACTGCTGTGCGTAGCCCCTCCCTTGCCGGTGGAAGGTTTTGCGATTGGCTTGTTCTGGCATGAGCGGTCGAATGGGCACGCCGGCTTCAAATGGGTACGTGAGTTCATCACTCGCGTGGCCGATTCTCGTGCATCCGATTATGGCAACCCATGAACTCTGGCAACCTTAAAACCCGTCCAGACAAGCTAGCGTGTCGAGTACTCGATAGGTCAAAGGCTCGCTGGTTGGCTCGCTCTTGCAAGCTCGTTGAGGCAATAAATCTACATCCATCTACGTATGGCCGATTATGGTTTTATCGGCATACCTGAATGACTGTTTTTGGCCGGAAGCTGCCTCCCACGCAGCGAACCGTGAATGGTCACTCGTCAAACAAGGTCCAGCCATGGCAAATGCCGGCAAAGTCTTTTGCCGTAAAAAATAATGTCAGTTCCTTTGGGTCAAATTCTTTGTAGAGCCAATGCCCAGGAATGGGGCCTCTCGTTATCACGTATTCCAAGCGGTATTTTTGAACAGGTCCAAAACCGAAGGAGTGTGAATTCAACTCAAACCTGTCACCTCTGTTGAGCGCCCATAGCTTTTCAACAAGGCAGTCATCAAGCACCACCTCTCCTGCTACCTCAACGAGATACTTTGAATGAAGTTTCTGTTGAAGCCTAACGCTTCTGGCCATGCATCAACCTACCTCTGAACAGTCCGAGCATCGGCACAATAATACTTGAACATGATGATGACCGCTTTGGGTTGAAAAAAGTGCGTTGGGCGTCCGCTTTTGGTCGATAGCTGCCATTCGCCACTGGCAGCTATCAGCTGAGACGCTCATACATCTGGCCCAAGCAAGCCACTCACCAAACCTGGCCCCAGGTTTGTCCTGCCTGAACTCCCAAACCCGCACAAAAAAATCACCGATTCATTGTCAGTTGATTTTTTTCGGCCTATCTTGAATAAAACCTATACAGACAACCTGTATGCGTACAACCTTTTCACCTGACTGTGTCCTTAACCCGCACCGCCACGAGTAACCCGAATGAGCCCACTATTAGCCAGCCATTACCGTGAAATCCTCGTTGGCGTCGGCGAAAACCCCGAGCGTGAGGGGCTTTTGGATACGCCCCAGCGCGCCGCCAAGGCGATGCAATACCTGTGCAACGGTTACGGGATGAGCCTGGAAGACGTCACCAACGGTGCGCTGTTCGAGTCGCAGAGCGATGAGATGGTGATCGTCAGCGACATCGAGCTTTATTCGCTGTGTGAGCACCATATGCTGCCGTTTATCGGCAAGGCGCATGTGGCGTATATCCCTACTGGCCGGGTGTTGGGGCTGTCGAAGGTGGCGCGGGTGGTCGACATGTTCGCGCGGCGTCTGCAGATCCAGGAAAACCTTACTCGGCAGATTGCTCAGGCGATCCAGCAGATCACCGATGCTGCCGGTGTCGCGGTGGTTATTGAAGCCAGGCACATGTGCATGATGATGCGCGGCGTCGAGAAGCAGAATTCGATCATGACCTCCTCGGTCATGCTTGGAGCCTTTCGCGACAGCTCGACGACGCGGCAGGAATTTCTCCAGCTCATCGGCCGACGCTAGGCCTATACACAGCCTCTTAACTGTACAAGCTCAAGGAGTAGGCACATGACCCGATTTCTGCTGCTGTTAGGACTGGCGCTCAGCATCGCAAGCTGCGGCAGCGTCGATGTTGCTCGTTATGCGGATCAGCAACCGGCTTTGAATCTGGAGCAGTTTTTCAGCCAGCCCGTCAAAGCCTGGGGAATGTTCCAGAAGCGCAACGGCGAAGTGGTCAAGCGTTTCGAGGTCGATATCGCCAGCCGTCGTGAAGGTGAAAACCTGATCCTCGACGAGCGTTTTCTTTACAGCGACGGCACCCGTGAACGCCGAGTCTGGACCCTCACTCCCGGGGGCAATGGTCAGTGGAGCGGTCGCGCGCATGATGTGGTCGGTGTCGCACAGGGCCAGATCGCAGGCAACACCTTCCACTGGCGTTATCGCCTGAACCTGCCAGTCGACGACTCGACCTACGAGATGAGCATGGACGACTGGATGTACCTGGTCGACGAAGACACGTTGATCAACCGCACCCGTATGTCCAAGTGGGGTTTCGAAGTCGGTCAGGTGACGGTGTTCTTCCGGCGCCAGAACGCTGGGGCGAACCCATGAGCAGTGGGTTGACCCTGGCCTCGTTCGGCGACGGTTATCGCGCTCTGGTGATCGGCGCCAGTGGCGCCCTCGGCACGGCGTTCTGCCAACATTTGAACCAGGATCCACGCTGCGCCAGCGTCCGTGCGCTGGGACGCCAGACTGTGCCGAAGCTCGACCTCGAGCAACCCGAAACGATCGCCAGCGCCGCCGCTGAACTGGCAGGCGAAGCGCCCTTTCACCTGATCATCCACGCAGCCGGCCTGCTCCATCGCGACCAAATCAAGCCGGAAAAAAGTTACAGCGCGATCGAAGCCGAGTCGCTGCAGGCCGTGTTTCAAGTCAACACGCTGGGGCCTGCATTGCTGCTGCGCGACTTTCTGCCATTGCTTGCGCCTCAAGGCGCGATGGCGATGCTTTCGGCAAAAGTCGGCAGCATCGGCGACAACCGTTTGGGCGGCTGGTACGCCTATCGCGCGTCCAAGGCTGCGCTGAACATGCTGATCAAGACCGCCGCCATCGAGCTTTCGCGCACGCGCCCGCAGAGTCGCTTGCTCAGCCTGCACCCGGGCACGGTGGTCTCGCCGTTGTCGCAACCTTTTCGCGGAGCCTCAAGCGCCCGCCCGGCAGACATTGCCGCCGGGCAATTACTGAGTCTGATCGACACGCTAACGCCGGCCGACAGCGGCCATTTCTTCGCCTACGATGGAGAACGCCTGCCTTGGTAGGCAAGGAGTGAAGCATGAATCTGCAAACCCTCACCGAACGTGCGGCCAACAGTGAAGTTCGCGAACTGGAGCTGCTGTCACTCGAAGGTGGTTTTTATCTGGCGAGAATTCGCGTAGATCAGGGCCAATTCACCTTGCTCGATGACGCGGCCAAGCCAATGCACCTGCGTTCGATCACCCACCTGCGCGACTTGCTGCAGACCGTGCCGGCGTTTCCCTGCGTACTGGTGCAACAATGCGTGCACGACGAAATGTGCGGCCGGGATTCAGGGCCGGTCGAAGAGCTGCGCATTCCATTTTCGCTGACCACGCCGTTATGACGCCGAAGCGAGGCTAGCGCTGAATGGCGGGCTGATAAGACTCGCGTCGCCCACCGGCGACGCATTTATCGAACCCCTGTCCCGTCCACGGGTCTGCTTCACATCGATTCCCTGGAAGTAAACCCATGTCCACTCAACACACGCTTGTCCTGCTTGCCCGAGGCGGATACGCCGCGCGCGGCGTTCTGTATCTGATCATCGGCATCTTCGCGCTGCTGGCGGCGCACGACTCCACCAAACCGAAAGACAGTCACAAAAGCCTCGAAGCATTGCTCAGTCAGCCCTTTGGCTATGTGCTGATCGGTGTTGTGGTCGCCGGCCTGCTGGCCTTCGCCGCCTGGCGTGCGCTGCAAGCGATCCGCGATGTCGACCACCACGGCAGCGAGTTCAAAGGCCTGGTCATTCGCGCAGGTCTGCTCGCCGGCGGTCTGGTCAATGCGGCGCTGGCCTTCTTTGCCTTGGGTCTGTTGGTGAGTGGTCTCAGGAGTTCGGGCGGCTCCGGCGATGGCAAGACCAAGGATCTGCTCGCGCAGCTGCTGTCGTTCGAGCATTCGAACCTGTTGATTTACCTGATCGCGCTGATCCCGCTGGGCGTCGGTATCGCGCACATCATCAAAGGCTGGAAAGCCACGTTCGAGAAGTACTTCGAAGCGGATGACGAAGTGATGCGTTACGTGCGCCCGGTGTCGCGCTTTGGCTTGATCGCCCGAGGCGTGGTGTTTATCGAGATTGCACTGTTGATGGCGGTCAGCGGCTCGGTTTACCAGGCAACCAATCCACCCGGCATGAAGGAAGCGCTGGATGCTTTGCAGAATCTGCCGGCAGGCGGCGTGCTGTTGATGCTGATGGCGTTGGGGCTGATCGCGTTTTCGGTGTACAGCTTTTCCGAAGCCGCCTGGCGCCGGATCGAAATGGATGTGCCGTTGTAAGCGGCGATTCGAGGGGGCGTTTGCCCCCTCGACTGCTTCCCGTCAAGTAAACAGATCAACGCCCAACTGGAACGCTACCCATAGCGCCAGACCTGTAGCAAACATCAGCGCGATGTTTTCAAACAGGTTGTTGCGGTACTTCTTGTCCAGCAGCGATTTCTGGTTGGACATGATCAGCAAGCCCAGGGAAATCACCGGCAAACCAATGATGTTCAATGCGCTGACACCAATGGTCAGGGTGACGAAATCCGGCATGCCCGGCATCGACCAGATCAGCGGCGTGACCAGGATGAACAGCATGAACCACTTGTGCATCGGGTCATGATGAAACTCTTTGCCGTACTTCTCGCGACGCTCAGGACGAACATGCTGGAAGGCATCGGTGATCAGCATCGGAAACGCCGTGGTCTTGCCTGAAATACTGGCAAACAGGGTCGCGAACACACCGATGAAGAACACGTACCAGCCGATCGGGCCGAAGAAGATTTCCAGTGCCTTGCCCAGATCGCCCAAGGTTTTCACCTCGATGCCGTTGGGCCGCAGGATTTCCGCGCCAACGATCCAGATCGCCAGGTTGATGATGATCCCGACGAACACCGCAAACAGCAGATCGTTACGTTGAATGCGCTTGTGCTGCGGCCCGGTCCAGCCTTTCTGGCGCATGACATAGGGGTGCACGAAGTTGGCGATCGAGCCGGCAACCGCGCCGATCACTGAAACCGCCACCAGCAACGCGCCATGTACGCCTTCGTCCGGTGGAATGCTGAAGCCGATGGTGCCTTTGATGATGCCGCTGACATCCGGACCGGACATCACCGCCAAAGCGATGAACGCCAGGGTCATGATCGCCAGCAGCAGCTTCATCACGCCTTCGATCATCGTGTAGATGTTGCGCCCGACCAGCATCCAGACCGCCAGCACCACCGCCACCGAGCACAGCAATGGCTGATCGATCTTGAACAGCATCGCCAGCGACTCCCCTGCCCCCTTGATCATGTAGGCGTTCATCAAGTGCCCCATCAACAAGGCATAAACCAGCATGAACCAGGCAAACACCGGGTTGAGCTGGGCGTAACCCTGCAGAATGGTCATGCCCTGGTTATTGCACAGCTGGAAACGGGCAATGATGTTGACGATCAGGTATCTCAACAGCAAAGAGACCGCCAGCACCCACATCATCGCGTAGCCGTAGTTCGCACCGGCCACTGAAGACGTGATGAGATCGCCCGCACCGAGCCACGACAGCACGGCGATAATGCCGGGGCCGAGCAGTTTCAGCGTTCGCAGGAACAGGTTTTGCGGTTTTGCAGCGGCCTGATGATCGAGTGGAGCCATGCTCGTCATAGGGGTATCTCCGTTATTGTTTTTGTGAGAGTTGTTGCACTGCGCACATTAGGTAGGATGTCGTACAACAACGCTAACGGGAGAGTATGTAGAAATGTGTCAAACCTCAATCACGATCACCCTCTCCGATCATTTCCGCTGATCAAAATCATCTAGAACAAGCACATCAAATAAGCGTAGCGACGTTGCAGGCCCACGAAATAGCCATTGATGCCTCAGCCAATCACTCATAGGATGACTGATCACAACAACAATAAGGCTGAAAATGATGAAAAGAACCCTCTTGATCGCTGCGCTCGCTTCAGCTCTGAGCGGGACGGCCAACGCCGCTACCTACGCTTACATCTCCAGCCCCGGCGACGGTCTGATCTCGCAATATCGCCTTGATCAGAGTAACGGCGCACTCACCCTCGTTGAGCAGATTCAGGCCGGTGATCAGGTCAATCCCATGGCCCTCACCCCGGACGGCAAAGTGCTGTTTGCAGCCTTGCGCGTCAAACCCTTTCAGGTGCTGGCTTACCGGATCGATCGCCAAAGCGGTCGCCTGACAAAATTCACCCAAGCTCCGCTGGCAGAGAGCATGGCCTACTTGTCGACCGATCGAAAAGGTCGCTACCTGCTCGCCGCGTCCTACGGCGCCGATACCCTCAGCGTTCAAAAGATCGGCGAGGATCATCAGCCTTCCGCCAACATCCTGCGTTATCCGACCGGCCTGCACGCGCATTCGATTCGCACCGAGCCGAGTAATCGCTTTGCCTACGCTGGCAACCTGGGCACCGACAAGGTGCTGCAATATCGCCTGGATGCCAAGACTGGCGAGCTCAGCCCGATCGGCAACGGCTCGGTCAGTGTCCCGGACAACACCGGCCCCCGGCACCTGGCGTTCTCGCCCAACGGCAAATTCCTTTACGTGGTCGGTGAAATGAGCGGCACCGTGACGGCGTTTTCGATCGACGAGGCCAGCGGCGCGTTGACCCGCATCGCTGAAGCCAATGGCATTCCCGAGCGATTGAAACTGGCCCACGGCGAAGTCCGTGATGCGCGCAACAACGACTTGAAAGACGATCCGACCCCACGCATCTGGGCTGCCGACCTGCGCATGTCGCCGGATGGAAAACTGCTGCTGATGAGTGAGCGCACCAGCAGCAGCGTTTCGGCATTTGCCGTGGATCCGGCAACGGGAGGACTGACGTTTCTCGACAACTACCCGGTGCAAGAACAGCAACCGCGAAATATCGCCTTCTCCCCCGATGGCCGCTGGCTGCTGGTGACGGGCGAGAAAAGCGCCAAGGTCGGTACGTACGCGGTCAGCAAGGATGGCGCGCTGAAGCGTGTCGGTGAAGCGGCATCCGGCAAAGGCGCATTGTGGATCGAGATACTGCAAACGCCTGACGCTTGAATATCTGCGGAGCAGCAACTGCTCCGCCGTCCTGCAACTAACCCCCCGCCGCTTCGGTCATTAGGTTTGCCGAGGTTGATACATTTACGCAGACCTCACTTTCAAGAGACTGCCCTCGTGATCAGCCATCTCGATCGCCGCAACAACCGCTCGCTGGACAGTCTGAATTTCTTTCTCGCCGATGTCCGCGACGGCCTCGGGCCGTACCTCGCCATCTACTTGCTCGCCGTGCACCACTGGGACCCGGCCAGCATCGGTGTAGTCATGACCCTCGCCGGTATCGCCGCGCTGGTCACGCAGACACCGGCCGGTGCGCTGGTTGACAGCAGCCGGGCGAAACGTGCGCTGGTCATCATCGCCGCGCTGTTGGTCACGGTGAGTTGTCTGCTGCTGCCGTTCATTTCGTCATTCAGTCTGGTGGCATTGACTCAAGCCTTGAGCGCGGCGGCAGCGTCAATTTTCGCCCCGGCGATTTCCGCGATCACCCTGGGCATCACCGGCCCACGAGCATTCACCCGGCGTACCGGTCGCAACGAGACGTTCAACCATGCCGGCAACGCGTGCGCGGCGTTATTGGCGGGTTTGTTTGCCTATCTGTTCGGTCCGGTGGCGGTATTTTATCTCATGGCGGTCATGGCGCTGGCCAGTGTGATTGCCGTGCTGTTCGTTTCGGCCGAAGCGATAGATCACGACGTCGCGCGCGGTTTGCAGCCTGGCGATCAAAGCCATCAGCCGTCCGGGTTCAAGGTACTGCTGAGCAATCGCCCGTTGCTGATGTTTGCCCTGTGCTGCGCGCTGTTTCACTTGGCCAACGCGGCGATGCTGCCGCTGGTGAGCCAGAAGCTCGCCCAAGCCAACTTGCACATGGCCACACCGCTGACGTCGGCGTGCATCGTCGCCGCGCAACTGGTGATGGTGCCGATGGCGCTGCTGGCCGGTGCGAAAGCCGATGTCTGGGGGCGCAAACCGTTATTGCTGGCGGGTTTTCTGATCCTGCCGCTGCGTGGCTTGCTCTACACCTTCTCGGATGATCCGTACTGGCTGGTCGCCGTGCAGTTGCTCGACGGCGTCGGCGCTGGTTTGTTCGGTGCGCTGTTTCCAGTGATGGTCAAGGATCTGACCCTCGGCTCCGGGCATTTCAATGTCAGCCTCGGCGCGCTGACCACAGCGTTTGGTCTGGGCGCGGCGCTGAGCAATGGGCTGGCCGGTTTTGTCGTCGAGGCCGCCGGTTACAGCGTGGCATTCCTGACCCTTGCCGCAATTGCAGGGGCAGCGTTTCTGCTGCTATTGATCGGCGTTCCGGAAACGCTGCAGCGGACTGAGCAATTCGAGTCCGCTGCAGTTATGGGCCAAACCTGAGCTAATCGCCACCGCAGCCATCGCCGAGCACGTTGTACGTGGCGACATGCCGCTGGCCGTGGCTGTCTTCATAGACGACCTCCACCGGAACCATTCCGCAGGCGGCGCTGGTGTCGGTGATGCTGATGGTTTTGGCGATATCCAGTGGCACGCCGGTCTGCGCAGGTTCGGTGGCGGCGAAGACGTTGCCGGCGAGGATGGCCAGGGTCAAAGCAATAAACGTTTTCATCGTGTGATCTCTCTATAAAGGGGAAGGAACTCAGGCCTGACGTTCGGTCAGCAATTGGCGCGCGGAATCGGCCATGACCGGCAGCGCTCCGGCGAGCATCAGGACGTCTTTGAGCACCAGGCGTCCGGCGCCGGACAGATAGGGAAAGCCATGCTGACCATCGCCCAGCGCAGCGACCCAGGCTTCAGGCGTGGTAACCAGAAAGCTCAGGGTCACCAGCGGCGTAGCGAACGCCAGCGCGCCACCGAGCAGGCCGGTGCGGCGGGAAAGTGGGTTGGACAGGACCAGCAGACCGATGACGATTTCCACCACGCCAAGCCCGGTGGAAAAACCGTAGGTGTTGTTCGCGGTCTGCCAGGCGCGCTTGTCGGCGTTCAGCTCGCCCTCATGGGTCAGGTGCGCCTTGTAGTCCTGCGGGTGTTCGTAGAAGAACGACATCACCGGGCTGTTGGCGACGAAGGGCGTGATGCTGTCGGCTTCGTACGGGACGAATTTCAGCGCGCCGATCCACAGGAAGACGATGGCGATGGCCACGCGCATCAGCGGGATACCGAGGCGATCGAGTTTGCCGAGCTGTTGTAGTCCGGCGTTGATTGAGGTGAACATGCGACTTCTCCAGATCAATGAAAGTGGAGTCAGTCTGCGGTGCTACCGAATCGCGCTTTTGTCGGTCATGCTCAACGTCTTGCTCAATCGTCTCAACTTTGCGGATTCCTTCGTGATGGGTGCCAATGAACTCGCTCGATAAGCTCATCAGCCTGGCCAACGTGCGCGGCAGCCTCGATCTGCGTTGCCAGTTCCAAGGCGACTGGGCGCGCGATCATCAACAGGAAGCCTTGGGCAAGGCGCCCTATCACGTCGTGCTCAAAGGTGAATGCCGGGTAGAACTGGCCAGCGGACAACGCCTGGCGATGCGCGCTGGCGATATTCTGTTGTTGCCACGGGGCACGCCGCATGTGCTGCACAGCGGCGGTAAAGATGTAGCGCCAATGCTGCCAACGCTGATTCCCGGCGGGGTGTTGCCGATCTATCGGCTGGGTGGCGCGAGCGCCGATCTGGACATGCTCTGCGGTGGCTTTCATTACAACCGCGCATCGATGCTGTTCGCTGCCCTCCCCGATTACCTGTTGATTGCCAACGATGGCCTGCCGGTCGATCAGCCGCTGACCGCCCTGATTGCGCTGTTGCGCAGCGAAGCCGACAGCGAACAGCCGGGCGCGCGGTTCCTCCTCGATTCACTGTCCCAAGCGTTGTTCACCTTGATCCTGCGTGCGCACCTGGCGCGTGCCGATCACGACAAAAGTACCCTGGCGCTCCTCGGCGACCAGCGCCTCGGCCGCACCTGTCAGGCGATATTGGCCGACCCGGCGCACGAATGGACTATCGAAGCCATGGCCGACACCGCGAACATGTCCCGTGCAACGTTCATGCGCACCTTCGCCAGGGTGGCTGGCGTATCGCCGTGGGTGTTGCTGACCCAGTTGCGCATGGAGCTGGCGTTCAGTCTGCTCAGCCATTCGCATCTGGGCCTGAATGACATTGCCGTGCAGGTCGGCTACCAGTCGCAAGCTGCATTCAGCAAGAAATTCAAGGAAACCTACGGCGAGGCCCCGGGCAAGATCCGCCGCGCGATCTGAACGGATGGGTCGTTTTGTATCAGCGTGTAGCTTTCGCCAACCCAGATACACACGCATGCGAAGTTCGGCCGTGCGCACACACAACTGACACATTTAGCGCGCTAAATACCACTGTCGCTTCCATTCCTACCTTAACCAATCGACAGGACATCACCATGAACAAAGTCTTCGCTACCCTCGCCCTTACCGCCGCCATGTTTGGTGCCACCGCCGCCTTCGCCGCCCCCGTTAAACCGACCGTGGTACTGGTGCACGGCGCCTTTGCCGATTCAAGCAGCTGGAACGGCGTGGTCAAGATTCTCGAGAAGGATGGCTACCCGGTGATCGCCGCTGCCAACCCACTGCGCTCAGTCAAGGGTGATGCGCAATCGGTGGCGGATGTGCTGGCCAGCGTGAAAACTCCGGTGGTGTTGGTCGGCCACTCTTACGGTGGCCCGGTGATCAGCGAAGCCGCTTACGGCAATGCCAATGTCAAAGCGCTGGTGTACGTCGCTGCGTTCGCCCCGGAAAAGGGTGAAACCGCAGCCGAATTGTCCGGCCGCTTCCCTGGCAGCACCCTTGGCCCGACCCTGTCGGCACCGGTTGAGCTGGCCGATGGTGGCAAGGATTTGTACATTCAGCAGGACAAATTCCATGAGCAGTTCGCAGCCGATGTTTCCCCGGCAGATGCGAAGTTGATGGCCGCCACCCAGCGCCCGGTGACCGTCGCCGCGCTCAACGAAGCCGCCACCGAGCCTGCATGGAAAACCGTGCCGTCGTACTTCGTCTACGGTGACCAGGACAAGAACATCCCGGCGCAAGCCTTGGCGTTCATGGCCGAGCGCGCGCACTCCAAACAGACCGTCGTGGTCAAAGGCGCGTCGCACGTGGTGATGGTGTCCAACCCGAAAGCCGTCGCCAGCCTGATCGAAACCGCTGCGGCCGCGAAGTGATCCATCGCTGAGTTGAACCTTCAAGCCCTAGCCGTGAACCCTGTTCACGGCTTTCAGCGCTGGGTGATGTTGCAGCCGCTCGCTGAGGAAATCGACAAACGTGCGCACCTTCGCCGGTACGCGCGGATGTTTCAGATAGACCAGTTGCACCGGTAACGCCGGCGGCTCAAAGGCCTGCAACACCAATTCCAGTTCACCGGCCGCAACCTGGCTGGCCACTTGATAGGACAGCACCCGGGTAATGCCCCAACCGGAGCTGGCGATGTTGATCGCCGCCTGATTCGCGGTGACCACCAGACGCGGTTCGAAGCGAAAACTCAACGGGCCATCCGCATGGGCGAATTGCCAATCGCTGAGCAAATGACTGGCGGACGACATGACGATATTGGCGCGGCTCAACTCGTTCGGATGTTGCGGTCGGCCATAGCGGGCGAAGTAATCGGGGGTGCCGCAGATCACCTGACGGACCTCGCCGACCTTGATTGCATGTTGATTGTTCTCGTGCAAATGGCCGATGCGCACGGCGACATCGATACCCTCTTCCGCCATGTTCACCACACGATCGACCAGCAACGCCTTCAGATGCACTGAAGGAAACGCGTCGACGTATTGCGCCAGCAACGGCGCGATGAACAGCTCGCCAAACAACACCGACGCGGTCACGCTCAAGTGCCCGCACGGCACCCGATAACTGCCGGCAGCGGCCTCTTCGGCTTCGTCGACGTCGCACAGAATTCTTCGGCAATCGTCCAGATAACGATGCCCGGCTTCGGTCAGGTGCAGGCTGCGCGTGGTGCGCGACAACAGACGCGTGCCGATGCGTTGTTCCAGCGCGGCAATGGCGCGGGTGACGCTGGGGGGCGAGGTGTTCAAACGCCGGGCCGCCGCCGCAAAGCCGCCCTCCTCGGCCACGGCCAGGAACATGCGCATTTCCTGAAAACGATCCATAGACGGGAACCTGTAAAAAACCTCGAAAACACAGTGAAATCATGTGGGAGCGAGCCTGCTCGCGAAGGCATTCTGTCAGTCAACATCACCGTTGCATGACACACCGCTTTCGCGAGCAGGCTCGCTCCCACAGGGGATGTGCATCGTTGTGAGTCAAGCTGTTTGCAGGCCCACCGCTGTACGCTGCATACCGACGAATTTCGGTAGCGCCTCGACCCGCGCCAGCCACGCCCGCACATTCGGGTAATCCTCAAGCGAGACATTGCCTTCCGGTGCGTGGGCGACGTAAGTGTAGGCGGCCACATCGGCAACGGTTGCCTTGTCGCCGGCAAGGAATGCGCTGTTGGCCAACTCGTCTTCCATCACCTGCAACAACGCATGGGAACGCTTGATCGCATCAGCCGCGTCGTAACCGGCGCCGAACACCGTGATCAAGCGCGCCGTGGCCGGGCCGGAGCTGATCTGCCCGGCAGCTACCGATAACCAGCGTTGCACCTTGGCTTGTTCGACCGGATCGCTCGGCAGCCACTGGCCGTTGCCGTATTTGCTCGCCAGATAAACCAGAATGCCGTTGGAATCAGCGAGCACCGTACCGTTGTCGTCAATCACCGGCACTTGGCCGAAACGGTTGAGGGCGAGGAATTCAGGGGTTTTGTGTGCGCCCTTCATCAGGTCGACGAACACCAGTTCGGTCGGAACATTCAGCAGGGACAGCATCAACTCGACGCGATGCGAGTGGCCGGACAACGGATGGCGATACAGTTTGACGGCTGACTGAGACATGACGTGCTCCTGGATTATTTGAGGTCGACCCGCTGATCGTGTCGATGGGCTCATCCTGCTCCCCTGCCGCAAATCGCGGAATCCTCAGCAAATACAATCGAGCATTTCAGCCAGTGAAATAATCATCCTCGTCCTTAGGCGCGCGCAGGGATCATTTCACCGCGTGAAACAGTGGATTGCAGTTTCTGGCCATTCCCTCGCAACCGGCCGAGGGCGAACATGAGCCCACTTGAGCTTCAGCCCCTGGCGGCTCACCGGCCCGTTTGCACCCGAGGAGAATCGAAATGGACATAGCTTCGAAACCGCAGCCCTCGCCCTGGCATGAAGGTGAGCTGACCCTGCAACGTGCCGTCGGCGCGGTGGAAATGATGGTCGGTGTCGGCCAGCGGCAATTGGCCCGCGACTGGATGCCGGATCAGCACCGCGAGTTCTACGCGCAACTGCCCTTCGTCGTGCTCGGCGCCGTCGATGGCCAGGGAGACCCGTGGGCAACGCTGCGCACCGGTCAACCGGGCTTCATGGATTCGCCGTCACCGCAGGTGTTGAAGATCAAACTCGACGCGCAGCCCAACGACCCGGCCAATCAAGGCCTGCAACCCGGCGATGCGATCGGCATGCTCGGCATCGAGCTGCACACCCGTCGGCGCAATCGCATGAACGGCAATATCAGCCGCCGCGATGACAACATTCTTGAGATCGGCGTGACCCAGGCTTACGGCAACTGCCCGCGCTACATCAATCTGCGCCATTACGCCTTCGTCGACGAGACCACCGACAACGCGCTCGACTTGCCGGTCAGCGAACCCTTGGTGCGCGACATGATCACCGCCGCCGACTCGTTCTACGTGGCCACTTACGTGGTGCGCGACGGCGAGCGCCAAGTCGATGTGTCCCATCGCGGCGGCAAATCCGGTTTCGTGCATATGGACGAAGACGGCACCCTGACCATCCCGGATTTCTCCGGCAATCTGTTCTTCAACACCTTGGGCAACATTCTGCTTAACCCGCGCGCCGGGCTGACCTTCATCGATTTCGAAAGCGGCGATCTGTTGCAGATGACCGGCAGCGCAGAAGTGCTGCTCGACGATCGGCAAATCGCCGCGTTCCAAGGCGCCGAGCGCCTGTGGCGCTTCAAGCCGCAGCGCATCGTTTACCGTCAGGCCGCGCTGCCACTGCGCTGGGCCGAGCAGCCGGAAGGCGATTCGCCCAATTCGCAAATGACCGGCAGCTGGGAACAGACCCGCGAACGTCTGCAGGCCGAGGCGCTGCGCAATCAATGGCGCGCGCTGCACGTCACGCGGGTGGTCGATGAGAGTCCGCAGATCCGCTCCTTTTACCTGCAAGCCAACGACGGCTTCGGCCTGCCGCGCTTCGAACCGGGCCAGCACTTGCCGATCAAGGTCTTGCTCGACGGTCAGGATGCCGCGTCGATCCGCACCTACAGCGTGTCCAGCGCGCCGTCGGACGAGTTTCTGCGCATCAGCGTCAAACGCGACGGCTCGGTGTCTTCGCATCTGCATGATCGGGTCCAGGCACTGGATTTGATCGAAGCCCGCGCGCCGCAAGGCGATTTCACCGTCGACGCCACCGAACGCCGGCCACTGGTGCTGTTGGCCGCAGGGGTTGGGGTGACGCCGCTGCTGTCGATGCTGCGCGAGGTGGTCTATCAGGGCAAACGCATCAGCCGCATGCGCCCGACCTGGGTGGTGCAAAGCAGTCGCACCGTCGAGGATCTGGCCTTTCGCGAAGAAATCGATGCCTTGGCTGCGCGCGCGGGTGACAAGGTCAAGGTGCTGCGCGTGGTCAGCCAGCCGCCGCTGGAAGCAACAGCGCAGGGTTACGATCACGCCGGGCGCATCGACATCGCCTTGCTGAAGAGCCTGCTGCCGCTGGATGACTACGATTTCTACCTGTGCGGCCCGGGCAGCTTTACCCAGGCGCTGTACGACGGCCTGCGCAAGATGCGCATTCCCGACGATCGCATCCACGCCGAAACCTTCGGCCCGTCGACGCTGATCCGCGATGTCGAAATCAGCACCCCAGCGCCGCCACAAGTGCCGGTCGCTGAAGAGCCGGTCAAGGTGTTGTTCGCCACGTCCGGCAAAGAAGCACGCTGGGAACCGGGCAGCGGCACCTTGCTGGAACTGGCCGAGGCGCGTGGCTTGAACCCGGAGTTCAGCTGTCGCGGCGGCTCGTGCGGCACCTGCAAAACCCGCCTTACCAGCGGCCAGGTGCACTACCTCACCCCGCCGGCCATGCGCCTGGCGGACGACGAAGTGCTGATCTGCTGCGCCGCCCCGGCGCAGGGCAGCGAAACCCTGGTGCTGGACGTTTGAATAATGAGGAGGTGCACCATGGAGCCGTATGCAGAAACCAACGTGGTTTGGCCGCAAGAGAACACCGGATTGTCCGCCAGCGAATGCGAACGCAGTTTTTTGCTGCCGCAACTGATGGGCTCGCTCGCCGGTGAAACCTGCACGTTGACTGGCTCACTCAGTCAACGTGAGCATCTGCCTTCGAGCCCGAACGGCTGGTTTTCCCGTGGGCTCAAAGCGTTGTTTGCTTAGGCTTTGCCCACCGCCGCCACTCTGGCCGCCGGCCCATGCTGGCGGCTGGTGACCAGGCCAATGAACGAGATCAGCAGCGCCAGGCCAATGGTCGAAGTCACTTCCAGGCGATGTTCAGGGGTGATCATCATCACTGCCAACGCCGCGCAGATAAAGGCGATGACCAGCCAGGTGAGCCAGGGAAACAGCCACATGCGCAAGGTCATTTCGACCTTTTCCCGTTCCAGTCGGCGGCGCATGCGCAACTGCGAAATGGCGATCACCAGATACACCAGCAAGGCGATTGCGCCGGAGCTGGCGAGCAGGAACTGGAACAGCCCGGCCGGCATGAAATAGCTGAGTAACGTCACGCCTGCGCCGATCACCGTGCTGGCAATGACCGCCGCGCGTGGCACGCCAGCCGCCGAAGTCACCTTCAATGCAGGCGGCGCATCGCCGCGTCGGCCCAGCGAATAGAGCATGCGCGAGGAAATGTAGATCGAGGAGTTCATGCAACTGGCCACCGCGATCAACACGACCACGTCGACGAGGAATTTGGCGTTGGGGATGTTCATCAGTTCCAGTGCGCGCTGGTAGGAACCGACCGAGGCGAGCTGCGGGTCATTCCACGGCACCACGGAAATCACCACGAAGATCGACAGCAAATAAAAAATGCCGATACGCCAGATCACCGAGCGCGTGGCCTTGGCGATGTTCTGCGCCGGGTTGTTCGATTCCGCAGCGGCGATGGTCACCGCTTCGGTGCCGATGAAACTGAACATGATGGTGATGAAAGCGCCGACCACCGCCGACATGCCGTTCGGCGCAAAGCCGCCGTGCTCGGCCATCAGCGTGCTCAAGCCACTCGCTTCGCGCTCGGGAATCCAGCCCATCAGCACCGCAAAACCCAGGCCGATGAAACCGATGATCGCGATGACCTTGGCCATGGCGAACCAGAATTCGAACTCACCGTATTTCGACACGCTGAACAGGTTGGTGATCACCAGCAGCACGATCGACAGCAAGGCGAACAACCAGGCATCGACCTGGGGAAACCACTGATTGAGTACGTGACCGGCGGCCAGTGCTTCGATGGGAATCACCAGCACCCAGAACCACCAGTAGAGCCAGCCGATGGTGAACCCGGCCCAGCGGCCAATGGCTTGATCGGCGTAGGTGGAAAACGAGCCGGTATCGGGATGCGCCACGGCCATTTCGCCGAGCATGCGCATCACCAGCACGACCAGCAGACCGGAGAACAGATACGCGAGCAGCACCGCAGGTCCTGCGGCGGCGATGGCGTGGCCTGAGCCAACGAAAAGTCCTGCGCCGATGATGCCGGCAATGGAAAGCATGGTGACGTGACGCGGTTTGAAACCTTGCGCCAACTGACCGTTGGAGTCCTTGGGGTTCAGGCTAGTCATGGGTTCTTATTGTTCTCATGATCGACGTTTGGGCCACTGACTGAGCGTCAGGCGATCATCATTTCCGGTGTCGGCATCAGGCGAAAGCTGCGACGCAGACGCTTTGCCGACGAAATGATGCTTCACCTTACGTGGCCCGACCGCCGCGCAACTAGCCTGAGTGCGGCATGCCGATGTCTGATTTCGACATGCCACTCTCAGGCCAGCATGGGCCGGCGGCAACCGCTGCGGCGATTTACAGCGTGTAGGAAATCCCCACTTGCACGGTTCGCGGCGCGCCCGGGTAGGCGTAAACGTTGCCGAAGGCGCCTTCTTCGTAGTCGCGATCGAAGATGTTTTTCACATCGAGGTTGAGCCGCACTTTGTCGTTCACCTTGTAGAAGCTCAGCAGGTCGACCACGGTGTAACTGCCCATGGAAAACGCGGTGTTGGACGTCTGCCCGGCGCGCTCGTCGACATATTTCAGGCCGGTGCCAAGGCCAAGACCTTTGAGCGCGCCTTCCTGGAACTCGTACATGTTGAGCAGGCTGAAACTGTTCTTCGGGATGTTCAGCAGTCGGGTGCCGGAGCGCAGCGTGTTGTCCTTGGTCACCTCGGCGTCGACGTAGGCGTAACCGCCGACCACTCGCCACTCCGGGGTGAGGTTGCCGGTAACGTTGACGTCGAAACCACGGCTGCGCACTTCACCGGCGGCGACGCTGAAGGTCGAATCCACCGGGTCGGTGGTCAGCACGTTGCGTTTTTCGATCTGGTAGATCGCCGCGTCGACGCTCAACTGCTGATCCAGCGCTTCCCACTTCACGCCCATCTCGTAGGACTTGCCTTTCTCTGGAGCGAAGCCGCCGCCTTCGCGACTGGCGCCGGTGTTGGGCTTGAACGAGCGCGCGGTGTTGGCGTAGACCGCCAGGGTATCGGTCAAATCGTAGGTGATGCCGATACGCGGGGTGACGGCGTTGTCGCTGGCCTGCCAGCTCTTGCCGCCGGGCACGTAGGTTTCGTAATCGTGCTCGAAGCGCTCGAAACGTGCGCCGGCCAGCACTTTCAGTTTGTCGGTCAGGGCGACCTGATCCTGCACGAATGCCGCGTAGGTCTTGAGGTTCTCTTTATCGTGGGTCGGTGTGCGGGTCAGCGCCGGGCGTGGCTGGCCGTAGACCGGGTTGAAGATGTCGATCGGGTAGGCACTGACCGCGCCGCTGGAGCGCTGGATGATCGACTTGTAATCGTAATCTTCATACTCGATGCCGGTGAGCAAGGTGTGCTGCAGACCGCCAGTGTCGAAATGCCCGGTGAGGTTGAGCTGGGTGTCCTTATCGGTCCACTCCAGCTTGCGGTAGTTGAAGTTGCGCCCCAGCGTGCGGCCGTCAGCGGCAATGCCGTTGGCCTCGATCGCATTGCCCTTGAGCGAGCCGTCGAGCCACTGGAAACCACCGCCGAGGGTCCAGTCATCGTTGAGCATGTGCTCGAACCGCAGTTGCGCCATGTTGTTGTCGTTGTGCAGTTTGCCGACGTCCTTCTCGCCGAAGAAGGTATCGCGCGAGGCGGTGCCGATCTGCGCCGGGTAGCGCGTCACGCCGCGATCGAGCGGCGCGTTGTTGCGCATGAAATCGCCTTCGAAAATCAGCTTGGTCGCGTCGGTGGCCTGCCAGGTCAGCACCGGCGTGATGCCGTAGCGCTCGGTCTCGACATGATCGCGGAAGGTGTCACCGCCCTCGCCCACCACATTCAAGCGATAGGCCAGACGCCCTTCTTCATCCAGCGGCCCGGAAGCGTCGAGGGTGCCGCGCTTCATGCCTTGGTCATTCAACTGGCTGCCCAAGGTGACGGTGCGCTCGGGCAACGGCTGTTTCGACACCACGTTGAAGGTACCGCCAGGATCGCCACGGCCATAGAGCATGGTCGCCGGGCCGCGCAGCACTTCCAGACGCTCGATGGTGTTGGCATCGGGCATGTTCGGGTAGCCACGGTTGATCGGGAAACCGTTGCGGTAGAACTCGCCCGTAGTGAAGCCGCGCACGGTGAAGGTGGTCAGGCCCTGCCCACCGAAATTGTTCGCGCGACCGACGCCACCGGCGTAATCCAGCGCATCCTGCAAACGCGTCGCGCCGAGATCTTCGACGGCGTCCTTGGTCACCACGCTGATTGACTGCGGGGTTTCATGAATCGAAGTGTCGGTGCGCGTGGCGCTGGCCGAACGCGTCGCGCGGTAGCCTTGAACCGGGCCGTCTGCCCGTTCGTAATCCGCTGTGCCGACCACGTCGGTGGCTTCCAGCTCAAGCGTTGAAGAAGTCGGTTCGGCTGACTCAGCCCACGAGGAAGAAGACAACGCCTGCAGCACACAAATGGAAAGCAGAGTTCGACGCATGAGGTGAAAACCTTTACGAATAGGCCAGAACGAAGGGCAAAACCGCCAATAAAACGCGGCGCATGGTATACGGTCGCATTAGTAATTGAAACGTATTCCTATTTGTCATGTTGATCAGGATTGGTGAGCGGGATTCATCACTCCATCCTGAAACCGCGCATTATCAGCAGCGCGTCGATGGCCTAGGCTCGTAGAGATCCGACGTCAATCGATGGCTGCGCCGCGCTACGTGGGCGCCGCCAGCCTGTCTGAAAGGAATTTGCAGATGAAATTCGACACCCCGGCCGGCTCCAATCCGATCGACCAGCTGAACGTCATCGGCCAACCTGCCGACCGCATCGACGGCAAGCTGAAAACCACCGGCACCGCCCCCTATACCTACGAGCAAAACGCAGCGGTGCCGGACGCCGCCTATGGCTATATCGTCGGCGCCGGGATCGGCAAGGGGCGCATTGCCTCGATCAATTCGACGCAAGCGCGGGAAGCGTCCGGGGTGATTGCCATCGTCACTTACGAAAACGCCGGGGCATTGGCCAAAGGGGAGTTTTACGTAGCCAGGGCCTTGGCCGGGCCGCAGGTCGATCACTATCACCAGGCCGTGGCGATTGTCGTCGCAGACACTTTTGAACAGGCGCGCGCGGCCGCCGGCTTGCTCGACATCCGCTACGTGGCCGAGCCAGGTTCATTCGATCTGGCGGCTGCGAAAGACTCCGCAACCCCACCGCCACCGGCCGGTTTCGGCCCGCCGCCGCAGACCAGCGTCGGTGACTTCGAAGGCGCCTTCAACGCTGCGCCAGTGCAAATCGATCAGCACTACAGCACGCCTGACCAGGCCCACGCGATGATGGAACCGCACGCAACCATTGCCCGCTGGAGTGGCAAGCAATTGACCTTGTGGACATCGATCCAACAGATCAACTGGGGCGTGCGCGATCTGGCGAAAACCCTCGGCATCGCCAAGGAAGATGTGCGCCTGATCTCGCCGTATATCGGCGGTGGCTTCGGCGGTAAGGGCACGATTCTTTGCGACGCAGTGTTGGCATCCCTGGCCGCTCGACATGCCGGGCGATCGGTGAAAGTCGCGCTGCCGCGGCCGCTGATGTTCAACAACCTGACCCATCGTCCGGCGACGCTTCAGCGCCTGCGCATCGGTGCCAACCGTGACGGCGTGATCACGGCGATCGGCCACGAGAGCTGGTCGGGCAATCTGCGCGGCGGACGCGCCGAAGCGGCTACCGCGTCAACCCGCTTGCTTTACGCCGGGGCCAATCGCATGACCCGTTTGAACCTGGCCGTGCTCGATCTCGCCGAGGGTTCGGCGATGCGCGCGCCGGGCGAGGCACCGGGGATGATGGCGCTGGAAATCGCCATGGATGAACTGGCCGAAAAGCTGCAGATGGATCCGCTGCAGCTGCGCATCCTCAACGATTCGCAGGTCGATCCGGAGCAACCGGCGCGGCCGTTCTCCAAACGGCAGTTGGTGGAATGCCTGAACACTGGGGCCGAACGCTTTGGCTGGCGTCAGCGCAACCCTCAACCCGGTCAGCGCCGTGAGGGCGGTTGGCTGATCGGCATCGGGCTGGCCTCGGCGATTCGCGGCGCACCGACGACCGCTTCGGCGGCGCGGGTGCATCTCGATCGTCAAGGCGTCATCACCGTGGAAACCGACATGACCGACATCGGCACCGGCAGTTACACCATCATCGCCCAGACCGCCGCCGAAATGATGGGCGTGCCGCTGGACCGTGTCGTGGTGCACTTGGGTGATTCGCGGTTTCCGGAATCGTCGGGCTCAGGCGGCCAGTGGGGCGCCGCCTCCTCCACTGCCGGCGTGTATGCCGCGTGCGTGAAACTGCGTGAGGCCGCCGCTCGCGCCGTCGGGATTGACCCGCAGCAAGCGGAGTTTGTCGACGGGCAAATTCGCGCAGGCTCGCAGCAGGTTGGCTTGGCTCAGGCCGCAGCCAATGGCGAGCTGACGGGCGAGGACCGCATGGAATACGGTGACCTTGCCCAGCGCTTCGCCCAGCAGACCTTCGGCGCGCATTTCGCCGAGGTCGCGGTCAATGCGGCGACCGGCGAAATTCGCCTGCGTCGGCAACTGGCCGTGTGCGCCGCCGGGCGCATCCTCAACCCGAAAACTGCGCGCAGCCAGATCATTGGCGGCATGACCATGGGCGCCGGCGCGGCATTGATGGAAGAGCTGGCGGTGGATCATCGAATCGGCTTTTTCGTCAATCACGATCTGGCCGGATACGAGGTGCCGGTGCATGCCGACATTCCCCATCAGGAAGTGATCTTTCTCGATGAAGTCGACCCGTATGCCACCCCGTTGAAAGCCAAAGGCGTTGGCGAGTTGGGTATCAGCGGCGCGGCCGCGGCGATCGCCAATGCGATCTATAACGCGTGTGGCGTACGGGTGCGCGATTATCCGATTACGCTGGATAAACTCATCGGCGAGTTGTCCTACCCGGTCTGAGACTGGATCACGCAGGATATCGCCCATGTACCCCACCACCCCCGATGGCCGCTATTTTGTGGTCAAGCAACAGCTGTGGCGTTGCAGCAATCCATCACTGCCAGCCGCCAAGCGTGAGGCATTTGTAGCCGAACTCATGTCAGCGCGGCGTGCGGTCAAAGAGGCGAAGCGTGCGGAGGATGCACAGGCATTGAAGTCGGCGAGAGCTCGCGTCAACGAGGCCAAAGTCGCGCTGGGTGAACGCGGGCCGGTGTGGTGGGATGACGGCAGCCCGGATTACAACCGATTCAAAGTGAGCAATACACCGTATGCGCAGTGGTTTGCCCAACTGCCAGACAAGAACGGCGGACCTGCCTGAGTACTGATGGCCTGTAGAACCCCAATCAAACAAGCAACGCAGGTCCCCTGTGGGAGCGAGCTTGCTCGCGAATGCATTGGGTCAGGCAATGAAGATGTTGAATGTGCCGCCCTCTTCGCGAGCAAGCTCGCTCCCACATTGGATTTTGCATGTCGCCGGGATTTGGCACACGCCGCGAAAACCTGTGGGAGCGAGCTTGCTCGCGAA
>Ga0265296_1000225_pt1 | contig 102089 bp, 95 predicted proteins | sample MunlanPumphouse1_FD_189073 | JGI IMG/M metagenome (GOLD analysis project Ga0265296, IMG submission 189073) | Groundwater microbial communities from a municipal landfill in Southern Ontario, Canada - Pumphouse #1 | ecosystem: Environmental > Aquatic > Deep subsurface > Groundwater | place...
GGGTTTATGCCGCTTTTACCGAACCATTAGCCGGGCCGAACGACTCTGACCAGGATTTTGCCCAAAATATTTTAGGCAATAATGACGCTAACAACGACTTTAGTTCTTCTAATGTTGCTTCGAACGCAGATGGCAGTATTATTGAAAGACAAGAATATATGCAGACAGGAATAGGCACTACTACTGACGCGTCTTCAATGTCAACAACCCTTTTTGCCGGCCAACAGTATATCGCGGACACCCAGGGTGTTTCCAGCGCCGATTCAACAGGTAATACTGATGTGGCCGATGTCGTTGGTAATAAGACAGATACTCTTATTGAGGCAATTGGGACGACAAAGAGTTTAATGGCTTACCTGAAAGGATTAATTCAGGAACTAGATCAGAGGAAAGTACCACACGTTGCGGCCGGTACGATCACAAATAGTACTCCGACCGATGTAGTAAACATTACGGACAAAGGTGTGTTAACGGGTATTACTCAATGTGTGAGAGACAGGACTGGTACAGGAGGAGTTTGGGGAGGAGCACTTTTATTCTCAATTGATGGAGTACAGATGATATGGACGGGCAACTTTACAGTAACACAACAGCCAATAACGTACCAAGACGGACAATGGTGTATCCCGCTTAGTTTTAATCATCGATTTAATACTTCCTTACGCGTCCAACACTATGCTGCCTATGACAACAATACCGTAACGACGTATGTGACTTATACAACTGATTAAAAAATCGGAATTCTTTAAACAGCACAGTAAATTGTTAGAGAATGGATAAACAAATTCTAAAAACCAAACTTGAACAGCAAGCCAAAAATCTGGCTTGGCGGGCAATTACCACGGTTATTTTAACTTTGACCGCGGTTATTACGGTTTGGGCTTATGCGGCGTTTGTTGAGCCAACCGCTGGGCCGAATGATTCAGACCAAGACTTTGCCCAGAATATCTTAGGCAATAATGACGCTAATAATGATTTTTCTTCGTCTAACGTTGTTTCGAACGCAGACGGCAGTATTATTGAAAGGACTGAATACCTTCAACAAAAATTTACTGAAATACTGCCTAGCAAAGTATTTATTCATCCTCTTGTAGAAAATTTCGCTGGTTATCTACACCAGGATACGTCGGTAGCTGCTAACAATGCCATAACATCCACCCAAATAAAAGAGCAGACATCGCGTTATCCGTGGGCACCCGCGTGGACTTGTAGAAATAGTGCTACGGGCAGTCCGTCGTGTTATGTATATATTTCCAGTGCCCAACAATATGGTCTTTATGTTTATTCCGGTGGTGTGGGTTCAGCCAACATAGGCGCTATTTACCCCATTACCTTTGCCAGAAATGGTTTATCTACATTTGCGCCTGATCAGGATGTTTTTGTATGGGAAGCTCTGGTAAGGGCTAATCAGTATACGGATAATGGGAATACGTTTGGCATTTTTATGGGAATAGCCAATGTTGACATCGCCGCCGATTGGACAGCATCCGATTTAAGTGGAAAATCAACAGCTAATCCCGCCCGTATAGGTTTCACCACAAATAACTCGGCTGATAAACATTTGGTCGGGGTAAGTTCAAACGGGAGCACAATAGCCAACACAACTTCATTTGATGCTGTTGATCTTACTTTGTACCATCATTATAAATTCGTTTATACCGTCGGTGTGAGTGTTGAGTTCTTCTTTGATGGTGTGTCCGAGGGAACAATATCAACGAGTCTGCCAACCAGTAATGACAGGACATATATACCGATATTTCAGGCGAAATATATATCGGCTACTGTTGGAATACAAAATGTAAGTGCTGTACGATGTTATTTTCAGTCATTATAAGGGACTATTATTAAACAAAGGGAATAATAAAATAAGACAAAAATGGCCTATTTTTTAAGGAAAATGGCCGTTTTATGTTTTGGGGCTTATTCACTCTTGCCCTATTTCAAGTTTTCCTGTATAATAACGGCTGTTATCTAAACAATACTTAAAGATGAAATTAAGGAATTTCATTTTTATTTTTATTTTACAACATGGCTTCTAAAAACGGTTCTTCTTTTTCAGAAGGAAAAATTAAAATTAAGGGGGCGCGGGTTCATAACTTAAAAAACATCAGTTTGGAAATTCCCCGCAATAAATTTGTGGTGATTACCGGTCTGTCCGGCTCGGGAAAATCAAGTTTAGCTTTTGATACGATTTACGCCGAGGGCCAGCGCCGTTATGTTGAATCTTTATCCGCTTACGCCCGGCAATTTATTGGTTTAATGGATAAGCCGGACGTGGATTCAATTGAAGGTTTGTCGCCGGCAATCTCCATTGACCAGAAATCCACTTCCCATAATCCCCGTTCTACGGTCGGCACGATTACGGAAATTTATGATTATTTGCGCCTGCTTTTTGCTAGGATCGGCGTGCCCCATTGCCCGAAGTGCGGCCGAAAAGTAAAACAGCATTCTTTGGACGAAATTTTTGACCAAGTGGGAAAAACTTATTTAGGAGAGGAAATAATAATCCTCGCTCCGATTGTTAAAGACCGGAAGGGGGAACACAAGAATATCGTGGAAAGAATCGTTAAGGCCGGTTTCAGCCGCGTCAGGTTTGACGGCGCGATTTTTCCTTTGGAAGAAATAGAAGATATGATTGTGGACAAAAAGAAAAAACATACGGTGGACATCGTGATTGACCGCCTGACGGTTAGCAAAGACAAAGAGGACATAGCCCGGCTGTCGGAAAGTTTAGAAAAAGCCTTGGACCTAGCCAACGGATTGGTAACCATAACTTCTCAAAATACAAAAAGTAATTCCCAGTTGCCGGAGGAAACCACTTATTCCCAACTTTTTGCCTGCCCGGATTGCGGCATTAGTCTGCCGGAACTGGAGCCGAGGAATTTTTCCTTTAACTCGCCTCACGGCGCCTGCCCGGAATGCTCGGGGCTAGGGACGAAACTGGAAATTGATCCGCAGTTAATAATAAATTCCAATTTAACTATTGCTCAAGGCGCGATCAGGCCTTGGGCCCATAATACCGCTTCGGGGCAAACCTGGATGATGAGGATTTTGGGCACGGTCGCGGAAAAGCATGATTTTGATTTAAATACGCCCATAAAAAATTTAACCAAAGACCAGCTTAACGTTGTCCTTTATGGCTCAGGCGATAAAAATTACAACGTGGAATATTCAAGCGACCGGTTTACCGGCGAGATGACGACTGATTTTGAGGGCGTTATCCCAAATTTGGAAAGGCGTTATAAGCAAACCGAATCAGACTATATCAGGAAAGAAATTGAACAATATATGCGGGTCTTGGTCTGCCCGGCCTGCGGGGGTAAAAGGCTAAAACCGGAAATGCTGGCGGTTAAAATTGATAACCTGTCAATTCATGAAGTTTCTACCAAGGCGATAAACGAAGCCAAGAGTTTTTTCGAGCAGCTGGAAAAATCCAAAAATTTATCAGCCCGGGACAAAAAAATTTCGGCGCAAATCGTAAAAGAAATCTGCGCCCGGCTTGATTTTCTTTCCAATGTCGGGCTTGATTATTTATCTTTAGACCGGGGCGCGATTACTTTGTCGGGCGGCGAATCCCAGCGCATCCGGCTGGCGACCCAAATCGGTTCGGCCTTAGTCGGGGTTTTATATATTTTAGACGAGCCTTCAATCGGCCTCCATCAGCGGGATAACAATAAGCTTATAAACACCTTAAAAAAATTGCGGGATTTAGGCAATACCGTAATTGTGGTGGAACACGATGAAATGACAATGCTCGCGGCAGACCATATTGTTGATGTCGGCCCGGGCGCGGGAGAACATGGCGGAAAAATTATTGCCCAGGGCACGCCTAAAGAGATAAAAGCGTCTGCCTCTTCTTTAACCGGCCAGTATTTAGCCGGCAAGAAATCAATTCCAGTGCCGGCGAAATATCGGGCGGGTAACGGCAAGAATTTAACAATTTTTGGTGCAACTGAACATAATTTAAAAAATATTGATATTGCCATTCCTTTAGGAAAATTTGTGGCCATTACCGGCGTGTCTGGTTCAGGCAAGTCAACTTTAATGGACGATATTTTGGCCCGAGCTTTAAACCAGAAATTTTACCGGGCTAAAGCTGAACCTGGCCGGCATAAAAGAATTGAGGGCTGGCAACATATTGATAAAGTGATAAATATTGACCAGTCTCCCATCGGCCGCACACCCCGCTCCAACCCAGCCACTTACACCGGCGCGTTTACCCCAATTAGAGATTTATTCGCCTCTCTGCCCGAAGCCAAAATCAGAGGGTACAAAGCCGGACGTTTTTCTTTTAACGTGGTCGGCGGAAGATGCGAGGCCTGCGGCGGGGACGGGTTGGTAAAAATTGAAATGCAGTTTTTGTCTGACGTTTATGTGGAGTGCGAAGTCTGCCACGGCCAAAGATATAATAAAGAAGCTTTGGAAATTTACTATAAGGACAAAAATATTTCCGATGTTTTAAATATGACTGTGGAAGAAGCGATAAATTTTTTTAAGAATATACCGGCGATTTATCAGAAACTGGCGACTTTAAATGAAGTGGGGTTAAGCTATATAAAATTAGGCCAGAGCGCCACGACTTTATCAGGCGGGGAAGCGCAAAGGGTAAAACTGGCAACGGAACTGTCCCGCCGGGCGACCGGGAAAACTTTATATATCCTGGATGAGCCGACTACGGGTTTGCATTTTGATGATATAAAAAGGCTGCTTGAGGTTTTAGGCCAATTAGCTGATAAAGGCAATACGGTTCTAGTTATTGAACATAATTTAGACGTGATAAAATCCGTGGACTGGGTTATTGATTTAGGTCCGGAAGGCGGAGAAGCGGGCGGAGAAATCGTAGCCGCGGGCACGCCCCGGGAAGTGGCGAAAGTCAAAAAGAGTTATACGGGTCAGTATTTGGCGAAAATAATAAAATAAAAAGATGTTTGCCCCCTTTCGAAAAGGGGGTTGGGGGATTAATAAGCGCCAAGCGCTATGTTTATAAAGTCAAACAAATTTTTACCATATAATAAGGAGTTAAATAAAAAAGCAAAGCATTTAAGAAATGAAATGACGGCCGCTGAAAAGAAATTATGGTATGAATATTTGAGAGACCATCAATTTCAGTTTCTAAGGCAGAGGCCGATTGATAAGTATATAGTTGATTTTTATTGTCCTAAACTAAGGTTAGTTATAGAAATTGACGGGGAAACTCATCTCTCTAAAGAAGATAGAGAATATGATAAAAAAAGAACAAGGGCATTAGAAAGTTATGGGTTAAAAGTTTTGCGTTTTTGGAATGATGATGTTTTAACTGGAATTGAGATAGTTAGTGAAATAATAGAAAATGAAATAAAGAAATTAAAATTCATTTTGTCTTCTTCTGCAAATTAAATAATAATTTAATCCCCCTTGCCCCCTTTTCGAAAGGGGGTATTTTTAAATAAAAAAACAGGGACAGCGAATTGGTGAGATTCACTGTCCCTTTACTGCAAGCGGAGTTTCCTCCCGATAAAATGAGCTAGACCCATTATTCCCCAGTGCATGCTCCCGGTTGGATTATCCGTAGGATTGGAGCCGCGGGAGGTTGGATGGGGCGGCGGGGAGTATCGCGAAAGTTGCGTTCGCCGGAATTTCTCGGCGGCGATTCCCCGGAATGGTTCTAGTCGTGAGGTAAACTTCGCTGTCCTTTAAGGTGGACAAGTCCCTGTCTTTTCTGGTTGACAATTCCCCCGCGCTTTGGGCTTTGGTTTTTGTTCGTCGAGTCAGGAGGTCTACGACGCTCCTTCGGACGCTGTTGAGCCGCTTGCGCAGATTGTTTTCACGCCTTTTGGGCGTTCGTTGATTTTTTTCTTATTGATTTTTCAAAGATCCAGCTCCTACAACGGATCGAGCCGTTGCGGTTGGCTGACGACTTCAGCAGGCTTTGTGGCCATGCTTCCCTCGTTTTTGGTGTGGGTGGTGGAGCGGAGGTTTTTCACCGCCGCGACGAATGATTTCCTGTTCTTAGAGGCGGATCTCGCCGCTCCAGTAGCAGGCGATTATGACGAATCTGCGTACCACGCGATTGTCTCCTCGCTTTGGTTTTCCACCCCTATTCCCGTTGGCATCGTGCCCTCGCGGTTTTGGGGTGAAGTTGTTCTTCGATCTTTCCGGGCCGCTACCGTGATATCTCCCGGGGTTTTACCGGAGTTGCGTGGGAGCGGTCGCCGGCGAGATCAGATGACGGCGGTGTGACCGAGCGCCGTGGTGGCGGAGCTGACCGCGATCTTGTCCTTTTTCGGGCCGTTGGCCCTGGAGAGGGAATCGGTGTCGGGTTTGGGCGCTGCCCTGATCATGGAATGCCTCCGGCGTTGGGGGGATGGTTCAGACCCCGGTCTCCGATAATCAGAGACCGCTCTGCGGCTCTATTCTGTTACACCGCAATATTTTTTACTATTATTTTTCAACCAATATTTTTATTTTATACTTTTATATTTATTTGTCAAATAACACGATTTAACAATATATCATATCTTTTAAATATTGTCAACGGTTAAAGAGTGAAATGGTTAATATTCGTTTAAAATTAGCTAAAAATTGTTATTTAATATCCTTCTCGTTAAATACTTGAGCAGTAAAAGTTTTTAGTTTAACATTAGGGTCGTTTTTATAGCAATCCGCGGGCAGTCCAGCTTTTTGGGAGCATAACTGGCCCAAGAATTCTTCTAAATCCCAGCCGGTTTCGGTCGCTACTTGGGGCAAGAATACGCCTCCACACCCTCCTTTTTCTACAATTACTCCGTGCTCGCTAAGTTTAATATTCTGCCAATTATCAATTTCTTTTGGCACAGACAAAACGCTTATTTCATAATCTAATTTATTTAATTCATTTTCTGCCACCGGGCTGAATCTATAATCCTCGCTGCAAGCCGCTATAGCCATATCGCGCGCTACTTCCCAAAGAGGCTGGTCGGAAGGAATAATCTGGCCAATGCAGCCGCGTAGCTCTCCGGCTTTATGCAAAGTAACAAAAGCGCCCTCTTTCTTTTTCAGTCTCTCGTCTTTAATGTTAAATTCCGGAGTTTTACCTTCTCGCACATAACTTTCTACGGTTTGTCTGACAATATCCAATAATTCTTTTTTTTGATTTTTATTTAATAGTTCCGAGCTCATATTTTTTTCAGAACATTTAAAATACTTTTATGAACCTGGCCGTTGCTGGCGGCTATGTCCCTGTTATCTAAGCTCCACCTTCGGCCGGAGAAATCCGTTACCTTTCCGCCGGCTTCTCTAACCAGTAATGCGCCGGCGGCTACGTCCCAGGGATTAGTTTCGGGAATGACTATTGTTTCCACCCGGCCGCAAGCGACATAAGCTAATTCTAAGGCGGCGCTGCCCAGTTGCCGGCAATCAAGGCCGTTTAGTTTTTGTTTGGTATAATATTTGATAGCTTTTTTTATAGCTTTGGTTGTGTGGCCGTGGCAGAAAGTATTTATAATTTTTCCTTTAGAAATTTTTGAGACTTTAATTTTTTTGTTATTTAAATAGGCGCCCTTATTTTTTTCCGCCCAGTATAATTCATTTAAAACCGGAATGAAAATTATGCCCAAGATAATTTCTTTATTGTAAGCCAAGGCAATGGAAATCGACCAAAGAGGATTACGCATGGAAAAATTAGTGGTGCCGTCTAGAGGGTCAATAATCCAGAGATAATCGGATTTATTTTTTGTCCAACCGGCTTCTTCCGACAGTATCTGATGGGAGGGAAAACTTTTTTTTATGGCTTTAATTATAATTTTTTCCGCGTCTAGATCGGCTTTAGTTAAAATTTCATGGCTAGATTTCAATTCTATTTTACTTCTGTCAAAATTGGCATATTCGCGCAGGAGAACCCTGCCTGCTTTTCGGGCGGCTTCTATGGCAATATTTTTTGTTTGGTCGTTCACCCCGTTAGAAATTTTGTTATTTTTTTCGCTCATAATAATATTTCAACCTGTTTTTTAAATATTTTTTCCCCATTCCGCTCTTTAGATATTTCTCTCTGGCGAAAGCATCATATTTATTGCATGAAACTTCATAATATATTAAAATCAATGGTTTTCTCGATTTAGTGGCATAAACTTTGCCATCGTTATGGTCTTTCAGCCTTTTGATTAGATTATTCGTGCAACCAGTATACCAAAGCTTATCTTTTAAACTTTCTATGACATAGACATACCAAATATTTTTATCCGAATTTCTAACGGGGTTCATATTAACTCCAATAATTTTAATTCCAATTTATTGTTTCTCGTATTCCAGGTAGCAAAAGTGGCTTTTCCCCACATTCCTCCTAATTCTCCGGGATTGACCAATTTAACTTCATCAATTTCTTCCAAAGCGGGTTTGTGGCTGTGGCCGTAAAAAACTATATCGCAATGGCCGGAATGTAAGACTTTATCAATAAAATGGGCTTCGTGGCAAAGGCCGACAATTTGGCCATCCAATTTGAATCGGCCGGTTTTACCGAAATAGTTTATGTTTTTAAATTTTTTTAATTCTTTTTCCCCGTATAACTCAATATTACCTTTTACCAGATAAATGGAATTTTTAAATTTTTTTCCCAGAGTATGGAGAGTTTCGCTATTAGTAAGGTCGCCCGCGCAGATAATTTTTTTAATTTTATTTTTTTTACTCCAATCCAGGAATTTATTTAAATTAACTAAATTATCGTGGATATCGGCGATGATGGCAATAAGCATAAATTTAATTGGCGAAAAAATAATAAACCTCGTAAATTAAACCGAAGATAAATAAAGAAGAAAGCAGGATTATGGTTAGCTTGTTTATTTTATTTTTTATTATAGACGGTTGTTCTCTTTTCTTTTTAACTTTTAAGAGGAGCCAGATATATAAAAGGCCGATTAAGCCGCCGGTAAAAGCGCCGGCCAGGCTTACTATTTTCGTTAAGTCGCGCAGCCCCAATAAATAAAGGAGGAGCGGGATAAAACAGGCCAGGGCCCAGGCGATATTTTTATTAATTTTAAAATCCCACCAAAAAGTTTCCCGGACAGACTGGGCCACAACCAAAAAAGAAGTGATAATTGCCAGTAGCCCCAAGATTAAGGCGAAGACAATAATGCCGTCGGATAAAACCGAGCGCAGGCCGACTAAAGTGTCGGGAGAAGTATTATTCCCGGTAATCCCGACAATAACGAAAGTAAAGACCAGCATCATCGCCACCGGGATGAAAGTTCCCCAAAAAATCGCGCTTTTGATATTTTCTCTTTTTTGCGCCAGGAGTTTGCAGACTGAAGGGATAGCCGCGCTGCCGCCGACAGCGAAGAAAATCGGGCCGTAAGGCAGGAAAACATCAGGCCAGGAAACAAGCTTAAAGTTATCAAAGTTAATATAGCCCCAGCCATGCCAGGAAAGCAGGCCGACTATTAAGATTAACAAGCCGGTCATGGCTAATTCCATAGAAGCAATTAATTTTATGCCGGAAAGGACGATAAAGGCCTGTAAAAAGAAGAGAATCAAAGAGTAAATAAAAATGTTTCCGCCGAAAACCGGATTTAATAATTCATGGAGAAAAATCCCGCCAACAATAATATAAGCGAGCAGGGCGCCATAGTCGCCGACCAGGCCGATGATAAGAGAAATGACTTTCCCCTTTTTACTAATATACTTTTCCGCATAACCGGGCAGCCGGTGTTTTTCCTCGGTCGATAAAATTATTTCCGCATAAATTTTATGGAGAAAATACTGGACGGCGCCCAAAAGGGGGAGATAAACAAAAAGTAAAATAATGCCGGCCTTGTTAATGACAAAAGGAATAGAAAACATACCGACGCCGATAATGGTGCCGGCCAAAGTGGCGACAGCGTGAAAATAGTTTTTACTCATAAATAATAAATTTTCCTTGTTTAATTTGCTCTTTGTAGTTTTCTTCTAAGCTTGACCAGCTAATTAAGTTGGCCAGAAATTGTTCCTTTTCTTTTTCCGCCATGAAGTCCGGCTGGGCCAATTTTGATTTTAAGGAATAGAGATAAAATTCAGTTTTTTTATCCGCGATATTTACGCCGACAGCTAGTCCTTCCTGCGTATCAGAAGAAAAATATTGGTCAAAGATGAAATTACCCAAAGAATAAAAAATCGGTTTATTTTTATAAATTTCAAGGCCTTGGACGACATGCGGGTGGTGGCCGATTATTAGATCGGCTCCGGCATCAACTAAAACATGCGCCGTTTCCTGCTGGATTTTATTAAATCGATGCTCGTATTCTGTCCCCCAATGGATATTAACGATAACGATATCAGTCTGCCCGGCTAAATTTTCTATCGCCTTCTTTATGGCCTCATCATCCAATTTTTTATAAACCATACTGAACCCGGCCAAGCCGATTTTTTTTCCGTTCGCCCTGTTAGAAATTCCGTCATTTCTAACGGGGTAAATTTCAATAATTTTTCCGCTGCAATCTCCGCTTTGGCCGTCCTGGCAGCCGCTATAATAAAAACCTTGGGTTTCCAGGTTCTTTCTGGTTTCAATTATACCATGCTCGCCCTGGTCGGCAAAATGGTTATTAGCCAGGTTAAAGAAATTAAAATTATATTTTTTCAGATTGGAAACTATCTCCGGAGAAAAAGAAAAATCATAAGCCATCTCCGGTTTGTAATGCGCGCCTTCGTCCGCGACCGCTCCCTCAAGATTGCCGCTTATAAGGTCATAACCCCGGAAGAATTTTTTTTCGTCTAAATTTTCCAAAAGATAAGGAAAGCCCTTTTGGCTTATTTTTTCTCCCACATGGCGGTCAAGCATTATATCCCCGAGAAAAAGCGTTTTTAGGGACGAAGAGTTTTTCTCTGGCTCTATTTTCCCCGGGGCAAGAAAATAACTGTCTGTGTCTTTAATCTCCGAATAAAAAACTAGTATCAGGAAAAGACTGACAATAGAAATTGCCGCCAAACTTAATATTTTTATTTGTTTTTCCGGGTCAATTTTTAAGAGGGGATTCACCCCGTTAGAAATTTTTTTCCCTTTTTCCCCCATCATAATATTTTACCTATTTTTAAAATATTTTTTTCCACGCTAAAAATTTCGTTATTCTTTTTATTTAACCAAATTTCTAACGGGGTTCATAGTCTAATTATAACGCAAATAAAGAAAAAACCATATCAGGGTATGGTTTTTTCTTTATTTATGGATGAGATTTATCCGCCTTCGCAGAAGACCTGTGCGCAAGCATGCGGGATGAATGCTAAAACCTTCTGCTTCGGCGGATTTCGCTCCGCCGGCCGGAACAAAGAGATGCCGCATGCGTAAGCTTGCGGAGCTTCATTTTCTCATTTTTATCTCGTAATTTATTTGTTCTATCTTCCTTAAATTGCCTTTAGCTTGGTCGTATTTAGTGCGTAGGTAGCCGGTCATGTCAAAGATTATCAATTGGTCCATAATTTCATTCAGGGTGTTTTTTATTTTTTCCACTTCAGAAAATTTTCCGGCCGCCGCCTGGTTAACGGCGTAGCGGACTAATTCGCCGGTCGTATCGCAAATTCCGCCCAAATAGCTCTCAAAGCTTAAATTTACTTCTTTGATTTTATCAATTTTTTTGCTGGTAATTAAGAAATAAAACATTTTTGCTTCGGCATATTCTTCCGCTCCGGCCCGATAGGACCCTTCTTCGTTAATTCTTTTCCAACCGAAATTCTTTTCTAATTTTTGGAAAATTTTTTCTATGGCCGCGAGATTCTCTTCCGCTTGTTTAATATCTCCCCGGTGCAGAGAAAAAATTACTCTTTTGGAATCATGCAAGGCAATATTGGCTAGGCTTATAATTTGCCGGCGCTGGCTATTTTGCTCGTCATGGTCCTTTTTTAATTTCTCAATGAATTTTTTGTTTATCATATGAACACGAATAGTCGCGAATAAACACGAATAAAACGAATTATTGTAATCGTGCTCGCTTGTTAAAATTAAAAACTGTAAAAATATTCCTAATTAACTAATCAACTAATTAACTAATTTATTTTTCCTCCGCCACCCTAAAGACTTCATCAACGCTGGTAGTTCCCGCCAAGGCTTTTAAAAGGCCGTCCTGGACCATGGTCACCATCCCGTTTTTAACCGCAATTTCCCGGATATCATATTCGCTTAACTGCCCGGACAAAATCAGCTTTTCTATTTCTTTATTCATAATTAAAATTTCATAAATTCCGATCCGCCCTTTATAGCCGATTTCCTGGCAAACCGGACAACCGGTGCCTTTGTAAAATTTTAGGTTATTAAAATCAATTTCCTTTTTGTCTTCCTCCGTTAGTTTTTCTAAAATTTCTTTCACTCTTTTTAAAGTTTCCTCGTCAACTTCCGCCGGCTGTTTGCATTTTGCGCAAAGCCGCCTGACTAAACGCTGGCCGATTATGGCGTTAATGGCCGGGGCCAGCAAAAATGATTTAGCGCCCATAGATAAAAACCTGGGAATAGCGCCGGCGGCGTCATTAGTGTGGATAGTGGACAAAACCAGATGGCCGGTTAAAGCCGCCTGGATGGCGACTTCCGCCGTTTCCAAATCGCGGATTTCGCCGACCATAATCACATCCGGGTCTTGGCGGACAATCGAGCGCAGGGCTTTGCCGAAAGTATAGTCTTTATTGGTTTGGGATTGGTTTATTCCTTGAAGCTGGTATTCAATCGGGTCTTCAACCGTTATGATTTTAGTTTCCGGGCTGTTTAGTTTTTTTAAGATGGCGTAAAGGGTGGTAGTTTTGCCGGATCCGGTCGGCCCGGTCGTAACAATCATGCCATTAGGCCGCTCCACTTCTTTTTTCAGCTGGTTAAAAGATTTGTCTCTTATGCCTAAATCTTCAAAAGCCAATCCGACCGTGCTGGAACGCAGGAGCCTCATAACCACGCTTTCGCCATAGTTGGTGGGAAGAAAAGAGACCCTGATATCAATTCGTTCCTTTTTGGTATAAATGGAAATGCGGCCGTCTTGGGGCTTATCATTAATATTGATTTTCACGCCGGCCAAACCTTTTAAGCGGGAAATAATTTTTTGCCAGAACTGTTTGTCCAAAATAGCGATATCATGCAGGACGCCGTCAATTCTTAACCTCACCTTTATTTCCTTTTCTTCCGCCTCTATGTGCATATCCGAAGAGCCGGATTTAATGGCTGCCGCCATGATAATGGTAATGGTATCGCTAATTTGGGCGCCGTTAATTTTTTCCTGCAGATCGCGGAAAGAGGAAAATTCTTCGCTGTATTTTTCCAGTTCTTCTTCGCTTATGCTTACTCCTTTTATATGCTTTGTGATTTTCGGGATTGTTCTATAAAGTTTTAAAGCGTAGTTTAAGCTAAAAGAAGAAATTAAATAGATTTTTCCCTCGGTATGGTATTTTTCATTTATTTTTTTAAAAAGTTCTTCAACCTCGTTATTTCCCGGCTCCGCCGTTCCTAAGTGGATATTCCGGCCGTCATAATGAAAACAGACCGTTTTTAAGCGGCGGGCTTCCTTTTCTTCTATAAGAGAAATCGCTTCGGGGCTGATAGGAAAGCCGTATAAGTTAATATAAGGCAAACCTAAGCCAACCGCCTCTCTTTCCGCCGCCGCCTCCGCTTCTTTCATTTTTATTTCCCCCTGTTTTTTTGAAAATTTGGCCTGGGCGCTTTCGTCCTCGGCTTCCCCCGCGGGCGTGATTAAATCTTCAATTGACTGGCTATTTTCAGACATAGACTTTTTTATTAGCGTTATAACTAAATCATAACAAAATATGGAAAATAAATAAAGAAGGCGGGTCGCCTTCTTTATTTATAAAAATTTTTATTTTTCCTTATTTTTTCCATTCTTCAACGATTCTTTCAATCTTACTCACTCCCCCGCGGCCGATTAACTCCGTAAAAAGACCGGTCCAGGAAACCGTCTGAAAAGTTGTTAAAGCCGCGCCACCGCCGACAATAATAGTTAATAGAACTATTAAGCCAATAACAATTATCAGCCAGAAACCGATAAATGATATGGCTTTATAGAGGATAAGAGCCAGAAACAAGAAAGGCACAATCAGGATTAAGACAGCTAAAATTATACCCAAGCCAACCAGGAAGTTGATAAAAAATAAGATAAAAGCCATTTCTATGCTTATCAGCCAGTTTTTAGTAAACAACTGCCAGCCCTCTTTTATGGCGTTTATAAAATTGCTGCCTTTTATAACCACATAGCAGATAGCGTATTTAATTATAAAAGATAGGACAATGGCCAGCGGGATAAAAATTATAAACAGAATTATATATAAGGAGCCATTTACGACCGGGTTCATTTTAGCCGCCCAAAAGACAACCGGCAGGCTGATAAAGAAAAAGGCTAGGCAGATAATAATTTTTATAATTATATTTAACCCCAGGACCGGCCAGAAATATCTGACTCCGGCCGCCACTCCTCTTCTAACTCCGGAAGATAGCTCCTTTTTTCCGCTGATAATTTCCGCTGAATTATTCACTAAAGCGGTTTGGGAAACAGTCATCAGCCAGATCAAAAAAACTATGAGAGCTAAAATAATTAAGCTTACCAGAATTAAAACAATGGCCGTAAAGGGGTCATTTTTCAGGAGCTCGCCCATATTAGCCAAACCGCTTCGGCTAAAGATTCCGGTTTCCGCCAGCCGGGAAAAATTAGGGAAAAGATTCTGAGCCGTGTCGCCGCCGATTCCTTGCACGAGAACCTGATATTCTCCGCCGCCGCCGATTAAAGTGGCGAATAAACCGAAGAACCATAAATATTTGTGGCGCCAGGTAATGGAGAGAGCTTGTTTTAAAATGTTGCGATAAAGAGACATATTTTTAAAATTAAAAAATAAAAATATTAAATAAAAATAAAGTTATTTGTAGCTATATTTATATTATAACATAATATTTTAGAATCAAGAAGCGGGAGGGTATTATTTTGTTTTAGTTGACAAAAATTGGGTTATATGCTATATTTTTAAATCAAAATTATAGTCCATTAACATAACAGAACCAGGAGGCAATTATGCCGGGTAATAGCGAGGAAGACCGAGTAAGAAAAAAGATTCTGATAGTCTGTGAGGTTTTTGTTCGGCAAAACATCATGAGAAATATTCTGTCTTCCATTTTTAAGGGAGCAGAGTTAATCGTGATGAAAGATGCGAAAGACGCGCTTCCTTATTTATGCGCGAATCGGCATGAAATAAGTTATATTTTTTGCTGCCACAGCGACAAGACAGACAGCCTTGCCTTTTTGCAGATGTGGCGGGAAGTTGAGGAATTTTCGTCTTTACCATTCATCGTAGTAGTAATGGACGAAAATTTTGTCAGGGTTAGCGAAGAAGCGAAGAAGAAGGGAGCTATTTTTATCCGATTCCCCCGAAACCCAGACAGAAAATCCTGCGCTGACCTTATCGCTGGCGAAATTGCCAGAAGGGAAATGATGCAGAGAAGGAAAGATAAGTGAGCCGTTTTTTTTCAAAAAAACGGCTCTTTTTTATAGTTTGACTTTCAAGGGAAAATTAGGTAAATTTAAAGCATAAAAACAACTAACCCAAGGAGGAAAAACCCCAGTGAGATAAAGTAATGTCTCACGGGGTAAAGGAGGGTTAGTTTTTTTGTCCTTTGACAGACGAATAACGTATTTTTGGATAAATCACACTAAACCGAAGGGAGATTGGAAATGTTAATGCATTTCTACTCAAGAATCAGTCCCACCGAAGAGCTCTGCTATAACGTAGAAGTTGACGGCGCTTTTTCTCGTCGTCAGATTAAAAAGTTAAAGAGTTTCTTCAGGGAAAAAGGCACGGAGCATATTTTCTCCGCCAGCCGCCTAAGAGGCGACGTGGCGGAGGTGGGACCTCACCCGCAGATGCGGACAAATTTTTGTTCGCAGGCCATTGAGCTCTTGCATGACTGCGGATTGTTCAAAATTAAAATTGTGGAGGTATCACGGAGAATCGTAGTCCCGGCCGGTGTTGACCGCGACTCGTTTGTGGCGGATTTGTATGATCCGATGCGGGAACGTATTTACTATGAACCTTTGCAAAGTTTTGTGTCTAACATCGTTCCGCCTCCGGTAATAACTGTACCCCTATTGGGTGAAGGTATGGAGGCGATGGCCCGGGCTAACAAAGAATATAAACTCGGGTTTGATTCGCAGTTTCAAGAACATTTCTTCAATTTGTTTGTGAATTACCTCAAACGCAATCCGACTAACGCCGAACTTATTCAGTTAGCGGCAATGTGCTCAAACCATTCGTTTCACACCTTATTCGGAGCAGTGGTGAGTATCGACGGCCAACGGATGGCGCACACCTTGATGGAGCTTATCAAAGAGCCCTGGCGCCGGAATCCTGGCAACAGTGTCGTTGCTTTTCATGACAATGCTAGTGCAATTAGGGGAGCTATGGCGCGCATATTGCAGCCGGAAAATCCTGGGCAACCTAGCCGGATGATTTTTCAGGAAGCTTTATGGCACATCTCCACAACCGTGGAAACGCATTGTTACCCCACGCTCTGGTGCCCCTGGCCAGGAGCGCAAACCGGTATTGGTGGCTGTTTGCGCGACGGACTGGCTATTGGTCGCGGTGGTGATCATCGCCATGCCATTGCCGGATTCTACACGGGCAACTTATTTATCGATGATTACCCCATGCCCTGGGAAATAGGAGCGCCAATGTTTCCTTCAAGGGTAATGGCGTCTCCGCTTCGGATTATCAAAGACGCGACTTGGGGAACTTGGGCCTATGGCAACCAGTATGGTGTTCCGGTAACTCAGGGAGTCGCCCGGACGTTTGGCATGATTTTCCCCAGCGGAGAACATTACGAGTATTACAAGCCAATTATGATGGCCGGACTTCATGGCGGTGTTCGCGATGAGCATGCTGCCAAAGGCAAAGCCAGCAAGGGATTGACAATCGTTGGAATCGGCGGACCAGGATACCGGATTGGTTATTTCGGCGGTCCTGGTTCAAGCGAGATAACCGATGAAGCAAAGGAAGTTTCTGATCGTAATGCTGTACAACGCGGCGACTCTCTAATGGGTCAGGTAACCTGGCGGGTTATTCGGGCCTGTACCGAACTCGGCTCCAGAAATCCGATTATTTCAATCCATGACCAGGGCGCGGTCGGACCTTGCGGGGTTCTTACCGAACTCATCGAGAAGTCTGGCGGACGCATCAGCATCCGCAAGATCCATTTGGGTGATTCGACTTTGTCGTTTGTGGAGATATGGGTTTGCGAATACCAGGAAAGATACGGTCTTCTTATCCATCCGGATGATCTTGATCTCTTTATCTCCATCTGCGACTATGAAGGTTGCCCGGTTGAGATTTTGGGCGAAGTCACAGGCGACGGCAATATTGTCGTTTATGACGAACTCGATGGTTCAACACCCATTGATTTTCCAATCGAGGCCGCGCGGGCCGGATTACCGCAAAAGGTTATTACCGATAAGGCTCCGGCTTATTTGGGCGGTCCGATTACTATTCCTGGAAACCTGACGCTGTCCGAAGCTCTTGACTGGGTAATGAAATTTCCGCATGTCGGGAGCAAGGACTGGCTCGTAGACCGGGTAGACACTACGGTCGGCGGTCTGGTTGTCCAAAACCAGCGTTGCGGTCCGCATCGCTTGCCATTATCCAATGTGGCAGTGTCGGCTTTAGACTTTTTGGGCAAAATCGGAAGCGTTACGGCTTTGGGCGAATGTCCGCCGAAGATGATGCTTAATCCTCGGGCCGGCGCGCGTATGGCGGTAGCGGAAATGCTTACTAATCTTGCAGCCGCTCGAATTACCAAACGTGAGGATATCAGGGCGTCTGTGAATTGGATGTGGCCGGCAAAAGGCATCCCGGGCGGCGTTGCCAAGCTTTATTATGCTATGGAAGCGTTGACCGAGTTTATGATGGCTTTAGGAATTGCCTGCGACGGCGGTAAAGATTCTACATCTTTGGCCGCTCTTATCGCCAAGATGCTTATCAAATCCCCGGAAACCTTAGTGATTACCGGGTATGCGATGGTGCCGGATTTCCGAGAAGTCGCCACGCCGAATATTAAGTCGCCGGGTCAGAGCCGATTGCTTTATATTGATTTTGGCGGCGGCAAATACCGGCTGGGCGGATCGGCTTTCCTGCAATATCTAAAACAACTTGGCGAGGAGTGTCCGGACATTGAAGACAGAGATCTGTTTGTCCGCGCCTGGGAAGCAATTCAGAGACTTCATGATATGGGCAAACTCTTATCGCTTCACGATCGCAGTTGCGGCGGGCTCTTGATTACTATTCTTGAGATGCTTTTCGCCGGCGATTGTGGGGCATCAGTTAGTCTTAAGGGCGCCGATATCTGGGGCAAGATGTTTGCGGAAGAAGCCGGGTTTGTTTTGGAAATTCATGAAGATGATCTCCCGGACGTGCTGGCGTTGTTTGAAAAATGCGATGTGCCGGTAGTTGAAATCGGCCGGACAAAGGTTGAGAAAACCGTTAAGGTCGCTTTCAACAACGAAATCGTTCTGGCCGGATCAGTTCCGGAACTGCGGAGCGCTCATCGGGAAACAAGCCACCAGATTGACCGGCTGCAAATCAACCCGGTTTGCGCAGACCAAGCCAAGCAAAATTTGCTTGATCCCGGAATCCCGTCCCTGGAACTTACTTTCACTCCCAGACCAACACCCCGGGAAATTTTAGAAGGAGGATTAAAGCCGCGGGTGGCGGTTTTGCGCAACAAGGGAACGAATGGAGACCGGGAAATGATTGCCGCTTTCAAGGCAGTCGGCTTCGAGGTTTACGACGTGCACATGAAAGCTCTGATTACCGGGCAGATAACCCTTGATTTCTTCCAGGGCATTGTTTTCGCCGGCGGATTTTCCTTTGCCGATATTTTCGGCGCTGGCAAGGGTTGGGCGATGCAGGTTCGGGAATGCCTGGCCGGGCAACTCAAAAAATTCATGGCTAGGCCCAATACCTGGATTCTCGGGGTCTGCAATGGTTGTCAGGCTGGCGCGCTCTTGGGCTTAGCGCCATTCGAGAAGCTTGACCGTAAACGGCAGCCGCTTTTCCTCAGGAATACGTCGAGAGCATTTGAATCTCGATCAGTCGAAGTCGGGATACTGAAAAGCCCTTCGATCATGTTCACGGATATGGCCGGCTCGCGTCTTACTATTCCGGTAGCGCATGGAGAAGGACGGATGTGGTTCCCGGATGAGGGAGCGATCCGCGAAGTGGCGGAAAATTATCTCGCTACTATGGCGTTCGTTGACAACTCTGGCAGCCCGACCATGGATTATCCCCTTAATCCGAACGGTTCGGTTTATGGCTGGACTGGCCTCTGTGATCCTACGGGCCGGTTTAATCTTATGATGCCGCATCCGGAACGGATCTTTCTTCTGCAACAATGGCCGTGGCTGCCGCAAGGATGGGATGACCTTCTGGCCTCTCCGTGGATTCGGCTATTCCAGAATTTTTACGCGTTCTCGGTCGCGCATTGTGATTAAGAATTGATCTTTTTTAAACATGAAATAACCCGCTAGACTTAGAGGAACTAGCGGGTTTTGTTTTTAAGTGAAGTTTAAGCGGGCTAATGCCCGCACTATCTTCACATCCCGCTGCTTCCAAAAAATTTGTTTAATTTTTAAAAGTTTTTTCAAGAAGTAGCGGCTTCGCCTTTCTTTCGGCTGCTTTAAAAGTTTTAATTCGCCGAAGCAGCGGGATATACCGGTCCGCCCCGCCCATTGCGAGGAGCGTGGCGGCTTTCGGTATAAAAAAAGAGGCTCGGCTAAACGTGATTGAGTTATCACGCTTAACCGAGCCAAAAGTTACCACCAGTCGTCCCAGCTCCAGCCGCCCATTTTATACCTCTGCCGTTTCGGTTTCGGGTTCAGACAGTATCTGTCGTGCCACGAGGAGTATTCTCCCTGCCTTTTTTGGGAAAGCTTGGAGAACTCTTTCTATCTGTTCCATCGCTAGTTCCTCGGGCGTTAGCGGTTTTTCATTTTTTTTAGCCATTTTGTTTCCTCTTTCTGCGGTGATATTTGTTTTTTTACCATTTTCCCCAAGGGCCGGGTCCCATCCTGCCGACAAAACCTTTTCTGTCTTGATGATCCAGGTTTTCCCCTGTTGCCTTTACGGAATTCGGAAATCCCGTTTCCGCTGTTTCGGCGTTTGATTGTTTTTTGTCATTTCCGGTAAAGTCAGCCGGATTTTTTTCTTGTTCAGCCATTGTTCCCTCCTTTTGGGTTGGCTGTTTGTTTTTAAAAAGGACGTGAAATTTTTGTGCGGTTTTCCGATACAAAAAACTGGCTCCCCTGTACGAGGAGCCAGTTTTCGTTTTCCCTAGTGAGTCTAACTTATATAGTTAAAGCATCACAAAAAACTGATCTCCTCGTAAGACCATAAAACCAGAAACCGAAGAAATAAGTTTTTCGTAATGCCTTAGTCATAAAATATTGAGTTTACCCCGTTAGATAATATATTTAATGGGATTTTACTCTCTGTGGATAATTATATCATAGATATTGGTAAAGTCAAACGAAATGTGGATTTTTATGATTTTTATTATATAAATTAGCTAATATTAGATATAAATTAAAAGGCAACTTGTTTTTAGCAAATTGCCTTTATTTCCCAAATTTTTGCATTTCAGGCCGTTAAGTCCTGAAAGCAGTTGAGCATGGCCTTAGCTAAAGCCATATGGGAGTTGGTTGGGTGTTTTCCACCTCTTTTGCAGCTTCGGCCATCTCCATTTGAGCCAATCCGGATATGGGCGTGAGCTTTACATCCGCCTTTATAAGGCGAGTTAGCTCCGCAAGAAAGAAGAACTATTTCCTGGCCATCGCCTAAGACAGGGGCGCAAGAAACAAACATTTCTCTTATTGCCCTGAATATGGCATGATGGACATTTTCTTTTCCCTGGCTAGCGCAGGCAACCTTTTTTTCGCCCGCTGAAGTGGCGAAAACCAGGGTAGCAGTCGGAACCATTTCCGTCCCATCTGATACCTGCACAGTTTTTACGGCGAGATTAGCAATCATTTTTTTTCCTTGTTTAGAGATCCATTATGCCGACGAAGGTTATTTCTTCCCCATTCCACCAAGTCAATTTTTCATCAGGGCTGGGGCTTTTAGGCGGTTCGTTTTCTTGGCCATCCGTTCCCGGTTTTTTCTCGTCTTCTTTCATCTTGCGCCTCCTTGGTTATGGATAATTGTGCGGTTGCATACTTCGTAATGAACAATCAAAAAAACCACCCCATTTGGGTGGCTTTCCTATAATATTATTTATAATTCTATTTATCTTTTATCTGTACGAAAACAAGCCACCCGAGAGGGAAGTAAGAGCAACAATCCTAACAGCAAATTTTTTTGGATAACTTGTTTCATATTGTTAAAACCAGTATAGCATGCCCAGAAAAAAAAGCAACCCCCTTGCAAAATAAATTTTACAAGGGGGTTTTTATAGTTATTCTTTTCCCTCCTTTTCTTTTTCTTTAACAATTCGGTAAAGATAGGCATCCCAAAGAACTTCCCAGCTAGCTTCTTGGAAATCAGCATTAACACCGATGACAGTCCAGGATTCGTGCTCATCAGTAAAAGTAGCGATTACCCTGACTTTAGCCGCGGTGTCAAGTTCGAGATTAAAGACTTCCATCTTGAAATCAGCCAGCTTTACTTCTTCTAAGAAAGAAAAATAAGGAAGTAAAGCTCGGCGCAGAGCCTGGTTTAGGCCGTCAACTCCGCCTGCTCCCTCGGCGTTAACCAGCTCTTTTTTACCATCTACAAATATGGTTAGGCTGGCTTCACTTTGGACTGGTTGCCGGCGGATTTTTTCATCCCATGTTCTCCATTTTTCGAATCTAGGAAGGAGCGGAAGTTTTCCTAATTTTCCCAGGAGCCACAGATAAAGAGATGCCCGAGCCTGTCCCAAATCTTTGCCCTCGTCGCAGAACCGGTTAAAATCAGCCATGAATTCTTTGGCTAATTTTTTGGTGATAACCAGGCCAAGCTCTTTTGCCACTTGCACTAAAGTAGAAGCTCCGGAGCCTTTCCCCAGTTCGGTTCTTTTCTTGTTGCCGACAAATTTTGGGGGAGCATGGAGGTAGCTGCCAGGGTCCCTGGCAAGGCCATCTGAATGCATGCCAACTTTAGTAGCGAAGGCATTTTCTCCTACCCAGGGTTCAGACGGGTTTGGCTTGATGTTTAACGCCCGGCAGACGAGGAGATAGACAGAGCAAAGCTTTCGCAGGGAGTTAAGGGGAAAATTGTTTATTCCCCGCTCTTTCCAAACTAGGTTAGGAAGAAACGTAGTTATGGCTGCGTTGCCGGCTCTCTCACCGATGGTGCCGATCGTTCCCTGAATATGGCTTACGCCTAACCTCCAAGCTAGTTCAGATAGAGCCGAAGCTCTTCCTTGGTCATTGTGAAAATGGACGCCAAGCCGTTCCAGGGGAATGATTTTTGAAACCTCGGTGATTACTTGTTCAACTTGATCAAAATCCATTCCACCGTTGGTGTCGCAGAGGACTATCCAACTTACCCCGGATTCGGCCGCGGTCTGAAGAATTTTTTGGGCATAGTCTCTGTCACCATTTAACCAGGCGTCAAAAGCATGTTCGGCGTCAAAGATTACTTCTAATCCAGCCTCTACCAAAGTTCTTATCGAATCCCCGATAACCCGGAGATAATCATCCGGATCCTGCCTTAATGATTTTTCCACATCCCGCCGACGGGTTTTGCCAACCAAGACGCCAACTGGAACCCCGAGCTTTATGATGTTTTTTACATCATTCGGATGAGTTCGGCCAAAAACGGCAATCTTAGCTTTTAGTTTCAAAACTAGCGCTTTCTTGACAATTTCCTGGGTACTATTATGGAGATCTGCAAAACCTAATTCCAGGTACTTGACGCCTAATTTAGAAATCGCAGAAGCCGCTTTTAAAACATCAGCGGTGTTAGTTATTTCTGCTTCCATCCCTTGGGCGCCGTCCCGAAAAGTCGTGTCCAAAACTACTAATTTCCTTCCCATCTTTTACCTCCGTTGATGGTTGCGGTTTTTATCTGTTAAGAAACATTTTTCAAAGAGCCAAAAAATAGACTAAACAAAAAATCGCCTTGCTTTGAAGACGATTTTTTGACGATTTTTATTTTAATATTTTGTTTATTCTAATTTTGCCTTCAAAGCACAATAAAAGTGATTATCAATAATGATAATCCCGATAATGCCAATAATAACTATTGTGCCTTGGATTAGATTCATATTATTATTTTTATCTTAAAGGATTATTTTTAATTTGTCAAATGCTTTATAAAATTAGGCAAATTCGGCTTTCCCGCTAATTTGCCAAAAGCCTTTAAATAATATAGAATAAAGATATATTTACTATATTATTTACAAAAATTATATGGCAAAAGTTATAACGGACAAAGACAAAATTGAGGAAGTTTTAGAGCGGGGAGTGGAAAATATTTATCCCAATCGCGAGGAGCTGGAGAAATTTTTATTGTCGGGGAAGAAATTAAGGATTTATAACGGCATTGATCCAACGGGCGAATTGCACATAGGCCACGGGGTGGTCTTAAAAAAACTTCGCCAATTTCAGGATTTAGGGCATGAAGTAATTGTTTTAATTGGTGATTTCACCGCCCGGATTGGCGATCCGACCGATAAATTATCCGCCCGCAAGAAATTATCAAAAAAACAGGTTGAAGAAAATTCAGCTAATTATAAAAAGCTTATTGGGAAAATTTTAGATTTAAAAAAATCAAATGTCCGATTTTTGCATAACGAGAAATGGACCAACAAGTTAAGGCCGGAGGATATGCTTGAACTCGCTTCTTATTTTACGGTTTCCCGGCTGCTGGAGCGCGATATGTTCCAGGAAAGAATCAAGCAAGAGAAAGAAATTTATGTCCATGAATTTTTATATCCTATCTTTCAGGCTTATGACAGCGTCACCATGGATGTTGATATGGAAATCGGCGGCAATGACCAGACGTTTAATATGTTAGCTGGCCGGACTTTGATGAGAAAAATGAAAAATAAAGAAAAATTTGTTCTGACTACTAAGTTGTTAGTTGATTCTGCCGGAAAGAAAATGGGCAAAACCGAAGGCAATATGGTTAATCTAGATGAGAAACCTTGGAATATGTATGGCAAAATTATGTCTTGGTCGGACGGGCTTATCGGGATAGGCTTTGAGATTTGTACCAACTTGCCTTTTGACGAAGCGAAAAAAATGCAGGCAGAATTGAATGAGGGGAAAATTAATCCCAGAGATTTAAAAATGAAATTGGCTTATGAAATTGTAAAAATTTATCATGGCGAAAAAGAAGCTAAGGCGGCGCAGGATTATTTTATTAAAACTATACAAAAGAAGGAAACGCCGGATGAAGTTAAGAGTAAAAAGCTAAAAGTAAAAAGTATAAATATAGTTGATCTATTGGTGGAGGTGGAACTGGCGAGCAGCAAGAGCGAAGCGCGGCGCTTAATTGAGCAGGGAGGTATAAAAGTAGATGAAAAAGTTGTAAAAGATATTAACGTGAAAGTTGAAGCGACAAAAGATGGTATTTTGATACAGAGAGGAAAGAGGCAGTTCGTCAGAGTAGTTGGTAGTTAATTTGACGCTTCGCTAGGACCTGCTTTTGTCATCCGGCCTTTTTTTTCTTTGTCATCCCGGCCTCCGAGCCGGGATCCAGGGTCAGGCGGCACGGACGCTGCATATAACATGAAGGGGGAAAGAAATTATTACGTCTATATTTTAGCCAGTAGAAGAAATGGCACATTATATATTGGCGTGACTAATAATTTATTAAATAGAGGTTTCCAGCACAAAATAAAAAAAGTAATTACCGAAAATTTTTCTTTATAATTAAATCTATTTGTTTGTCGTAGAATATGTCAAAATTAATAAATTATAGGGATATCCCAGTTGAAAAATGGTCGAAATCATTAAATATAAAATGGAGTTTCGATTTAAAAAATCAAGTATATGACCGGTACAGGGAAGAGGCATATTATGATGATGGCACTCAATTTATAGCTGGCTGGGTAAATATGGATGTTTTTTTTCACTCCATACCTAAATTACATCAATTAAAGGGTAATGATATTTGGAAGTATAGAAATGTAAATAAAATAAACGGAGCAATAAATTTTTGGAAAAAGGGAGGAAAAATGACACCACCTATTATTGATACATTGGTAAATTATTCTAAATCGGCTAGACTGCCAATTTTAAAGATAAAAGATGGAATAATTATCAGAGCAGGATTCCATAGATTTTCAGTCTGTTGTCTGGTTAATTTAGATGAAATGCCATTTTTTACACCAGTAGAATCACAAAAAGATGTTGAGGCAAAATTAGGGGTTGTTCGTTGGGTTTAAATTATAATTTTTTTAAAACCATTTCAACTATATCCCAAGCTCTGAAATTTATTTGTAGTTTGTACGGTTTAACCCTGGATTCCCGCCTGTGCGGGAATGACAGTAACGGGGGGCACTAACATTAAGACTATGTATACTTTAGAAAAAATAAAAGAACATATTGCGGAAAAAATAAATAAGGCGCTTGGCGGGACTTCGACTGGCTTCCCTCAACGAAGTTCGGGACAGGCAGCACGGGGGATTATCCAGGCGTCGGCTTTAGTTTATCCGCCGGAATCGGCAATGGGAGATTTAAGTTTGTCTTGCTTCCAGTTAGTAAAAGCGACAAAAAAATCTCCGGCCGAGTCAGCGGATTTTCTAATCGGCAAGATTTCGGCTGATGATATGGTTGTTAATTTGAGAGCGGTTGGTCCGTATCTTAATTTTACGATTAACAAAGAATATTTAACCGGGGAAGTGATAAAAGAAATATTTAAAGAGAAGGAGGGGTATGGAAAAAATAAATCAGGCAAAAGCGAAAAAGTAATGATAGAATATTCCAACGCCAATACCCACAAAGAATATCATGTCGGGCATCTGCGTAATATCTGCTACGGGGAAGCGGTCAGGAGTATTTTAGAAGTTAACGGATATAAAGTAATTCCGGTTTCCTATATTAATGATTTTGGCATCCATGTGGCCAAGACTTTATGGAATTATGAAAATTTCATAAAAGAAAAAAAATTGGGAGAAAAAGTAGAAGCGATGCCAGCCGAAGAAAAAGGTTATCTTCTTGGAGAAATTTATGTTGACGCCTGTAGGCGGGAGGAAAAAGATAAAACCGCCAAGACCATGGTCGGCTTTATGATGAAGAAAATTGAAAGCCGGAAAGGCGCTGAATTTGAGCTTTGGCAGAAAACCAGAGACTGGAGCATAAAATATTTTGATAAAATTTACAAAGAATTGGGAGTTGAATTTAAGGAAATTTTTTACGAAAGCCAGTTTATAGACAAGGGTTTAAAAATGGTGAAAGAACTTTTGGCTAAAGGGATTTTGAAAAAAAGCGAAGGGGCGGTGATTGCTGATTTGGAAAAATTAGGCGTGCTTTTATTCCTGCGTTCGGACGGCACCGCCCTTTATCCGGTCGCGGATATCCCCCTGGCAATTGAGAAATTTAAGAAATATAAAATTAAAAAATCGATTTATGTCGTGGATATCCGGCAGGGCTTGTATTTTAAGCAATTAATTTCTTTGCTTCGCCAGATGGGATATAACCAGGAAATTATTCATCTTGGCTATGAATTTGTAAAATTACCTTCGGGCATGATGTCTTCCCGGACCGGCAATGTTATTACCTATAGGAGTTTAAAAGAGGAGATGCTTAGTCAAGCTATAAAAGAAACGAGAAAGAGGCATAAGGACTGGCCGCAGAAAAGAGTGGAAGAAGCGGCAGGAAAAATCACTTTGGGCGCGATGAAATTTGAGATGATGAAAGTTAGCGCCGGCAGCGTTATTACTTTTGATACGGCCAAGGCCCTGCAGTTTGAAGGCTATACCGCGGCTTATCTGCAATATACGTACGCCAGGATTCAGAGTATATTTAAAAAGGCAAAAGGCAAAAGGCAAAAGGCAAAAGTTGATAATTTGAAAGAAGAAAAAGAAAATAATTTAATTATCAAGCTGGCGAAATATCCGGAAGCGGTTAGAAAAGCCGGGGAGAGTTATGACCCGGCGGAAATTTCCAAGTATTTATTTGAACTAGGGCAGGATTTTAATGATTATTATCATAGCGTGCCGGTTTTAAAAGCCGATGATGATATTCGCGAAGCAAGACTGGCAATGCTGGCCGCTATCAGCCAGGTATTGAAAAATGGGTTAGAATTATTAGGGATAGAGGCGATGGAAGAAATGTAAATATTATTAATAATATGGGAGTAGTTAAGAAAAAATTAATGGTTGTCGGTAATTGGGCAGTAATTGTAAAAAGTAAAAAAGTACTGATGGTTAAAAGAGATGATCAGGAAATATTGGGAGCCGGAACCTGGAGCATCCCAGGCGGTAAATCCGAGAAAGGAAAAGATTGCTATAAGAATTTAGATAGGGAAGTTTTAGAGGAATCAAATTTAAAAATAAAGAATCCTGAATTTCTCTTGCATCTGGCTTGGCCCAGGGAAAACGATTGGGTAATGGGATTTTTCTGGTTAGTTGATTATAAATCAGGTCAGGTTAAATTAAACCGCGAGCATACAGACTATAAGTGGATTTCCGGAGAAGAGGCTAAAAAGATTAAGACAACAAAGATGGTTAAGCGTATTTTAGAAGAAGCTTTTAAAAATATAAAATAAATTATATGACAAAAAATGAGTTAATGGAGAAAATTGTGTCTTTAACTAAGAGGCGGGGTTTTGTTTTTCCCAGCTCGGAAATTTACGGGGGCCTGGCCGCGGTTTACGATTACGGGCCTTACGGCGTTGAGCTGGCGAACAATATCAAGCGGGCCTGGTGGCGCGAAATGGTGCAACTGCGGGAAGATATCGTCGGCTTGGATTCAGCCATTTTTATGCACCCGAAAATTTGGGAAGCCAGCGGGCACGTTGCCGGTTTTGCCGATCCGCTAGTCGAATGCAAGAAATGCCATATTCGCCTAAGGCTTGACCATCTTTTGGAAGATATCGGCGTTCAGGCGGATGAAAAAATGTCTGAACAGGAAATTGACCTTGCATTTAAAGAAAATAAAGCGAAAATCAAATGCCAAAGCTGCGGCGGCAAAGAATTTACGGATGTTAAGAAATTTAATTTATTGGTTAAATCAAATTTGGGAAATTTTACTGAAGATTGGACAAAAGAACCGACTTATTTAAGGGGCGAGACCTGCCAGGGAATTTATGTTAATTATAAAAATGTCTTGGACTCAAGCCGGGTAAAAATACCTTTTGGCATCGCTCAGATCGGCAAGGCTTTCCGCAATGAAATTACCGCCCGGCAATTTATTTTCCGCACGCGCGAATTTGAACAGATGGAGATGCAGTATTTTACCAGTCCTCAAGAAGATATGAAGGAATATAAAAAACTTAAAGATTATAGGTGGAATTTTTACTTATCTTTGGGGATTGATAAAAAAAATTTGAAATGGATGAAACACAAAAATTTAGTTTTTTACGCCAAGGAAGCTTATGATATCGAATATAATTTTCCCTTCGGCTTTAAAGAGCTTGAGGGTGTTCACGCTAGAGGAAATTATGATTTAACCCAGCATCAAAAATTTTCCGGGAAAGACCTTTCTTATGTTGATCCGGCAACTCAAGAAAAATATATCCCGCATATCATAGAATCGTCTGCCGGCGTGGGAAGAATTTTTTTAGCGGTTTTAACCGAGGCCTATTGCGAAGAGAAGATTGGCGATGAAACCAGAACCGTTTTAAAGCTTGATAAGAAACTTTCGCCTATAAAAGTGGCGGTTTTCCCGTTAATGAGAAACAAACCAGAATTAGTGAATAAAGCCAAGGATATTTTTAATGATTTGAAGATGGAATTTATGTGCGAGTTTGATGATAACGGTAATGTGGGGAAGCGCTATCGCCGGCAGGACGAAATCGGCACGCCTTATTGCATTACCGTAGACTTTGACAGTCTGGAAAAAGACGACGTAACCGTGCGCGACCGCGATAGTATGAAGCAGGTGAGGGTAAAGATAAAAGAATTGAGGGAGTATTTTAAGGAGAGGCTGGAGAAATAGGATTCTTAAGATTCTTGGGATTTTTAGGATTATTGGGAATTGATCTAAAATAAAAAGAAGCGGAACGCTTAAAAGTTGTTCCGCTTTTTTATTCAGGAATACCAGATTTTTAGACTGGAAGGGGTCTTGGCTGCCCTTGGCGATGGGGGAAAGTGCCCCTAGGCATTTTATTTTTGGTGGTAGTGGTATCTTTTTCTGAAAGATCCGTAACTGAAATCTGCGAAAGATTACCCAATTCTCTCGCCCGTCGGTTCTTTAGACTATGTAGCCGCGTTGAAGTTCTGACCTGTCCCATGGCTTAACCCCCTTTATAAAGAGTGAAAATTTGTTTTTTTTATTGTCTCTTTATATTATAAGACGTATAAGTCAAGTTGTCAAAAACGAAAGGTAATTCTATAATTAAAATATGCCTCACTCCCTCTCCCCCTGCCCCTCTCCCGCTCTTGTCATCGCGGGCGCGGGGAGCTAGGGAAAAGACTTTAAAATAGTTCCCTTCTCCCCGCCCAAGTTTCTCGCAGAAATTTGAGTGGGGAGAAGGGTTAGGGATGAGGGGAAAATATGCCTGCCAAGCTTTATAAAATTTTACTGGTTTTTGGCATAGTGGCGGTTTTATTAGCGGTCCCGATTTTCGTTTTTTCTTACAATCCGTCTCGAGAACTGGAAGTTAGTTTTTTGGACGTTGGCCAGGGCGACGCGATTTTAATTAAATCGCCGATGGGGCAAAATATTTTAATTGACGGCGGACCGGACAGTAAAGTCATAGAAGGGCTGGGGAAAAATTTGCCTTTTTGGGATAAGCGGATTGATTTAATGGTTTTAACCCATCCCCACGATGACCATGTGACCGGCTTAATTGAGGTGATAGAACGATATAGCGTAAAAAAGATTGTTTATACCGGCGTTATCCACGATGCGCCGAACTATCTGGAATGGCTGGGAAAAATAAGAGAAAGAAAAATACCCCTCGTAATTATTGACCGGCCGCAAAAGATTGTTTTGGGCGATGATTGCTATTTAGAAATAATATCCCCGCGCAAAAGTTTATTGGGCCGGGAAACAGATAATCTAAATAATAGCTCTATAGTGGCTAAGTTAGTTTATGGCCAGACGAAATTCTTGCTGGCGGGCGATGCCGAGATAGAAGTGGAAAAAGAATTGCTCTCCGGTGGCGGTGATTTGTCCGCCCAAGTTTTAAAAGCCGGCCATCATAGCTCTGATACTTCTTCTAGCGAGGATTTTTTAGAAGCGGTTAGCCCCCAAATAGCCGTAATCCAGGTTGGCAAAGACAATGATTTCGGCCACCCCAATTTAAGAATTTTAAAAAGACTGGAAAGAATTGGGGCCAAAGTTTTTAGAACCGATGTTGACGAAACCATAAAGCTGGTTAGCGATGGAGGAAAAATAAGTGAGAAATAAGAAAAATAAACAGGGGACGCTTCGCTAGGACCTACTTTTGTAACCAAAAGTAGGCAATCCCGAGGCCTCGGGACGGGGGCCTCCCGCCGTCGCTAAAGCTATGGCGGGCAAGCAATTCTTAGCTCAGCCTGCCCCGCAGTATTGCGGGGTTCGGCCCCCGAACCCCTTGGTGATTTTAACATCGAGTATTAGAGTTAATAAGAGATAATGAAGAGATAATAGAAAGACAGGTTAAATTCAAAAAACACCATAAATATTGGTGTTTTTTTGATTGTCTTATGGATTGACCGCGTAAGGGGGTTGACAAGACTATTTTTGTATGCTAAGATACCAAGTTAACAATTGAAGGCCGTTTTAAACGGGTCAGGCACGACAAGCATGGGGATTTTCTTATTAGGGTTTTTAGGCCTATAATAGGAAGTAAAATAAGTAATTAAATTAATCCAGATATGCCGGTCAAGAAGAGGAATTTTTGTTTTCTGTTTTAGGCTTAGAAACACCTAAAGGAAATTTTCTTGCCTGCCCGTTTAAGTCGGTCTTTTTTTGTTGCAAATGCTATCCCGCTAGAGCGGGACAGGCGAAGAAGATATTCAAATTAAAGTAATTGACCCAAGTTTAAATTAGTGGTATGTTGAAATAACAAAAAAAGTGAATTTGATCTTTCGTTCTCATGTAGAGGGAAAGGAGAACTATTATGTTAAATCCGCCCACCAAGGACCAGCTTAACCAAATACCGCAGCTACGCGAGACAGAGAGTATCCCGGATGAAGAAAAAATGATTTACCTGCATTTTTTCCACGGTAATTGTCATTGGTTCATTGCTGAATTTGATGGAGAGAATACTTTCTTTGGATGTGCAGTCTCGGATGATGGCTCGGGGAAGCCCAACTGGAGAGATATCGATTTTTCAGATCTCAAATTGATCTGCGTTGATAGCCTTCAAGTTTCATGCGAACCAGGATGGGTAGTTAAGAAAGTTTCTGATATTGATATCATCAGACGTAGTATACTTTTATAACCGCTTCTTTGATTTTAAAAGATGGTAAGAGGGAGAGAAAATTTGCGCGCAACCGCCAAGTTTGATACAAAACCGCCGGACATGGAGTTCGGCGGTATTTTTATTTAAATAGATTTTTCATCTTTAATTATTTCCAGTAGCTGGAGTATTATTATTTATAATTTCCGGCGGGATTGATTCGGTCGCGGGCGGGGGAGTGGCCGGAAGCGGTTCTTCTGCGGTCGGAGGCGTTTCCGTTAATTTTTCCACGCCGATTAAACAAACTTCCTGCCAGGGGACATAGTGGGAGGAAAATCTTCTAGATTTTATTTCCGGCGTGGAAGTGGCTCCGGAAATCGGATAGGTTACTTTGTAGTCAAAATAAGCGTCGGCGCCATTATGGGCTTTTTCCGTGCATTTTTTTTCTCCGGGTTTTAAATCCAAAGTTTCTATAATTTTTGTCGGTCCGGGTTTGACGATATTATAAATTTTTGGATCGGTTTTTTCCACGAGGCGGCCGTCTTTAGTTCCCCAGAAATCAAAATATAAATTATCGCCGGCAATCCGAGTTTGAATTAAAATATGGTTGCCGATATCGTTAATAAAACGGACATCGGGCCAAGGACTATAAATCGTGGCGTCGGTGCCGGCCGGTTCATAATAGGAAACGCGGTAAGAATGATTTTGCCGCATAGTTATGGGCAAGCCGGTTGCTACAGCTCCCCGGAACATGGTCGTGCCGATTTGGCAGAGCCCGCCGCCGTATTCCGGAATAGTTTCATTGCCCTTTATAACTAATTCAGGCAGATAACCGGTTTCAGCCTCAATTTCACCCAAGGCTTTATTTAAAGAAAATTCTTCCCCGGGCTTTATTAAAATGCCGTTTAACGAATCAGAACCGACTTTTATGTTGTGGCGCCGATTAACCGGGGAGCCGGAAAAATTAGACTGGCCCGTGCCGATAATTTCTTTTATCCCCAAATCATTTATTTGGCCGGTGCCGACCGTACTTTTTACTTCTTCAGTTATTAGCTCCACTATGTTGTTTTTATTATTAATAAATTCATTTTTGATTTTTTCCAAATTGTCTGCCATTTTTAACTTTAAGCCGTCCTGGCTTCCCTGGAATTCCACGACCCGGTTATTGCTCATTTTAAAGCGGGCGTCAATCGGCTCCTTTTCTATTTCCGGAGCAACGGTTTTTTCTAAAAATTCAGTTAATTTTTCCGGGCTTAAATTAACTAATATTTCTCCCCGGCCATTTTCCTGACGCTCCAAAGCCAGCCAATCGGCCAGCTCTCTTTTTTCTATAACCCATTTTCTTTCTTTGTAAGTTAAAGCCAGAGGGGCGGTTTCTAGAATTTTTCCAGCCCCAGCTTCAACGTTTAAGCATTCGTTTTTGTAGATGGAGGGGTAATCGGTTTTAGTGGCGAGTTCTATGGAAGAGAAGTTTAGTTTATTTAATCTTATTTTCAGTTCTTCTAGGCCTTTCTCGTAATCTATAACTTTTCCCAGTTTTTCTTCATTTACGGAAAAGATAATCTCTTCCGGGTTAGCCGGCGTGGTGGTAGCGGTTAAAGCAGCGCTTTTAGCCGGGTTCTCAAATTTTTCATAATTGGCTTTAAGGATTTTTTTTATTTCCTCCTCATTCATGGTATAAATTATTCCGGCCGGTTTTCCGAAAAGCAGGGCCGTTGCCTTATTCTCTAAATCAAGGAAAAAATTTTGGTTTCGGCCGAAAGAAAATATTTCTTCGCTGGTTTGTTCGGGATCAAAAGAGACGACCCGGTAAGCCAGGTCAGCTTCCAGAGAAGCGATGGTCGGCGTAAGGGTCGTCTGCGAGTCCTCATATTTAAATTTTATTCCAGTTCGGTTAAATTCATCAATTTTTTCCTCAAATAATTTTTTCGCCCCCTCTTTTGTCAGCCCGCTTAAATCTACATTTCCTATTTTAATTCCCGAATAGATCCTCCCTTCGTACTGCTTATTGAGGATAAAAATAGCCAGAGAAATTATAACTAGAAAAATAAAAAAAACAGCTACGGGAAGAAGTAGCCATTTCAGAATCCGGCTTTTTGGCGGGTCTATCGCTAAAGACATAACGCTAATATCTTTTAATTCTCCTCAACCTTTAGGAGTTCGTTTAAAATATCCTTGGCCAGCCCCTTTTTATCATTTTCTTTTTCCTTATCCCCGCGGATGGAAAAAATCAGGACCGCGCTTTCTTTGGCTTCGGCTGGCAGCTTATCCTTCGGCCAGATAATAGTTTCCCCCTTCTCGGTTTTTAAAACAGCTTTTTCATCTTCAAAGCGGTCTATGGTTAATAAATATTCCATATTTTATTATCTCTCCTTTATTTTAACGGAAATCTGCTTAGTGGCTTTGGATTTCGGCAAAGCGATGGTTAAAACTCCGTTTTCTAAAACCGCTTCAATTTCTTCCGCCTTCACTTCAACGGGCAAAATTATGGAGCGGGAAAAGGAGCCCCAGTAGCATTCTCTATACAAATAGTCGTCATCTCTTATTTCTTCTTTTTCCTCTCTTTTCCCCCGGATGGTGAGCATATCGTTATTTATGGAAATATCAATATCTTCCGGCTTAACTCCGGCGATGGTTGATTTTACCACAATCATTTTCGGCGTCTGGAAGACATCAATTGACAGCTGGCCTTCTTCGTAATCATCATCCATCCATTCATTGGTTTCTCCCTCATCTCTTATTTCCAATTCCTCGCCGGAATTTTTTTCCAGGTCCTTATTATCAAATCCCGCCAGTTTTTTAAAAAAGTTTCCCATATCTTTAAAATAATTAAATTAACATACCTCTATTATAAAATTATTATCGGATTTAAGCAAGGGCAATTCGGTCGGAGGAGGGTATTTATTATTCTCGTTTAAATTTAATCGGAAGGTAGGCAGAGACATCTTTCTGCGAGTAGCCGCGTTTCCTGAAAAAATCCAGAACTTTAGTGGTTGTTGCTTCGCCTGCCCGCTCGCCATCAAAAGCAAGAACTTCTTCCGCGGTCTCGGAATCAAAGTTATCATGCAGTTCTTCTTCAAAACCAAGTTCGCCCAGTTCACCCTCTTCTTCAATGGCGTTAATGGCCCGGAAAAGATCAGCAAACGTGGCATTTCTGGAAATAGATACTTTTTTTTCTTTTTTTCTTTCCGTTTTTTCCTTTGTTTTTTTCCAATCCGCTTCATTTTTTTCATTAGCGAGTTTCCATTCTTCACTGTCTTTGCCGTATACATCTTCCGCAATGCTCATAGCCAAACCGGAATCTCCGTTTTCAAGGAAAGACCTGTATGCCTGTTCGCCGGCGGCTCTTATCTCTTCCTCCGTGCCTATTCCCATGTTTTTTCTAAAGCGATATACAAAAGCATAATGGGTTTTTACGGTTTCTTGTGCGATGACGTGTTGTGCGAATAGATTAAGTTCTTCCGGCGGAACGCCCAGTTCCTTCCCTTTATTAATAACAAGAGCCGCAAGACCTGCGCCCTTTTGTTTCTGTTTTTCCCATTCCGCTTTGTCGTAAGACTCAGGCGACGCCGGCTCCTCCTCTGGTTGTCCGGGCAGTCCGCCCATTTGTTCCGGTGATCCCATAAAAAACAGTAATGATAAATCGATATGAAATTTGTGGGCTTAAGAGGGCTCGGACCTCTGACCTCCACGATGTCAACGTGGCGCTCTAACCAACTGAGCTATAAGCCCAAGTATTTATAATGTTATTTATGACTTTTTTTAGGTATCTTCTCCCGGGCGCAGTTTTTAATTCCTTTTCCCTGTTTCTCGCTGATTTCTCATCAGGATAAAATTCTAAATATATAGGAATCCAAGGTTTATATAATTTTGTTGCCTCAACTTCGCCTTTATTATGTTGTGTGAATCTGTGTTTAAAATTATTGGTACTGCCGGTGTATGTTTTGTTTTTATGTTTACTATATATTATATATACTATCCACATAATACTTGGCGCTCTAACCCGCCTCGCTGAAGCCGAGCTTCAGCTCGGCGAGGCGGGCCAACTGAGCTATAAACCCGTAATTAAATTTACGATTTACGGTTATTAAATTTTAAAGTAATCGGAAACAGCAGTCAAGAGTTCGCTCGGTTTATCAACAAGGCGGAAAGGTTTGCCTTTTAACAAAGCTTCCCGTTCCTGAAATCCCCAAGAGACGCCTATTGAATCTATGCTGAAATGCGATGCCTCCCGCATGTCTCCAAGAGTATCGGTTATAAAGATGTAATCATTCGGCTTCGCGCTAAATTTTTCAAAAACCATTTTTATTTTTTCAACTTTGCTCTCGTGCACATCATTGCCCATTATTTCGGTAAAATGCCGATCCAGCCCGTGATCCAGCAAAAAATCCCGAACCGGGCTCGTAATTGTTGAAGAAATTATTATCAGCTTGTAATTTTTTTCGAGCTCAATAATTATCTCTTTAATACCCGGTATGATCCGGACTTCATTTTTCATTCTCGGGACATATTCCGCAAAAAAATTGATATCGTGCCGGCACTGCTCGGTGTGATGGATTGGCTCTTTGCAATCATTAATATTTCTATCAAACCGTTTTCGATAAGCATCTTCATCCAAATGAGGACAAATCATTTTCTGAATTTCAAAAGCGAGATTAAAAGAATCAGCTATAACGCCGTCAAAATCAAATAAAATAAAATGTTCTTTCATAATATTTAGAATTCAGAAATCGTCAATTTGTATGTGCGCTTGGATGGACTTGAACCATCGACCCCCGCTTTATAAGAGCGGTGCTCTAACCAACTGAGCTACAAGCGCCTAAAAATAAAAAAAACCGCTTTACCCCGTCAGAAATCCCCGTCCTTTCTGACGGGGTAAACTATTAAGAATTTATCATTATATTAATTTTCTGACAAGAAGGCAAGAAGAAAAGAAAAAAGAGGGTCGATTGCGGTCAACCCTCTTTGCCAAGGCACGGTTGTTTCATTTTCTGATATCTTGGCCTCCAGGTTATATCGGCCTTACCGGTTTTTTCACGATAACCCAACCGGCGCGAAGGCCCAACGGCGGGTCTCCTTCAGGGCGAACGTATCCGAGACTGGGGTAAATCAGGAAATCCCACAGGAATCCTTCCGCCAGCTTTTTCATCTCATACCTCTCGCCCTTTTTTGCCCTGCAACGTGTTATAAAAGTATACAGAGCTTTTTCAAGCGGAGTCATTCTCCTGACGAATGTTTCTCCCTCCCTTTTCTTTCCTCTTCTCCCGATACGGGCAAAAACCCCGATCTCAAGGGTTTTTAAAACGCCAGCATCAGCCAGGAAAGTCTCTTCAAACACTTCAGCCGCGTCCAGCAATGTTCTCACCCCCTTCTTGTTTAGATTTGTAAAAAAGCAAGCTGATATTTGGAGCTATCTATAAAGGAAGCTTTTTTAATTTTTGTTCTATAAGTTCGATTATTTCTTTTTCCGCGGCGGCTAAGGGCTTATTGATTTCCGCTCGGGCCAGTCGCCGGTCGCCGGTCGGGTTAAATTCCCTTATTAGTTCCATAGAATCAATATTCTTTACCGAATAAACGAATAAGCTGGTGGTCGGATAATTGAATTTTTGGGCGCTGGCTCCGTTTAGAGATAAATCTTCAACGCGGTTTAGCCCGTTTCCGGCCAGAGCGCTATCCGGTATTTTTTCGTAAATAATGGCGACAATTTTTGCCATCGGGATATTAACAATAAGTTCGTCGATTACCTCGCTTAAATCTTCTTCTTCAGCTTCGGTTTTTAGGAAATCAATATGGGAAAGAGTTGACCAGACTAATTTATTGTCCAAACTTCCGTTTAAGCGGGCCAGGACCCGTCCCCACAATTTTAAAACGTTTAAGGTGCGGGAGCGGTAAAGCATATTAACGATTTCCTCCCGGCGCGCGCCCATGGAAATAAGCTGCGAAGTGGCGTTTAAAGTATGGGGAGTTATGTTCGGCGTTTTAAAGCTTCTGGTTTTATAGATTATGCCGGTCAAGAGGCAAGTGGCGATATCTTCGTCAATTAACTCCCGGGAATAGCTTTCGAACAAAGAGAAGAGAATTTCGGAAACGGAAACCGCGTTTAATTCCGTAAAATTTATCTGCCCGAATTCTTCATTGTCGCTGTGGTGGTCGATATTTATTATTGAAGTTTTGTAAAAGAATTCCGTGTCATTATCATAAATTTTTCCCAGGGATTCCAGATCAGGGGCATCAAGAGTAATAATCAAATCGTATTTGAACCCGCCGGTAGAAGAAGTTATATCATCCTCGGTGAAAAAGCCTTCTTTAGGGGAGATTATAAAATTAAGGGCGCTTTTTTCCAGCTTGTATTTTATCTGGCTCACTTTGGCGTTGGTGATATCCAGGGAAATTATGAATTTGCGCAGATTTTCCAACTCATTTTTTATTTCCGAAAAAGCCGGCAGAAAAGAAAAGAGTTTGCCGGCGGTTGGAAGAGTGGAGTTTGTCTGGGGTTTTTCCGCCACTATTTCCGCGTTCTTGCCCAATTTTTTTAAAAATAAAAACAACGCCAGAGCGCTGGCGACTGAATCCCCATTCCAGACGTGGGAGAAAGTTATTAAAATATTGTTAGCTTTTTTGATTTGCTCAAAAATTTGCTGCTCTTGGGTCAACATGACTTGAGTTAAAAAATTATTTAGCCAGTCTTTTAATATATATTAATTTATCCTTAGTGTCAAGTGTTTAAATTGTGGGTTTTTTCTTGCCAAAATAAGCTAATTTTGGTAATCTTTAAGGTATGAACCCCGTTAGAAATCTAGCTGTAAATAAACGGAGGGGTATCAGCTGAGGTTTCGTGCTAAAGGCAAGTGGAGGGCCGTCTTGGCGGGAAATATCAAAATCAATTACATATTCTTATGGGAGAAAAAAATATCAAAATTTCTAACCCCGTTAGAAATAAATTTCTAAGCGGGGCTAACGGGGTGAACAAAGATCTGCCAAAAGCATACAATCCGCAGGATTACGAAGATAAGATTTATGAGAAATGGGAAAAATCAGGGTATTTCAACCCTGATATTTGTGTTAAGAAAAAAGTCTGCGCTAAAGATGCCAAGCCTTTCAGTATAGTTTTACCGCCGCCGAACGTAACCGGGCATCTTCATCTTGGCCATGCCGTAATGCTGGCGCTCCAGGATATTATGGTCCGTTATCACCGGATGAAAGGGGATAAAACTTTATGGGTGCCGGGAACTGACCATGCGGCGATTGCCACGCAAAGCAAGGTTGAAGCCCTGCTTTGGGAAAAAGAAAAAAAGACGCGGCACGATTTAGGCCGGATTGAATTTCTGAAAAGAGTGGAAAAATTCGCAAAGGACAGCCACGATACGATTATAAAGCAATGTAAAAAAATGGGAGCTTCTTTAGATTGGAGCCGAGAAATTTACACTTTAGATAAAGAGCGCAACTTGGCCGTCCGGACCGCTTTTAAGAAAATGTATGATGACGGCTTAATTTATCAGGGAGCCAGGATTGTAAATTGGGATCCGAAAATGCAGACCACGGTTTCCGACGACGAGGTGGAATGGAAAGAAGAAAAGACGCCTTTCTATTATTTAAAGTACGGCCCTTTCGTAATCGCGACGGCCCGTCCGGAAACTAAATTCGGGGATAAATATGTGGTTATGCATCCGGATGACAAACGCTATAAGAAATATAAGCACGGAGAAAAGATAAAATTAGAATGGATAAACGGCCCGGTCGCGGCCACGGTTATAAAAGACAAAGTGATAGATATGGAGTTTGGTTCAGGCGTTATGACGATTACGCCCTGGCATGACGCGATTGATTTTGAAATTGCCCAGCGGCATAACTTAGATAAGGAGCAGATTATTGATAAAGAGGGAAAACTATTGCCTATTGCCGGGGAGTTTGCCGGTATGGAAATAAGAAAAGCGCGTGAGGAAATTGTGGCTAAATTAAAAAAGAAAGGTTTGCTGGTTAAGATAGAAGAAAACTATATCCATAATATCGCGGTTAATGCCCGGGGCGGCAGCTTGATTGAGCCCCAGATTATGAAGCAGTGGTTTATTGGCGTTAATCAAGAATTCAAACGCGGCGGTCAGAAAACGACTTTAAAAAAATTAATGCAGGAAGCGGTGCGGCCGGGAAAAATTAAAATAATTCCGGAGAGGTTTAATAAGACTTATTTCCATTGGATTGATAATTTGCGCGACTGGTGCATTTCAAGACAAATATGGTTCGGGCACCAGATTCCCGTTTGGTACAGAGAACACAAAAACACAAAAACACAAAAACACAAAAATAATGATAAGGAAATATATGTTGGCGTTAAAGCTCCAGAGGGGGAGGGATGGATTCAAGATCCCGATACTCTGGATACCTGGTTTTCTTCCGGGCTTTGGACTTTTTCGCCTTTAGGCTGGCCCCAAAAAACAGAAGATTTAAAAATCTATCACCCGACCTCGGTTATGGAAACCGGATATGATATTTTATTTTTCTGGGTGGCAAGAATGATTTTAATGACGACTTATTTGTTAGACGAGATTCCTTTTAAAACCGTGTATTTGCACGGCCTGATCCGCGATGAAAAAGGGAAAAAGATGAGCAAGAGCTTGGGCAATGTTATTGACCCTTTGGACGTTATAAAAAAATACGGCACGGACGCGGTGCGTTTGTCCTTAGTTATTGGGTCTACGCCGGGTAATGACGTAAAATTAAGCGAAGAAAAAATCGCCGGGTACAGGAATTTTACAAATAAGTTGTGGAACATCTCGCGTTATATAATTACGAATTATCAATTATCAATTACGAATTATAGGTTTAATTTAGAAGATTTAACCTTATTTGATAAGTGGATTTTATTGCAGATGAGAAATTTAGTTTTGGCAGTTTCTGAAGATTTGGAAAATTATCATTTTTCTCAGGCCGGGGAACGATTGCGTGAATTTACGTGGGATGATTTGGCTGATTGGTATTTAGAAACCAGTAAATTTGAAAAAAATTCTTCTAAGAATCAAATATTGTCGATAATTTTAAATGATCTATTGAAACTCTGGCATCCGTTTATGCCATTTGTGACAGAGACAATATGGCAAGAAGCGGGAAATAAGAATTTATTGTTGATTGAAAAATATCCAGTGTTAGATAGCTACAAAGAAATATGGAAGGAAACAAATAACGGCGATTTTTATCCCGAAATGATACTTATTCAAAAAATTATCACCGCGATCCGTAACGCTAGAAGTGAAAACAAAGTTGAACCGGCTAAAAAAATTAAAGCGGTAATTTATACGAAGATTGAGGAGTATAGAAAGTTGATTAGAGATCATGAAGTTTTGATAAAAGGCTTAAAGACGGGTATAAGCGAGTTAGAAATTAAAGTCAAAGGTGAAAAAATTGCTGGAGCTATATACGCGGTCGTAGGCGATATAGAAATTTATTTAATCGGGGCGATTGACAAGGATAAGGAAAAGGAAAGAATTAAAAAAGAAATAGCTAATTATGAAAAAATGATTGTTGCGACTGAGAATAAATTAAAAAATAAGGAATTTGTCGCTAAAGCGCCGGCGGAAATAGTTAAAAAAGAAGAGGAGAAGTTAAAATCCTGGCAAGAGGCGCTTGAAAAAATTAAAGGGTAGTTAAAATAGAGATATTTCGTTCCCTTCCTCGATTGAGGAGGGGATAAGGGGTGGTGTTCGCCGAACGACCATCAGACCACCCCTGCCCCCTCCTTATCTAAGGAGGGGAGACTAAAATTTAATATTTACAATTGGAGACGTTGTTTCTCTTTTCAAATTTATTCGATTTGATATAACTTAATTAACATAACCATGTTTTATAATTTAAAGTCATTACTGCCTAAGTCAATCAAGCGGGCGGGCATTGCTAACGAGCTTAAGAATAAGCAGATTATAGATTTTTTTAATTTAGCCAAGAAAGTATTTTTGAAGGCGGAGCTGGCCGACCGGATTAAGCCCATGTATTTAAGAAACAAAATATTATATATCGCTTCTTTATCTTCGGTGGCGGCGGAAAGATTAGAGCCCAGGCAGGCGGAAATTATAATGGAAATAAACAAAAAATTCGGCCCGGGGACGGTAAAGAAAATAAAATTTATCACTTGAAAGAAGCGGTTTAAAATGGTAAAGTTTTAATGGGATTATCGCTTAATGCCGTTTCTACTGCAATTCCCAATTTTCTGCTACGAAGTTTAAAAAGCTCCTCCGCTTATATTGGCATATAAACGTCGTCGCTTTTTAAATTTCTCGCGACGAAAATTGAAAATTTCGTAACGAAAGCGCATTAAGCGATAGTCCCTATATACATGACCTTGAGATCTTACTTAATTATAATGGCGATTACGACCCTGGTTTGCTGGGCGGCTTTTATTTTTATCCTCGCCACGGTTAATCCGCAAATCACCAACTGGCTGGGTTTTTCCCTTTTTTACCTGTCTCTGTTTCTGGCTTTGTCCGGCAGCGCCGCCTTAGTCGGTTTTTTAGTAAGGTTTGTCGGCCTTAGGCACGAACTGGCTTTCTACTCGGTTAAAACCGCTTTCCGACAGTCATTTTTATTCGCTTTTTTAATCATCGCGGTTTTGTTTCTGCTGGCATATAACTTATTTACCTGGCTTAATTTATTTCTCTTGGTTATCGGGCTCTCACTTTTAGAGTTTTTCCTTATAAACTACGGCTCGCGCCGGATAAAATATCCGGTTAATAATTTAAACGAAGAATTTAAATAATTTCTATGAGAGAGAAAATAGAAAAATTAAAAGATGAAATTTTAGACAGCCTGGTTAAGGTAAGAGAGGAAAAGGTTTTAAAGGATTTGGAAATTAAATATCTGGGCCGGAAAGGCGAACTGACAAAAATTTTGCGCAGCTTAAAAGATTTGAGCGAAAAGGAGAAAAAGGAAATCGGGCAGCTGGCTAATGAAATTAAAAAAGAAATAGAAGATAAATTTACCGAGGTGAAAAAAGTTATTTTAGGCAGCGCGGAGAAGGAACAGACGGACATAACTTTGCCCGGCGAAAAAATAGAGCGCGGCCATCTTAGCCCGATTACTATAGTCCAGAATGAACTTGAAGATTTATTTACTTCCATGGGTTTTATGGTTCTGGACGGCCCGGAACTGGAAAGCGATTTTTATAATTTTGAGGCGGTTAATATCCCGCCAAACCATCCGGCGCGGGATATGCAGGATACGTTTTATATCGATAAGAAAAATAAGGACGGCGAATACGACTTGGTTATGCGGACCCATACTTCTTCGGTGCAGGTAAGGGCGATGCAGAAATACGGAGCGCCTTTGCGCTGCGTCGTGCCGGGAAAATGCTTCCGCTGCGAAGCGACGGACGTAAGGCATGAACATACTTTTTACCAGATAGAAGGACTAATGGTTGATAAGGGCATAAGCTTAAGCAATATGAAAGCGGTTTTAGAAACCGTGGCGAAAAAACTTTATGGCGAGGAGACGAAGCTGCGCATGAGGCCGAAATTTTATCCCTTTGTCGAGCCGGGAGCTAACGGGGAGGTGACTTGTTTCTTATGCCAGGGCAAGGGCTGCCTTTTATGCAAGAACAGCGGCTGGCTGGAAATATTCGGTTCAGGCATGGTTCACCCCAATGTTTTAAAAAATGGCGGAATAGACCCGAAAATTTATAGCGGTTTCGCCTTTGGCTTTGGCTTAAACAGAGTTACGCAGCTTAAATACGGGATTGACGATGTAAGATTATTTAATGGCGGAGACCTTAGATTTCTGCAGCAGTTTTAAAGACTGGGAATTTGGATTTAAGTTTTTGTTTTGCTAAGAGCTATAGAGAATAATTAAAAATTTAAAAATCAAAATGTAAAATTTAGGTGTCGCTATCGCGACAGATTAATTTTAAATTTTTTATGTATATTTCCCTAAATTGGCTAAAAGATTTCGTTGATATTCCGAAAAATATTACTCCGGAAGATTTAGGTTTGAAATTGTCCGCTCATACGGTGGAAGTTGACAAAGTCATAAACCAGAAAGAAAAATTCAATAAGGTCGTGGTCGGTAAAATTTTAGAATTAAAAAAGCATCCGTCCGCGGACCGGCTGCAATTAGTAAAAATTGATATTGGCAAAGAGAAGTTAGATATAGTTTGCGGAGCGACTAATATTAAAGCCGGCGATTTTGTGCCGGTCGCTTTGGTTGGGGCGGTTTTGCCTAATGGCTTAGAAATTAAGACGGCAGAAATCAGGGGAGTAAAATCCAACGGCATGCTTTGCGCTGAAGATGAACTGGGAATGGGCGATGACCATGCCGGCATTATGATTTTATCCAAAGGCAAACCGGGTGAAAATTTAGCCGAATATTTAAAATTAGATGACACGGTTTTTGAAGTTGATAACAAATCCATTACCAACCGGCCGGATCTTTGGAGCCATCTTGGCATGGCCCGGGAGATTTCCGCTTTCCTAGAGTTAAAATTAAAAGAGCCTAAGCTGGAATTAAGCAGATTAGCCAAGGGCAAGGGAAAGTTAGAGAAAATAAAAGTGGAAGTGAAGGATTCTAAATTATGCCCGCGGTATATGGCGATTAAGGTTTCCGGGATAGCCATCGGCGCTTCGCCGGCTTGGATGCAGGAAAGATTATCCGCGGTGGGCATGCGCCCGATTAACAATATTGTTGATATTACCAATTATGTAATGCTGGAACTGGGCCAGCCTTTGCACGCTTTTGACGCCAGTTTAGTTAAAGAAATCGGGGTCAGGCGGGCAAAGAAAGGAGAAACAATGGAAACTTTGGACGGGCAGAAGAGGGAGCTGGACGAGAGCATGCTTTTAATCACGGACGGGGAGAAAGGAGTGGCTATTGCCGGAGTTATGGGCGGGCTAAACAGTGAAATCAGCCAGGAAACCAAAGCGATTATAATTGAAGCCGCCAATTTTGAACCGACGCAGATAAGGAAGACTTCGCAGAAACTCGGCTTGCGCACGGAAAGCTCCATGCGTTTTGAAAAATCTCTTGACCCCAATTTATGTCAGTGGGCCATAACTCGGGCCGTGGAACTCGTAAAACAGTTATGTCCCAAGGCCGAAGTCATAAGCGATTTAGTCGATATAAAATCATTTAGTTTGGAGCAGGGGCCGATTGCCATAAGTTTAGAGTGGCTGGAAACCATAATCGGAGAAAAAATTGAAGAGAAAAAAATAATAAATATTTTAACCAGTCTGGGGTTTGCGGTTAAAAAGGATAAAGACAAACTAGATGTGACTGTGCCGAGTTGGCGGGCGACTAAGGATATTTCCATCCCCGAAGATTTGGTTGAGGAAATCGTCCGGATTTACGGCTATAATAATTTAGAGATGGTAATGCCGAAAGTGGTGATGGAAGCGCCGCTCGTTAATAAAGAAAGGATCTTAGAAAGAAAAATAAAAGAGATTTTGGCTCAAGGGGCTCGCTTGTCAGAAGTTTACAATTATTCCTTTGTCAACGAGGAGCAATTGAAAAAATTAAAAATGGAGATAAGGGACTATGTGAAACTGGCCAACCCGATTATCAGCCAGCATACGCTCCTTCGCCAGAGCCTTGCCCCGTATTTGCTGGAAAACGTAAAAACTAACCAATCCCGCTACAGCGAATTCGGCTTGTTCGAAATCGGGAATATTTTTATGGACTTAACCGGCGAAGAAGATAAGGGCGGGGAGAAAGGGAAGTTGCCTTATCAGGAAAAAAAATTAGGGATTATCATAGCCGGCGAGAAAAAGGGAGAAATTTTCAGAAAAATAAAGGGCCTAGTTGAATATTTATTTGATTATTTCGGCTTATCAGCCAGCTTTGAAATTTTAGAAGACCGGCCGGGGTGGGCGGATAGTAAGGCCGCGGCTAAAATAATTTCCGGAGCCGGCGGGGAAACCGCTTTAGGTACAGTCGCCAGATTAGACAGCCAGATTGCCGCCACTTTAAACATAAAAAAGGAAGCGGCGATAGCGGAAATAAGTTTTAAAGAATTAGCCGGCCTCGTTCTAGACAAGGGCGCGAAAAAGTACGAAAAGATACCTAAATATCCGCCGGTTATAAGGGATTTGGCTTTTGTGGTCGGGAGTAAGACATTATATAATGATATAAAGAAAGAAATAGAGAGTTTCAGCCCGTTAGTAAAAGAAGTGGAATTATTTGACGTTTACGAAGGGGAAGGACTGGGCGAAAATAATAAAAATTTAGCTTTCCATATTATTTATCAGGCCCCGGACAGGACCTTGACGGCCGAGGAGATAGAGAAAGAGCAGGCAAAATTAATAAAAATATTGGAGAAAAAATTTGAAGCGCAAATAAGAAATTTTTAAACCCTACAAATTACGAATAAGTACGAATTTATGAATTTCCGTTAAAATATTTTGTATCGTATTTGTGAATTTGTGATAGATTTGTAATTTGTAATAATAATTATGAAAGAAATAAAAAGAATAAAAAACCTGTCCTTGGCTAAAATTACGGCGGCGATTTACGGCTTAGTCGGATTCTTTGTGGCCATAGCCGTCGCTATCATAAATATGGCTAATATTTTAATTCGGGAAGATTACAGCAATTCGGTTCTTCTCATTACTCTTTTTAATTTTGGGATAGGAATTTTAATCGGAGTGGCAACCGCGGTCGCCACGGCGATTGTCGGCTGGGTAATCGGTTTTCTTACGGCCGCTCTTTATAATATGTTTGCCAGGCGTTTAGGCGGAGTAAAGCTTGAATTAGAGGAAACCGAAGAAAAAAAAGAAGAGGGACAATAAAATAAAATTATTATTAATATAATAAGGAGGACTATTTTTCTCCGTTCTTAAAAATATGTATCTAATTCAAGACAGCAAAGATCTCCTTTTTGTCGTACTCGCTTTCTGTATCCTCTGGCTGACGATTTTTTTAGCCTGGTTTATCTATTATCTGGCGATGATAATGCGCCAGGCCTATAAGGCGGTAAAGGAGACCAGAGAGAAAATTAATAAAGTTGACGAAATCCTGAAAGCTTTAAAAGACAAAATTGAGCACAGCGCTTCTTATCTGGCTTTAATCGGCGAAGGAGTTAAGAAGTTAGTAGGGGTTATAAAAGAAAGAAGCGAAGAGAAAAAAGAGAAAAAGGTTAAGGTAAAAGCGAAATAAATTTAAAACCCCATTAGAAATTCCGTTTCTAACGGGGCGAGTATATTATGGCTAAGAAAAAACCAACGAAAGGCGGTTTAAACGCGCCGGTTCAAAAAGATTTAAGAGGGGAAATAAGAAGATATAATTTTAAGGGTGTAAAATTTAACGCCTTATTTACCAAAGCCGGAAAATATAGAAGCGGCGATTTTCATCCAATTACCCAGTACGATTTAATTTTAAAAGGCAAATTCCAGATTACTTTTCGAAAAGGCGATAAAGATATAGTTTTTACAAAAAGGGAGAATGAATTAATAATTATTCCGCCCAACACCCCGCATTTATTTAAATCCCTTACCAATACCGTGATGCTGGAATGGTGGGACGGGCCGTTTGAGGTTGGGTATTATCAGCCGTATCGGAAGATAGTGGAAAAACAGTTTAAGAAGAAGAAATAATAATTTATAGGAGGGTTGTTGCGTCGCCCGTTAATAGTATGTTATAATTGCATTACTAATGCGTATAATTAATCTTTGATTGAAATTGCTAATATTAGTATTTATTTTGATATATATTATTTTTTGTGAGAAGGCCATTCTATTAAAAGTGTGTTTATTTTTAGGTTTAATTTAGTTCCATTGTTGACATATTAAAATAATTAATGTATAAATAGTAGTTAAATATAAATAATAATTTAAATTTATGTTTTCAGTTTATTATAAAAATAAGATAAAAAACGTTTTTAGTAGTTTTACCCAACCAAAACCCTGCAGAGAAGTATTAGAAGCGAATTTTTATAAGCTCCCAGAAAAAATAGAAGTTAAATGGTTTCGGGATGGTAAATTTATAATTGGTATTATTAAAGACGGGGAACGTGAATATAAAACTCAAGCATTATCAGCAGATGAATTTATCGAGATGGTAAACGATACCTTATATACTGTTTACGATATCCCAAGTAATTGCATAAACATATTAAGTAAAATAAAAAGATTTTATCCAAAACAAGATGAAATTGATAAGTTAAGAAATGGTAAAATAAAGTATTCGGATATGTTTTTAGTCAGAGAGAAAGAATTAATTCCTGCATAATAATATGGGGGAATATGCGAATGTGAAAAGAAAGAATATAGATAGTTTGTTAAAATGGCTTGTCAAAAAAAATCAGTCAATTAGTGTTGAAGCTGGAGGTAATCATCAAATAAAATTAAAATACAGTTTTTGGAGAGATTGTTTCCCGATACCATTTAATCATTCCGAAGTAAACAAGTATATCGTAAAGGATTTAATGGAAAAACTTGTAGCGTCAGGAATATGCACGAAAGAGGAATTTGATGATAAAATTAAATAATATTTACAGAAAAAGAGGAGTTAATGAATTTAACTCTTCTTTTATTTTACCCCAGTCTAAATTTCTAAACACGTTCTTGAGGGGGGGGGGAGCAAACACGGATGAGCAGGCCCAAATGAGCCTGTTTTTTCGTAGTCAAATTAGCAATTTATGATTTTGTCATACTAATTTGGAAAAGTCGATGATCTTGCTATTTTTGTCAGAATAAATTAATATTAATTTGTAAATAAAAAATGAAAGCATTATGGCAATACAAAAAAGGTTGATGAAGCGATGAGTGCAGAATTTTTAAATAAATTAAAGGAGGTTGTAATAGAAAAAGATTAAGCAAAGGATTTCAGAATTTTAATTGGTAAAAAATTTATGAATAAAGTTAAAATAAATATTCCTGGTTTTTATGATGTGGAAATAAATGATTTTGGCGAGAGTTTAACAGATCAATTTCAAATACTCATTGAAACTTTTTTGAAAAATGGTATAGTGAATATTACTTCTACTTTCGTTAAAGAAAGCGAAAAGGTGTTTAATGGCTTTGTTAACCAACAAATATATGAGTTAAGTGATAGATATTTTGAGAATTTTACTATCGTAACAGAGAATTTATTAAACCCAGTCAGAGGTCAATATAGAAATGCGCTTATTTTATGGGAGCAAGTACTTGAATTTGTAAAGAATTACGAAAAAAAAACTGGCAAGCAGTTGCACAAGAGAACTCCTTATTATTTTTCTTCTATCACAGCAATACTTAGTAATAATTTTGATGAAGCTCTTATTTTAATGCATTTAGCGCTTGAAGAAGATAAAAGAAAACACGGCAATTTTAAAGAGGATCCGGCTTATTTATTTTTGTCTTTAAATGATGAGAAACAAAATCAATATTTTAAACCTTTTGTAGACGGTATGGCCAATTTTATAAAGAAGAGATTGGATATAGGAAGTGATAATTATCAAAAATTAAGAGGCGGATTATTGGATTATGATAATTTTAGATTTAAATTTCTTGATAATGATTTAATTTCTGATGAAATGAGGTTTTATTTTGTTTATTCCATAATTCGTCTCTGGCATTTAAGAAAATTACACAAAAGTAAAATAAGCGATAATATTATGGCCCCGACAATTTTCACGCAGTCTTTGGGTGGGCTATTGATAATAATTGAAGAAATTATAAGAAAGAAATATTTAAGAAATACTTTTGGGCCAGCCCTTAAAGAGATGTCGAGAATTTTGGGTTGGGATTCTGATATAGATTTGAGGATTATAAATAGTGCACGTGATACAAATTTTGACCAATGGGTAGATGATTGTTTGTCAGGAAATTCATTGTTGACAGATTTTAAATTGTCCTACGGTTTACGAAATTTTACTTTCCATAGTATTAAAAGTCAGAAAAAATTATGGGACGAATATACACGTATATTACAATCAGTTTTGAATTGTTTGTTTAAGTTAGTTGAAGTTTAATAGTAATTTTGGGGTTAGTACTTTTTATTTTAGGATATATATAAAATAAAATCAGTCAGTTTTTTAATTGGCGTAATTATTAAATAATATGGGAAAAGGATCGATTGTAAATAAACCTTGTCATTGCGGGAGTGGTAAAAAATATAAAAAATGCTGCAAAGATAAAGATGAATATATGAAAAAAGAAAAAATAAATGCTGCTTTAAGAAAGGAGTTAAATATTGGTAGTATAAAAGAATGTCTTTTTCCCGATAAGACAGGTTGTAGTGAGAAAGTGATTAAGGCTCATTCAATTCAAAATAATAGAATATTAGATGTATTGTCTGAAAATGGAGAAGTGATAATGCTGAGGCCAAATGCGACTGAATATAATTTTAAAATACAAGCAGAAAAAATAGGACGGGGTAGAGCCACTACATTTACTGGGTTTTGCAGAAATCACGATAAAGTTATATTTCAGCCAATTGAAGATAGTGATTATAAATTTAATAACATAGAACAAAATGCCTTGTTTGCTTATAGGGCTTTTGTCAAAGAACAACACGCAAAATTAAGTCAGTATAATATTTTTTCTAAATATAAAAATTCTTACGAAAAGATGGCGTGGGGGTTGATAGGTGCTGAGGCTGCCATAAAAGATATGGAGTACCATCTTGATATTTTTAGAAAAATCCTTTTTAAAAAAGAATATGATCTTATTGAAACGAAAATAATTGTTTATGACAAAATTTGTGAGTTTGCAGTGAGCTCAGCCTTGAATTTGAGTTATGATTTTGAGGGTAATAGCGTTAATAATTTAGATGACCTTAAAAAAAGAGCGATACCTTTATTTTTAACAGTACTGCCAAGTAATGGTAAAACGTATGTGCTTTTAAGTTATTTCAAAGAAGATAGAAAGCGCTTTATTTTTATTGATAAACAAATAATTGGAGTAGATGAGGGATTACAGCAAATAAGGCTTACAAATATTCTGATGATAAATTGCGAAAATATTGTATTTTCCCCTCGTTTATGGGATAGAATTGATACCGAGAAGCAGGAATTATATTTTTCAAAATTGCTGAAAAATTTACATGAAGAAGAGTCGCCGGGTGATATAGCGGAAGATTATGGTTTAAATTTTTTTATCAACTAATAACGTGTTATTATTAAGATAGCGTCTCCACAAATTGTATTCCAACGGCAAACGCAAGATTTTGCGTCTCTACGACGGATATCCCCACGAACGCCGGAGACGCAATGGCCGAATATAACAATAAATTTGGACCGCAATCAAAAAATTTATCGTCAATCATCAGGGGGTTTAAAATTGGTGTAAAAAATTTTTCTAACCAAAACAAGATGGATTTTATTTGGCAAAATCGTTTCTATTATCATATTATCAGGAACGAAGAAGAATTAAATAAAATCAGGCAATATATTATTAATAACCCTTTGAAATGGGAGTTAGACATAAACAACCCTGAAAATTTGTTGATGTGAATATAAAAATAAAAAAGAGCGGAGATGTTTCCGTTCTTTTTTATTATAATTATATTTCTAATTACTAATACCTAATATCTGATAACCAACACCTATTTCTTATATCCGCAGTCTTTATTACTGCATTTCACCCCGTCTTTCGCTTCTACCAATAGGGCTTCGCAATCAGGGCATTTCTCGCCCGTGGGTTTTGCCCAGAAAGCGGTTTTACAATCAGGATATTGGTTGCAAGCGTAAAATATTCCTTTGCGGCCGCGCTTCTGGACGATTTCCCCCTTCTCGCAAGCCGGGCAGTGGACGCCGGTTGGTTTACTGCCGGTTGTATTTTCTTTTATATTTTTTAAATTCCGGCATTTGGGAAAAGCGGAGCAAGCGAGGAACGGGCCGAAGCGGCCGACTTTTATCGCCATGGGCGAACCGCATTTTTCGCAGGTTTCATCTTTATATTTTTTCTGGATTTCCTCTATTTCTTTATTATCCGCCTTACCGTCTTTATCCCGGTCAGTTCCGGGCATGGACTTAATATTCTTGCATTCCGGAAAGGCGCTGCAGGCCAGGAATTTTCCATAGCGGCCGGTTTTAATTATCATGGCGGCGCCGCACTTATCGCATTTTTCGTTTGATTTTTCTTCGGGCATAATTTTATTTTTATCGATTTCCTGATATTTATTAGTTAAATTATCATGGAACGGCTTATAGAAATTTTCGATTACCGGCTGCCACTCGGTTTTGCCTTCGGCGATATTATCAAGATTATCTTCCATCTCGGCCGTGAATTTATAGTCAACGATTTCGGAAAAATGCTTGACCAATAAATCAATCACGACGAAAGCGATATCGGTCGGAGCCAGTTTTTTATTATCGTCGCGGATAACATAATTTCTCGCTTCAATCGTGGCAATAGTCGGGGCGTAAGTGGAAGGCCGGCCAATGCCGTATCTTTCCAAAGCTTTAACCAGGCCGGCGTCAGAATACCGAGCCGGCGGTTTGGTAAAATGCTGCTGGTTATCCAGTTTTTTTAAATCCAGTTCTTCTTTTTCTTTTACTTCCGGCAATTGCATTTCTTTGCTTTTTTCCGGGTAAATTTTTAAATAGCCGTCAAATTGTAAAACCTGGCCTGTCGCCCTAAACTGGTAAGCCGTATCTTTGGCGCTAACGTCAATAACCGTGGCGTCCACGATTGCGGCCGGCATTTGGCTCGCTAAGCTTCTTTGCCAGATTAGATTATACAAGCGGTATTGGCCCCCGACTAAAGACGATTTAATCGATTCCGGAGCCTTGTCCGCTTCGGTCGGGCGGACAGCTTCGTGCGCTTCCTGGGCGTTTTTTGATTTAGTTTTAAAAACGCGGGGAGAGGAAAGGGAATATTCTTTTCCCAATTCTTTTTCCAAGTAATCTTTGGCTTCGCTTAAAAACTTGCCAGAGAGGTTAAGGGAGTCTGTCCTCATATAAGTAATCAAGCCGCTTTCGTATAATTGCTGGGCAACCGTCATCGTCTGCTTGGCGGAAAACCCGAGCCAGCGGTTGGCGGTCTGCTGCAGAGTGGAAGTGGTAAAAGGCGTGGGCGGATTTTTCTTCGTTTCTTTTTTTTCAACCTTAGCGACGAGATACTTAGCGCCTTTAAGTTCATCTAAAATTTTCTTTGCTTCCTTCTCGTTTTTTATTTCCAGCTTATCAATGGTTTTTTCGCCGACTTTATTTAAAGCGGCAATAAATTCCTCTCCGCCCTCCTTTTTTAAATCGGCTAAAATACTCCAATATTCTTCCGGCTTAAAGTCTTTAATCTGTCTTTCCCGCTCAACGATTAAGCGGACGGCCACGGATTGCACCCGGCCGGCGGATAAGCCCCGCGCTACTTTCTTCCATAAGAAGGGGGAAAGCTCATAACCAACCAGCCGGTCTAAAATCCGGCGGGCCTGCTGGGCGTCAACCATTTTCATATCAATTTGGCGGGGGCTATTTAAAGCTTCCAAAATCGCGTCTTTGGTAATTTCGTGAAAAACTATTCTTTTGGTTTTCTTTTTATCAAGTTTTAGCGCTTCGGCCAAATGCCAGGCAATCGCTTCCCCTTCGCGGTCTTCATCAGAAGCCAGGATGACGGTGGTCGCTTTTTTCGCCAGGTCTTTCAGTTTAGCCACGGTTTTTTTTGCTTTGGCCGGGACGATATATTTCGGAGTAAAGCCGCTCTCAATATTAATCCCCATAACGCTTTTCGGCAAATCGCGGATATGGCCAAAAGAAGACTCGATTTTATAATCGGGCCCTAAAAATTTTGTGATAGTTTTTGCTTTGGTCGGCGATTCAACAATGATTAAATTTTTGCTCATATTATAAAGTATTATATAATTTTTTGTTTTCCGCAAGTTAAATCTTATATGACAACATGGTTTTAGGCAGTAATCATAGTTTTAGCTGATTGTTAGGTTAATACGATTATACATTGTTTATTTTCCTACGAATTACGAATTTTTTACGAATTTACGAATTCTTTTTAAAATGTTTTATGTTATATTTGTAAATTCGTACTGATTTGTAGTTTGTAGGTTTTAAAATCTGGCGAGCAAAATTACTTTTATTACCTAGCTAAAATATAGTACATGCCGCCTAAATTTTTTATCATGCCTTTCATTTCCATTATGACCAGTGTACTATTTGCCGTCGCGGTGTCAAGCCCGGAAGCGCGGACAAGCTCGTCAATATGAATTGGCTCAAAAGAAAGAAGGGAAATTATTTTTTTCTCATTTTCCCCCTCCGGCATTATGATTTTAGCGCTGATGTAGGCGGTGGCCTGGGTTAAATTTAAGGTTTCAATAATGTCAGAGGCGCTGGTAACGACTTTTGCCCCTTCTTTAATAAGCTTATTGGGTCCGGCCGAAGCGGGCGAATAGATACTGCCGGGTACGGCAAAGACTTCGCGATTTTGCTCTAAGGCGTAAGAGGCCGTGATTAAAGCCCCGGATTTTTCCCCGGCTTCTATAACTAAGGTGCCAAGGCAGAGGCCGGAAATAAGGCGGTTGCGTTGGGGGAAATTATGCCGCAACGGCGGAGTGCCAAGAGGCAGTTCCGAAATTACGGCGCCGTCAGCAGCGATAATTTTATCCGCCAGGTAGCGGTTCTGCGAAGGGTAAAGATTTTGCCTGTCCAGGCCCGAACCCAAAACGGCAATAGTTTTTCCTTTAGCCGCTAAAGTCGCCGAATGGGCTAAAGAGTCAATGCCCAAAGCCAGGCCGCTAATAATTGTTAAGCCGTTTCCGACTAATTCCTTTACAATATAATCGGTTATCTGCTGCCCGTAGCTAGTAAATTTTCTCGTTCCGACTACGGCTAAAGTAAAATCATTTTTTAAATCAAGTTTTCCTTTGTAGTATATAAGAGGAGGGGGGTTGTAAATTTCCCCTAAGAGGGCGGGATAGGATTTATCCGCAATCATCATGACTTTTATGTCTTCTTCAACCAATCTGGCGGCTAACCGGTCAGGGTCGATTTCCCTTCTGGCCGCGATAAATTCTTCGGCGATATTTTCTTCAAGGCCGGCTTTTAGAAGTTCCGGAAGACCGGCTCGGAAGGCGTTTTTTAAACCGGCGTCCCGGGGGTAAAAATATTTCAATAGTTTTTTAAACCGGATTGGCCCGAATTTCTGGAAATTATTTAAAGCCACCCAGTATTTCAAGTTTTCCATACTTTAGAGGCTCGCCCCGTTAGAAATTTTAATTTTTAAATTTCTAATGGGGTTGACTAAAAATTTAAGGTATGCTAAGGTAATATATCAAAACTCCTTTTTAATTGAGCAGCCAATGGCCCTCAATTTACTACTTGCTTCTGGGCTTTAGTTTATAGATTTCCTTCCTCCTTGGTGATTTATAAGCTATTCGTCCCTTATTAGCAAGTAGTAAACCGGAGGCGATTGGAAAAAACCGGCTATCAAGATTTGTTTTTTAAAATTAAATTACTGATAGCTTTTTTAATTTCTTAAAATATTTTAACATATTAAAAAGGGGAAAGATAGTGTTTAAAATTTTGTCTAGGAGTGATGAAAGTCAAATTGACCCTCCTTGATTTGGCCTTTTTGTCTTAAATAGGGCCTTGTGCCTTTGCTCCTAGGCAATATTTTGAATAGTATTTTCTTTTTTTGCCCTTTTTATATTTTCTAAAAACAATAATTCAGGGGAGAGGTCCGTCATGTGGACAAGAATTTTTGCGGCGGCATTGTTTCTGTTTCTTTTCAGTAGCTTTGCGGCCGCGCAGGAGGAAGCGGTTTTACAGAAATTCATTGTCAGCGCGCTTCATACCGGATCATACAAGCAGAATGAGTATTATTATCCGGCGAATAATGTGGATGTGCTGGCCGGCGTTCGCACGAAGATTTCCTTAACCCGCAATTCTTTTGTCCATACCCGCCTTCTGTATTATAATCCGAATAATACCGTCGTGCATGCTTATCTCGAAGAGAAAATCAAGTGGGCAAGTTTTAATGCCGGCTTTTTGCCAAGACCGGCTAAGATGCTGAACACGCCCGATCCGGTTTCCGCGGCCGCGCATTTTTTGCCGGAAGCGAAAAAGGTTATTCCCGGGCCGGCGCTCGGCGCAATGGCCAAACTCTCTTCGGCCAAGCTAAATTCCGATTTTTTCGCCGGAGTATATCAGGCGAAAGAAGATTCTCTTGAATTCAATCTGGGCCTTGTTAAGAATTTTTCGCCAGCGTCTTTGCTCCATAAAGTTATAATTGGCGGTTATTCAGGCAAGGGCGTGAGCGGAGCGGTGATAGGCGTTGATATTTGGCGTCTGAGTTTTATGGGATTCTCCGGTATGGACGCGAAGTCAATCAGGACGCGTTCCGTATATGCGGAAACGAAACTCAGAGGATTTAACCTTTACGCCGATGCCGTTCACAGGCAGGATATCTGGGAAACAGCCGAGCTGGGGATAACAAAAGAATTGTCGGAAAAGATTTCCGGCGTGAGAGTCAATTATCTCTGCGGTCTGGGTTACGTCTGTTCCGAAACTCGGTCAGACCTGATAAATTTTTACCTCCAGGTCTGGTTTGATAAAAAATAAAGATTTCATCCATTTTGGATGCAAAAAAGGGGCGACGATAACGTTGCCCCCTTTTCTTTTTAATTTTTTATTTATAGAGATATCTCCGCAGATAGATTTTCGATTATTTTATCTATAATTTTTAACTCCTCTTGTCTGAATTTTTCTAAAACAAATTTCTCTGCCGGTATTTTCCCGGCTATTTCCGCGCGGATGCCGATTCTTACTCTTTTGAAGTTTTTCGTTTTAAGATGATTAATAATTGACTCTACGCCTTTGTGTCCGGCCGAGCGGGAATCAACTGAAATTTTATATTTACCTAAGGCAATATCAATATCATCGTGGATAACAGTCAAAATTTCCGACAAATTACTGTCTTTAACTTTAAACACCCCCAGCTTTTTCGGCAGTAATTTATAGTAGGCCAAAACCGCCTGGACCGATTGGCCGGAATTGTTCATAAAGGTTTGCGGTTTAACAAAAATTGTATTTCCGGTTTGGCAAATCTCTGCCTGGAATTTTTTATTTGTTTCCCAGTTGCCTCCGGATTTTTTTGCCAAAGCGTCAACGGCCATAAAGCCGACATTGTGTCTCGTGAGTTCGTATTTTTTGCCCGGATTGCCCAGGCCGAGGATGATATTCATAAAATTTTCAATTTCTAATTTCTAAACAATTTTCAATGATTAAATTAATTAATGAATTAAGCCATTGTTTAAAAATTGAAAATTAAAAATTATAAAATTATTCCCCAATGTGCCGGCCGTGCGCTCCTTTATTTTTCTTAACTTCTATCGTAATCGGCGTGCCGAGAAAGCCGAATTTTTCCCGTAGGCGGTTGGTGACAAAGCGGACATAGGAAAAATGCAAATCGTCCCGCGATCCGATCCGCAGCTGGAATTTCGGCGGATTATTTTGTGTTTGCTTAAATTCGTAAATATGGGGTTTTTTTGTTCCCTTGCCTTTAGCCGGCAGATGAATCTTCACGATTTTTAGCAAAAATTTGTTAAGCTGGGAATCGCCTAAGATTATTTTTCTGCCTTCATTAATCTTCAAAATTAAATCAAGTATCTTATTAACCTTTCCTCCGGTTAAGGCGGAAGTAAAATGAATCGGGGCCCAGGTCGCGAAAGGGAATGAGCCGTAAATGTAGTCAGAATATTTTTTTGGGTCTTTCTTTTCAATCAAGTCCCATTTATTGGCAATAATAATCAAACTCGCCTTTCTTTCAAAGATTTCCTCAACCAATTTTGCGTCCTGGTGAGTTATGTCCTCGTTTATATCAATGACTAGCAGGGCGATACTGGATTTTTCCAAAGCTTTCAGGGATTTCATAATTCCATGTTTTTCCAACCCCTTGGTTTTTGTTCCTTTTTTGCTGATGCCGGCCGTATCAACGAGGACAATCGGCTTGGTTTTGTAGATTATTTCCGTATCCTGCGGTTCGCGGGTGGTGTGCGGTTCCGGGCTTACAATAACTCGCTCATAACCCAGGATTGAATTAAGCAAGCTTGATTTTCCGACATTGGGTTTGCCGATGATGCAAACCCTGATTGCTTCCTCTTCGGACAAAAGATTTTTTGTCCCTACGGCAGTTTTTCTCAATTTTATTTTTTTGATAATCAAGTCCAATAAGTCTCCGGTGCCGGCGCCGGTGGCGGCGGAAATCGGGAAGGGCTCGCCTAAAGCCAGCTTATTAAATTCGGCAATTTCCCCGGCTCGTCTAAAGTTATCAACTTTATTAGCCACCAGAATTATTTTTTTTGTTTCTTTCAAAGATTTTTTAAGAAACAAGGCCATCTGCTTGTCCATCGGCAACAAGCCGGTTTTAGTATCAACCAGGAATAAAATTAAATCGGCCCGCCTTAAATATTGCTGGGCCTGATCCTGGACTTTAATTTCTATATTACCTATTTTTTCCTCCGCCGAAATTTTATCAGATAAATCCATAATGCCGCCGGTATCAACCACAATAAATTTTTTTCCCCGCCAGCTTACTTCGTTTAGATTGCTGTCCCTGGTCGTGCCGGCGATATCGGAAATTAACGCTTGGTTTTTTTCCACCAGACGGTTAAAGAGAGTCGATTTGCCGACGTTAGTGCGGCCGAAGATGACGATCATGGGTAAATTGTTTTTTTTTGTATGTTCCATATTACTCCTACGAATTACGAATTTCTTACGAATTTACAAATATTAAACAGAATGTTTCTTTTAGAATTCGTATATTTGTATAAGATTTGTAATTCGTAAGGTTAATTATTTTTCCGGATTGTCCACTCCCGAAGAGGTCTTATCCGCGTCCTGGCCCAAAATCAGGATGAAATCCGGCTGTTCCGGTGTCTTTTCGTCCTCCAGTTCTTTCTTTATGTCGTCAATCAGCCATTGGGGCATATTAAAGGAAACATTAGCTCCGGTTTTTTCTTTTAGAACAGAAAGGGATTCCATTTTTTCCCCGTAAGTAAGGTCATAGATTACGGATTTTTGAAAGTCCCGATGGCTGCAGTTGCTTATGCGGGCGACGTTAAATCCGTATTTTTCCAAATCCAAAGCGGTAACGCTCGCCAGCCCGTTTACCCAGGTTCCGTTTCTTATATCCAAAGAAGATTTTTCCACCTTCACTTTTGTTTTGGCTTCAATCGGAGCGTCAGAAAAAATATTATTGACCAGGTACTGGATTTCCGCGAAGTCGCCGCTTCGGGGGGATAAAATATAGGCGCCGTCTTCTCCGATTCCCTGGACTAAGAGGCCGCTAGAGCTGTTATCCAAGACTTTATTGGTAATATTTTCTCCCGAAACGTCTTTAAACATATTCCAAAGCTTTATTGCCTCCCAAATTTTTACGTTAGTGCTTATATGCTCCTGAAATTCGCTTATGATATTGGTGATTATCGTGGGCCGGAATAAAGTATTTTTTGACAAAAATTTATTTTTGGCCGCTTCTATCACTTTCTGCTGCCGCCGGGCGCGGGCAAAATCCGAACCCTCGGCCCCGCCCGCGTGCCGGGAACGGACATATTTTAAAGCCAGGGCGCCGTCCATTTTCTGCCAGCCAGCCGGGATATACAGATGCTCATACCTGGCCGCGTAGGGCTCGGCTTCTTCCATCCCCATTATCGGATAGGACGAATCGTCCAGGGTATTGTCCACATAAACGTCAATTCCGCCCAATTCATCTATGATATTTACAAAGCCCTCAAAATCAAGGCGGATAAAATAATCTACCGGGGTTTCCAGAACATCACTCAAAGCCTGCGAGATAGCGACGCCGCCGCTTCCCGGAGTTTTCATTTCGGCAAAGGCGTTAACATTATTTATTTTTCTCCAGCCCATACCTTCCATCGGGATGGTTAAATCGCGGGGGATAGAAAGCAGGGCCACCTTCTTTGTCGAGGGCTCTAAACTGGTAAGCATTATCGTGTCAGTCAAGTATCCGCCTTCGTGGTTTTTCCCGCCCATGCCTAAAAGAAGGATGTTAATCCTGTCCCGGTCTTCGCCTTTTAGCTGCTTATCAGCGCTTTCGGCCAGATGCTTAATCTGCCCGATAATCGGGATTTTGTAGATCCAGGAGTTCGGGTTTTGTTCAGAGACAATAACCTGGCTCGAAAAAATAAGAAAAGCGATTGAGAAGAAAATTATAAGATAGGTAAAAATTTTGGCGACTTTCTTCTTGGCCGGCTTAATTTTTTCTTCCTCTCTTTCTTCCAGCAGATTCACCCCGTTAGAAATTTTGTTATTTTTTTCGTAGTTATACATAATTTTAGTAAAACCTAAAATAGACAGCTTTTGACTGAAACTATTTCCATTATATCCTTATTTTTTTATTTTGAAAAGTTTTTAAAAATTTGTTATAATTTAATCAGAAAACTTCGCCAGAAGCTGATATAAGTTTTGGATCAAACTATGGTAAATTCGTCCTTATATTTTTCTCGGACCGTGGTTCGGGGGATGCGGGACAAAGGGCAAATTTGTTTTTAAGGGGAATCTTTTAGCGGACATACGCCTGCCAGATTAACTCTAAAAACAATCCTTAACGAAAGTTTAGGAACCTATTGTGAATTTGCCAATTCTTAGTCAGTTTTATTGGTGAAGTTTTCTTATTGTCGGGCTGCCGGGAGTCGAACCCGGGTTACCCCGCACGAAAGCATAGCTTTCTGCGGGGCAGGCATGCACCCTTCACCCTGTTAAATAATTTTGCCCCTGGTCGGGGTGCGGGGAATTGAACCCCGGCTACATCCACCCCATGGACGCGTACTACCGTTATACGACACCCCGCAAAGGGGCAAAAATTCAACAGGGCCATGCATGCGTAATACCGTTATACCACAGCCCGATTTTATTATTTTTATAGTTTCACCTTAGCATAGCCCTTTGTTTTTATCAATTCCGTCTCTGTTGACTAAGATGAGCTAGTATGGTAATTTTATTTATCGCTCATTGAATTCACTAAAAATCCGAGGAGGCGGCTATGAGATTCTATATAATGACGCAGCTTGGTTTTTGGGAGGAAATACCAGTTTCGGAGATAAAATTCCATGCCACGGTTTTTATGGTTGAAGACAGAAGAATTTTAGAAGCCATAGTAGAATTTTCTCCCGGCAAGTATGCTAAAGACACCAAACTCAGCCGAATAGGAGAGCGGCTGGACTCTTTTGCCGGCAAGTTAAGCATTAAAGTTTGCGGACCGGCGGTTTTTTTGGGCCGTCCGGTTGAGGTGAAAAGAATAGGAGGCAACGCCTGGAGCCAGAAAGGCGACTGGTATTTAGAAACGGAAATAGTCGCCGGCAAGCTTTATTGCTATTCCTGGATTGCCAATAGTTCAGACGAAGATCCCCTTTGCGTTTCCTTTGAATTTCCCGAGGAGGACAAAGAGAAAAAATAAAGGACTGGAGAATTAAATAATTGCCGGTCCTTTTTGATTTCTTCGGTTGTCATTGCGAGGATCCGCTCACTGGCGGAGCCGAAGCAATCTCACGAACTAAAAATATTCACTTAAACCTCACCACTCCGGATTAACTTTTTTATTAATTTAATTTTTTTCCTTTATGTTATTATAGCCATTCGTTAGATTGCTTCGTCGTCCCGAAGCTTCGGAACTCCTCGCAATGACAGTTTATTGAATTGATATTTAGCCCCATTTTTGTTAGGATATAATTATGGAAATAGACTTAGAATTACTTTCAATTCAGAACCCTTGGTGGACGCGGCTGGGAACCGGGGAGCGGCTTATCAAGAGCCTGGATTTTGATCCGGTTATAAAAATTTTTGCCGGCCAGCCGCTAAAATGGCAGCCGGAAATTTTAGGCGAGGTTCCCTTAAACCGCGATGATATTTATGTTTTGTATGGCGGCCGGGGTTTAGGCAAAACCACGATTTTAAAGCTTTTGATTAAAAAGCTGGTAGAAGAGAAAAAGACCGAGCCGGATAATATCTTTTACTATTCCTGCCACAACCTTGACACTTACGAGGAGCTGAATGAGCTAGTTAAAATATTTCTAAACTGGCGCCGGGAGGAAGCAAATAAGCGCCTTTTTATTTTTATTGATGAAATCAGCCTGATAAAGAACTGGCCCAAGGGCATCTCTTATTTGGCTAAAGCGAAGAAATTAAAAAATGTCACGGTTATCCTGGCCAGTTCCCGATGGGAAGATTTCGGCAACAAGGCGGAAAATTTGCCAACTCAAAATAAAATTATCAACAGCCTGGATTTTTCTGAATTTTTAAAATTGTTAAATCCGAAATTAGCGGAAAAAATCAATGAAGCTAATTATAAAAATTATCAGGATCAGCTTGAATACTATTTAGACATCTATTTTTTAACCGGCGGCTTTATTCCCTGCTTAAACAGCTACCAGAAAGAAGGGGCGATAAGCCAGAATATTTACAGCGATTATTTTTATTCCCTGACCGCCGACGTTGCCAAGCTCGGCCGGGACGTAATTTTACTGCGCCAGATTTTAGAGCAGATTATTCTTAATTTGGGACGGCCCTTGGGCTATAAAACCATCGCTCACCAAACCAAAGCGAAAATCCATCTGACCATTGCCGAATACCTGAAAATCTTAGAATCAATGTTTGTTGTGAAAATGGTTTACCAATCGGATAGCCGGGGCAAGCCTACCAGCCGCAAGGCGAAAAAAATTTACTTTACCGATCCGTTTCTTTTCTGGCTTTTTTATTCCCATATTAACGGCTCGCTTGACTATTGGCCTTTCAGCCGCGAGCGTTTGCACCGCCAGGATATTTTTAACGCTTTGGTGGAGAATGTAGTTTTTTCCCACCTATCCAGAAACGGCGGTTTAGGCAGCCAGGAGAGACTTACTTATTGGCGCGACAATATCCGGAAGCAGGAAATTAATTTTCTAGTCCATAACGGCAAAAAAATTATGCCGGTTCTTCTCCGCTACAGCCAGGAGATAGAAGATAAAGATTTAAAAATATTTAAGCAAGCCGGCTTCAGGCAGGGGATAATTATAAGCCGAAACAGATTGGAAAATAAAGGAAATATAAAAATTATGCCTTTAACTTATTTTTTGCTGTTTTACCACGCTAGAAAGAGTCTTTAAAGTGCTTAAAAGGCGCGGAGTTCCATAAGAGTTTGTTGAAATAACAAAATATTTTTTAAAATTTTTAATCATCATTTTGGATAAAAGAAGGGGCAGCTTTGACTTCAAGCTGCCCTTAAATATTATCTCCTGTGAGTTTACCCACCTTTGGCAATCCATTCCAGTAAAAAGGTTTATGGTTTTTTATTTTCTGGCGAATAGTATGGCCAGATTTTTTTTACCCGCCTACCGTTTGCAGAGAGAGACGAGCTGGTTGATTGGCTCAGTTACAATCCAACATGCCAGAGAGAAGAGAATGACGGCCGCGTAGATTTTAGCTATCGTGGCAAAGAGCATTTTTATGGCAACCAGGGCGGGCTGAGAAAAATGAACAAAGAGCCACCAGGTTCCCATCACCAGAAACGGCAAAGCCACCGCCATCAGAATTACCCGGATCAGATTGATTTCAGTGCAGGATGCGCAGGTTTTTTTGGACCTATCCAGATATTCATACCCGTAGCTCATCTGACACAAAAGACAACAGATCAGGTTATATTTCACCTTTACCTTCATGGGGCCACCTCCTTGATTAAAGGGTATAATATTGTTCCTAGTTTAAGAGCGAAGATATTTTGATGGTATACTTTTTCCTACTTTTTGTCAACCCTGGCGGGAGCTGAGGGAAATTGACAGAAAAATTAGAAAGTTATATGCTACCTTATTATGGTTGAGGCTTATTTGCTTATTTTTTTGGTGTAATATAAGGTATTATATACAGTATTTGTTCATAAACTTGTTTATTGATTCATATAAACAATAGTCGCTGTCCTTTTAAAATTAGCTTGTAGATAAGCAGTACCAGAAGGCGAAAACACAACACCACCACGTAATTCTGACAAGGGGGAATAGTCAATGAATATCCTAAAGGAAGTCCTACGAAATGAAGTGCGGCCGGCATTGGGCTGTACGGAGCCAATCGCTGTCGCTTATGCCTGTAGTTTGGCAATGGCGGCGATTAAGAATAAACATCCGCAAGACAGCCATGAAATTTTGGAAATCACAGTCATCGTCGACCCGGGAGTATTAAAAAACGGTCTTGGCGTCTGTATTCCCAATACTAATGGCCAGAAGGGAAATTGTATTGCCGCTGCTTTGGGCGCAATTTGCGGCGATTCGGCATTGCAGTTACGAGTCTTGGAGAAGGTGGCGCCGGATGATCTGGTTAAAGCTGAAAAGATGGTGAGAGAAGGCAAAGCGCATGTGTTATGCGAGGCCCATGATTCTCTTTACATCAAAGCGACCGTGAAAACTTCGACGGGAAACGCTTCAGCGATCATTAGGGATTCCCATACCAATGTCGTCGCTATCTTGGTTGACGGGGTTGTTATCGATGGTTCGGTGGAAGAAGATTGCGCCACCGTTGTTAATAAGGTTGCCCCTTACCGCCAAAATATGTCGACTATGCGTATTGCCGACTTAATTGATTGCGCTCAAGGCTTGGACGAGGATGATTATCAGTATCTCCTCCGGGGTGTAGAGATGAACCTCGTTCTTTCTCGGGCAGGTTTACAATTGGGGAAATTCGGCAGCCAGTTGGCGGCTATGGCCGCTCAAGCAAACCTGGAGAACGAACTCTTCAAGTCAACGCAGATTTTAGTATCTTGCGCGACTGATGCCAGGATGGCCGGTGTTAATCTGCCGGCGATGAGCAGCGGGGGCAGCGGCAACCAGGGAATCGTAGCCATTCTCGTGCCTTATAATGTGGGCACGAAAGAAGGGATTCCGGAAAGACGCATTGTTGAGAGCATTGCTTTATCGCATCTTCTCAATTCTTACGTCAAACAGTATACCGGAGAAATTGCCCCAATCTGCGGTTGCGCCATTGCGGCCGGATTAGGAGCCGCGGGAGCGATAGCTTACCAGCTTAGCCCTCGGGCAGAGACAGTCGGCTTGGCTATCAATAATGTTGTCGGTGATATTACCGGCATGCTCTGCGATGGCGCCAAAGGTGGTTGTACTCTGAAAGTCTTGAGTTCAACTGACTCAGCTATCAGAGCCGCTTATTTTGCCATTAATGGTTTTTTTATCTCAAGCAGCGATGGCATTATCAGCGAAGCTCCCGAGGAGACAATCAGAAATTTGGGTCGGTTGTGCGCTTTGGGCCTTGACCATCTGAACGGAACCGTGCTTGATATCATGATAAACAAAAAATCGTAGCCAAGAGGTGGAATTATGCGCAGCCAGAAACGAATTTACCTCGATCATTCCGCTACGACCCCGTTGCATCCTTTGGTTTTGGAAGCTATGCTTCCTTATCTCAGCCAGAAATTCGGCAATGCTTCAAGCGCCCATTTTTTTGGTAATGAGGCGCGCGAGGGGATGGATGGGGCCAGAGAAGCGGTAGCGGACATTTTCGGATGCTCTAATCCCGATGAAGTTATTTTTACTTCCGGAGGGACAGAGAGCGATAATCTTTTTCTCAAGGGTGTCGGCTTTGCTTTGAGGCGAAAGGGTTGGGGCAATCACATTATTACTTCAACCATTGAACATCACGCGATAAGCCATACTTGCGAGTGGTTGGCGGAAAATGGCTTTGAAATTTCTTATGTGCCCGTGGGTTTGTCGGGGATTGTTGAAGCGGATGACCTTCGGAAATTTTTACGGCCGGAAACTATTATCGTCTCGGTTATGTCCGCCAACAATGAAGTGGGGACGATACAGCCGATATCCGAGATTGTCCGGGCAGTAAAGAGTTTCAACTCCGACATCGCGGTACACACGGATGCTGTCCAGACACCCGGGCATTTGCCGCTCAATATCAATGGGCTCGGAGTGGACGCCTTAAGCTTATCCGCTCACAAGTTCTATGGGCCGAAGGGAGTCGGTGTTCTGTATCTGCGGAAAGAGACGCCTTTGGAACCGAGGATTCTTGGCGGCGGCCATGAGAATAACCGGCGGGCCGGCACCGAAAATGTGGCCGGCATAGTGGGTTTGGCCAGGGCTTTGCAGCGAGTTGAATCCACGCGCCCGGAAAAAACTGCCCGGTTGACCGGATTGCGCGATCATTTGATCGCGAGAGTTTTAACCGAAATTCCCGGCAGCCAGCTAAACGGCGATCAGCAAAAAAGATTGCCGACAAATGCCAATTTCTCTTTTGCGGGCGTTGAGGGCGAAAGTATTCTTATGGCCCTGAGCTTGCAGGGAATTGCCGTCTCTACCGGTTCCGCTTGTACCAGCGGCAAGTCTTCTTTCGTTTTGATGGCGATGGGAGTCGACGAAAGGATGGTAAACGGAAGCATTCGCATAACCCTGGGAGAAGAAAATTCCCAGGAAGATGTTGATGTTACCGTTGATGCTTTAAAGGAGGCTGTAAAAAGGTTGAGGAGCATATCTCCTTTAACCTGAAATTACCAAGAGGCCGGGGTTCCATAGTTGTTGCTATGAAACCCCGTTTTTGTCAGTCTGGGCGGGAGGAGAGACACCTGGAGCATTGAACAAGCTGGTAATGCTAAAACACGGGAATGTCATGAATTTTTCCCCCAAAAAACAGAAAGGAAGAAACGGTTATGATACGATTGTTTAATACTTTGGGCAGGAGAAAACAGGATTTTGCGCCGATCAGGGCGGGACATGTCGGTATTTACAGTTGCGGGCCGACGGTCTACGATTACGCCCATATCGGCAACTTGAGCACTTTCCTGTTTGTCGATTTTCTGCGCCGGTGGCTGGAATTCCGGGGGCTGAAAGTAACCCACGTCATGAATCTGACAGACGTAGACGACAAAACAATCCGCCGGTCTCGGCAGGAAGGCGTTCCTTTAAGGGAATTGACTGATCGCTATGCCGAGGCTTTCTTTACCGATCTAAAGAAATTGGGGATACAGCCAGCGCATGTTTATCCCCGGGCAACAGAGCATGTGCCGGAGATGGTCGCCCTGATCAAAAGTCTTTTGGAAAAAGGGCGCGCTTATGAAAAAGGCGGTTCGGTTTATTTCCGGATTTCTTCTTTCCCGGGATACGGCCGGCTGGCTCTTTTAGACCAGCGAAAGATGCTCTTAGGGGCAAGCGGTGTTGACGCGGATGAATACGAGAAAGAAGATGCCCGTGATTTTGTGCTCTGGAAGGGGTGGAAACCGGATGAGGACGGAGATGTGTTCTGGGACACCGAAATCGGCCGGGGTCGGCCTGGTTGGCACATAGAATGTTCGGCCATGAGCATGAAGTATCTGGGTCAGACATTCGATATCCATACCGGAGGAGTTGACCTCATCTTCCCCCACCACGAGAACGAGATCGCCCAAAGCGAATCCGCCAGCGGCCAAAAATTTGTAAACTTTTGGCTGCATCGCGAGCACCTTCGCTTCGGGGGCGAGAAGATGTCAAAATCTCTCGGCACTATCAAGTCCTTGGGAGATATCGTCGCGACCCCGTCTGATGCCGCCGCTTTCCGGTATTTGATTTTTTCTTCCCATTACCGCATGCCTCTGAATTTTACCAATGAGGCATTGGCAGCGGCCAAGAGAACCGTGAAACATTTGCGGGATTTCCGCTCCATGTTGCTTGTAGCAGGAAACGGCGGGACGGGCGGACCCGATAGTCTGGTTGAAGATACTCGGCAGCGTTTTATCGCCGAGATGGATGATGACCTGGGATCTCCGGGGGCTTTGGCGGCGCTTTTTGGATTAATGGAAACCGTTGGGAAGCTCCGCTTGCAGAATAAGCTTTCCGTATCCCTGGCAACCGCTGTTTCAGCGTTTCTGGATGAAGTGGATTGCGTAATCGGCGTTATTAATCAAGCCGATGACGGGGAGGAGAAATTGCGCCTTACGCCAGCGCAGCAGGAACTTATTCGGGAACGGGAAACGGCGCGGAGCCAAAAAGACTGGAACCGCGCTGATGAAATCAGGGATGAATTATTCCGGCAGGGGATTAAACTGGAGGATACCCAGGCCGGCACCAAGTTCGCCTCGGTCTAAACCGAGTCTTGACAAGATTTTAATAAGGAGTAAGATAAAAATAACCTAAAAAAAGGCATTGGTCACTGAGAGAATACTGAAGTCAACGGCGACGTGGCCAAGTGGTTCAAGGCACCGGTCTGCAAAACCGTCATCGCGGGTTCGAATCCCGTCGTCGCCTCCACATTCAGAGCTCTGGATTTATTCAGAGCTCTTTTCTTTTTATTAACTGAACAAAGCCGTGCTGACGTATTTTTCTCCCCGGTCGGGGAATAAGGTAACTATCGTTCCGGAGTCTATGCTTTTTGCCATTTCCATCGCGCCATACATAGCCGCCCCGCTGGACATGCCGACGAAAATTCCTTCTTTAAGCGTTAACTCGCGCGCGGTCGCGTACGCCTGTTCGTTAAAAACAACAATTTTTTTATCCAACCCGTTTTCATTATAAATTTTTGGCACTATCGCCTCCTTCATATTTTTAAGGCCGGCGATTTTATGGTTAAACTGCGGTTCAATGCCGACGATTTGTATTTTTGGATTGTATTCTTTTAATTTTTTGCTGACGCCCATCAAGGTGCCGGAAGTGCCCATGCCGGCGACAAAAACAGTAATGTCCGGCGCTTGTTTAATTATTTCTTCCGCGGTCCCCTGATAATGGGCCAGAGAATTGTTGGGATTATCAAATTGGTTAGGCATCCAGTATTTCTCCGGATTGCTTTTGTACATTTCATGCGCTTTAAGAATCGCGCCGTCAGTGCCTTTAGCCGGGTCTGTTTCTATCAGTTCCGCTCCGAAAGCTTTAAGGATTTTTTTCCGTTCTTCGCTCATGCCGGCAGACATAGTTAGCGCTATTTTATATCCTTTGACGGCGCCGACCAAGGCCAGGCCAATGCCGGTATTGCCCGAAGTCGCTTCAAGAATAATTTTTTCCGGCGTTAACTCTCCGCTTTGTTCGGCCGCGGTAATCATAGTCAGGGCAATCCTGTCTTTGACAGATCCGCCGGGATTTTGTCCCTCTAATTTAGCGTAAATCGCCACATTTTTATTCGGGTTTAGTTTGTTGATTTTGACGATAGGGGTATTTCCTATCATTTCTAAGATGTTTTGATAAATCATAAATTTAATCGCTTAATAGTATAAAAAATTAAAATTAAATTTTTTCTAACGCCTGATCAAGATCAGCAATTAAATCTTCCGCATCTTCAATGCCGACAGACAGCCTTATCAGAGAATCAGAAAGTCCAATTTTTTCCCGTTCGGCTTTGGGCACCGAAGCATGCGTCATGGATGCCGGATGCTCAATTAATGACTCTACTGCGCCTAAACTCTCCGCGATCGTAATAATTTTTAGCGATTCCAAAAAATTTATGGACTTTTTATAATCGCCCTTTAAATCAAAAGCTATCATCCCGCCGAATCCTGACATTTGTTTTTTGGCTATTTTGTGGCCGGGATGGCCCGCCAGCCCGGGATAATATATTTTTTCTATTTTTTTGTGTTTGGACAAAAAATTAACTATCATTTGGGCGTTTTTTTCATGTTGTTGCATCCTTAATGCTATGGTTTTAATTCCTTTCAGCGCTTGAAAACTATCAAAGGGGGAAAGAATAGCTCCAACCGCATTCTGCAGAAATTTAATTCTGGCGGCCAATTTTTTATCTTTCACAATGAGGCATCCTCCCACTGAATCGGAATGTCCGCCGATATATTTAGTCATAGAATGAACGGCAATATCCGCGCCCAATGAAAGCGGCTTTTGAAAATAAGGCGAAGCAAAAGTATTATCAACCACCGTCAATATCTCTTTGGATTTGGCTACTCCACAGACCGAAGCAATATCAACTATTTTCATCAATGGGTTAGTTGGAGACTCAATCCAAATTAACTTAGTATTTTTTTTAATATATCTTTGCACCTCTTTCCCGCTGGCGAAATCTACAAAAGAAAATTCCAAATCAAATTTCTCAAAAATTTGCTTAAAAAGCCTTCTTGTCCCCCCATACACATCATCTATGGAAACCACATGATCACCGCTTTTAAGGAGCAATAGTATATTGGTAATGGCGGCCAGTCCTGAAGAAAAAGCAAAAGCCTCCTTCCCGTCTTCAAGGGCGGACAGATTTTTTTCTAAAGCGCGCCTGGTAGGATTGCCGCTTCTTGAATATTCATAGCCGCCAGTCGGCTGGCTCACTTTTTTTCTGGCGAATGTGGTGGATAAATGGATTGGAATAACCACATCACCACTACCCCCTTCTTTTAAATTCGGCTCATTGCCGATATGAATTGCTTTAGTTGAAAATTTCATAATCACTTCTTTGATTAATAAAATTAATTTTACGTTATTTTTTCTTATTTTTGTTTAAAAATCCGCAATTTATCATCCACTCATCATTAAAAATTTTGGATAAATAATTTTTTCCGCTATCCGGCAATATAACTACAATCAATCCTCGCTTAAGTTTTTTAGCCACCTTTTTGGCGGCGAAAAGAGCCATCCCCGATGAACCCCCAGACAAAATACCTTCTTTTTTTGACAAGGCCCTGGCAGTCATAAAACTATCCTTATCCGAGACTATAATTATTTCATCAACTACTGAAAAATTCATGGTTTTCGGTAAAAAATCTTCCCCTACTCCCTCGACTTTATAAGGCTTAAGAAATTTAGGGATTTTTCCGGTTTTATAGTATTTATAAAAAATTGACCCCACCGGATCAACGCCGATTATTTTTATTTTTGGATTTTTTTCTTTAAGATATTTTGCTATGCCGGAAATTGTGCCGCCTGTTCCCATCCCCGCCACTAAATGAGTAATTTTCCCTTTTGTTTGCTTCCAAATTTCCGGGCCGGTTGTCCGGTAATGAGCTTCGGGATTTGCTTGGTTATTGTATTGGTCCGGTTTATACGAGCCGGGCCGGCCGGCTAATTTATCAGAAACTTTATAGTAACTGCGAGGATCATCGGGAGAAACGGCGGTTGGCGTAACTATTACTTTAGCGCCATAAGCGCGAAGCAGATTAATTTTTTCTTCGCTCATTTTATCCGGCATAGTAAAAATAGTTTTATATCCCTTTATGGCCGCTACCATGGCCAGTCCTACCCCGGTATTGCCAGAGGTTCCCTCAACGATGGTGCCACCCCTTTTTAATTTACCTTCTTTTTCTGCTTTAGCCACCAGGTATGAACCAATCCTGTCTTTAATGCTTCCGCCAGGATTAAAAAATTCCAATTTTACCGCCATTAACACTTTGGGGTTAGGATTAAGTTTATTAATTTTTACCAATGGCGTATTGCCGATTGTTTCTAAGATATTTTGATAAATCATATTTTTAGCATGAATTTATAATAATTTAGTTAATGGTATTCTTAGGGATTGCGGGCGGCCGGGTATGAGATGCTTTGATGTTTTATGAGGATAAGGTTTTCTCGCCAAAGCGTGGCGGATAATTTCTTTCTTATTTATTATTATCTCCGGCCGCCGGCTGATTACGCGGATTTTGCGGCTACAGTAGTCTACAAGATAGGCAGGAATTTTTTTGTAGCCCAAGTCAAGCAGTGAATGCGCCCGATGATGGCCGTCCAAAATAATAAAATTATCTTTATCAACAATAATCGGGTTATTCAGATACCCGTCTTTCAGAATTTGCGACTTTAGTTTCGCTAAATTTTTTTTGTCAATTTTTTCATGGATTTTCAGCTGCTGTATCGGTATAATTTTTATTTTTTTCATATGGGTTGTTAAATTAATAAAACTAAAAAAGCCTTCTCATCTCTTAGACATAGATAAACTATGTATAAGGGACGAAAAAGCTTTTTGCTTTCCGCGGTTCCACCCTTGTTTCCCGCCAGTCGCGGCTGACAGGACGCTTTCAAGCGCTTTTTCCGCCCGAGGGCGGCAACACGCTTTAGCTTATGATTACGGAAGCGGCCGGGCTAGCACTCGCGCGCTAACCATCTTTCCCGCAAGATTGCGGGAGACTATGGCGCAACCCCCTTAATTAGGGGACCACAGTCAAAGATTTTATAATTTTTAAAGATATTTATATTGTACTCTATAATAAAAAGTTGTCAAGCTTCTTTACTGCAGTTAAAAAAACAACCCCCGGGGTTCTTTAAAAGAGTTCCGGTTTTTTGTTAGTTTAAGGGGTTGAGCTTGACAGGATTTTGTATTTATGCTATACTACTATATTAAGTTCTTAAGTTGCTTTTTGCTTGGTTACCTGATGTTTTAGGCCAATTAAGCGCCAAGAAAGCAACTTTGGAATTTAATGAAGGCACTTTGACAACTCGAATAAAACAATAAACGAAACAAAACCGAAAGGTGGTAGTTATGAATTGGATTATTGGTATTATCATCGGGGCGGCCGTTCTTGTGTTCATGGGATCTATTTTCCTCCCCCTCAGCGTTATCTTAAAGATTATTTTGTTTGTTTTCCCCATCATCTTCTTGGTGGCGGCCGCAATTGTCGTTTTCGTGAGTGTTTTTAAAAAAAGCACTTCGGAAACCGGAAAACGGCCAATTTTTTTTCAAGTCCCCATGAACCACGTATGGATTCTCCGAAATGTTTGGGGGTCTGATCCTGCTACACAGGACGGGTATGAAGAAAAAACTGAAGGTTGGAGTTTTTGGATTCCGACAATTCTTCATGCCGATGAAGGCCTTATTGATTTAACTCCCGTTCAGCTTGATATTGATCCAATCACGATTAACTGCACGGATGGCAATGACGCCATAGTGGATGTGCGGGCAACTTATTTTGTTCGTGATGAATCTGGCGCGGCAACTAAATTTTTGTTAAATACGGACAAAGAAAAAGTTGACGAGCTGGTCAAGCAAAGGGTGAAAGTCGCGTTCAACACGGCCATGAGCGAGACTAGCGCTACTGCAATCGAATGGGGTGCTCCCCAAAAGAAGCAATATGCGCTTGATGCTCAAAAAATTGTTTGCGAGCTTCTGAAGGATGATAACGGCAAGGATTACGGTTTGGAGGTCGGACTTAATGTCGAGAACATTGCTCCAACCCCGGCCGTAAGAGTAGCTGCTGACAGAAGAGCGGCCGCAAAGATGGAGATAGCAGCTTCCATAGATGAAGGCACCGCTTTAAAACAGATGATCACTGATACCGGCGCTAATCCGACGATAGTATTACTTGCCGAAAGAATTATGGATACGGTAAGTAATATTTGGGGAGGTAAAAGTGGCGGTAAAAAAGAAGTAAAATCAGAGGTTAAGACCGGAGGAAAGAAAGCATGAATAGAAACCTGACTTTGGCCATTGTTGGCTTGATTGTCGCCTTAATTTTCGGTGGCTTGAAGATCGCTTCACTAATAGTGGATTTCCTTTTCGGTTGGATTTTTTCTTTCACGCCTATACACGGTGGCATGGCGCAAACGAGTATTACCATTCTCGTTCTTGTTCTCGTTTCAGTCGCGTGTTTTGCCTGGTACCGGGGAAAAAATCCGAAACTGGTGGTGGCCATGCTGATGGCATTGGCACAAGTTTTCTTTGTGTACTGCCTGTATTTCGGCTACCTGGCGGATGTATTGGTAGCGCAGACGGGATATGGGGAGCGGGAGATAACATTCTGGCTGAGCGTGGCCATTGTCCCGGTAGTCGGAATTTTCTGGTATTTATTCCTCTCCCTTTTTATGGGAACCAGCGGGAAAATGGCGATTGGGTATGTAATTCTCTCAGTATTGATGTGCTCCGTTATCGCGGGGGATATGTATTGCCGTCCTTTCGACTTGTTTGAACATCTTCCGAAGAAAGATGCGAACGGAAAAGTTCTTAAGGACGAAGCCGGAAACCCCGTCGCCGAATCCAAGTTTTACATTTTGCGGAACGAGGAGGGGCGGATTATCGAGGTTTCTCATTCGGAAGGAATATCTACCCGATACGGGAAGCCGTTGGTAAAAGGCACCCCTGAAGATGCGGCGGAGGTGGAAAGATTTGAGGAGCAGAACTCCAAAAATCTGATTTTTCTTAAGTCACTCTCTTCCTCCTCTTCCAGCCATTCCAAACAGCCGACTCTCGTCTTCGAAAAGCCCTACACTTTCGCAGACGCTTTCAACGAGTATGGGCAAATTGATACGTTCAAATTCGTTGATGACGGCGTCAATGTTGGGGACAAGGTCGAAGTAATCGCAAAGCCGATTGACGGAGGAGGATTTTCCGGAGAAGAAGTTGGCATTTGGCAGGGAGAAAAGTTTTTTCCTCCCTGGGACATGACTGTTAAGGGGTATTATTTTACCATCATTGAATCTGCTCCAAAAGGGAACATATTTATGATAAGCCTTAACAGTAGAAAGGATTTGGGTGTTACCATTCGCGTTACACGAGGTAATAATCTCAAATCGTAGGATCGTTCATTTGAAAAAGGGATGGCTTCGGTCATTCCTTTTTTATTTGATAAAAAAATTTGACAAAAAGTGAAGTTTTTGCTATGTTTTAGCTATAAAGAGTTTTTACGTTTGTTGTCAAAAACTCATGTTCGTTCTCAAAATCGCTCTCAAACAAACAATCTCTTAGAAAGGGGATTACCGTGAAAAAGACGATTATTTTCACAATGGTGATGGCCCTGATACTCGGGCTGTCCAGCGTTGCTTTTGCCGAAGGTTATGCGGAGTTTATGGCCACGGCCAGGAATTCGATCAAGGCCGAAATGTACGGGGACGCTCTCTCATCCGCCCAAAAGGCCTTGGAGGCAAAACAGAATGGCGATGCTGAAGCTTTTTTACTCGTAGGAAGAGCCTACTGGGGGCTTCGTAATTACGAATCTGCCTGCAAGAATTGGGAGAACGCTTTTCGCTTCGGGATTAGGAATCCCGAAAAATACAAAGCTGAAATCGTGAATGATATTCTCGCTACGATTCGTGCCACTTCTCCCGATATTTCTAAGGCGAAAACATTTTTCAATTATGCCCAAGGATTCGGTTGCCCGGAAACGACTATCGCCAAAGAAAAAATAGCTTACGGCAAACAGAAATTGTTAGCCGTGAAAAATCGGGAAGAAGCCATTGCGTTTACTTCTTTTGTCGGCCAAGACTTGATTGACAAGGCGTTCCCTCCCGCCCAGATTATTATTGTCTTCGAAAAGCCCTACACTTTCGCAGACGCTTTCAACGAGTATGGGCAAATTGATACGTTCAAATTCGTTGATGACGGCGTCAATGTCAGGGACAAGGTCGAAGTAATCGCAAAGCCGATTGACGGCGGAAAATTCTCAGGAGAAGAAGTTGGCATTTGGCGGGGAGAAAAGTTTTCTCCTCCCTGGGACATGACTGTTAAGGGGTATTATTCTACCATCATTGAATCTGCTCCAAAAGGGAACATATTTATGATAAGCCTTAACAGTAGAAAGGATTTGGGAGTTACCATTCGCGTTACACGGGAAGTAATTCCCAGTCCGAACCGTGATTTCCTTGTATCTATAAAATAATAGATTACAAGCGCATAAGAAGGGGGATACCAGTTATTCCCCTTCTCTTTTTTTTGTGCTATTATTTATTTATAGAATTTGAGTGGGAAAAATCTTTTAATTTCCGCCTTTATATTTGTTTTAGCTCCTGTCAACCGATGCAGGAAAGTAGCTTTGGCTGGCTTTTATTCCACTTTTCTCTTTTTTGTGCTATTATTTATTTATAGAATTTGAGTATGAAAAATTTTTTATTTTCTATCTTTTTATTTATTTTGTTATTCTCTCTCTTCACTTTTAATGCAAGCGCCGAGCTCGGGCCCGGTGGCGGGAGCGATAAAAGTGGAGGTAAGTCTGAGCCCGTTAATCTCAACAATCCCCTTACCGGAGACTCAACAAGTATTTCCGCCCAAGTCTTAATCGGCCGAATTATTAACGCGATTTTAAGCGTTGTCGGGTCATTGGCTTTGATGATGTTTATCTATGGCGGGTTTACCTGGATGATGGCGGGCGGAAATTCAGAAAAGGTGGAGAAAGGAAAAGGAATCTTGGTTTGGGCAACGATCGGCTTAATTGTGATATTTACCTCTTACGCTTTAGTTAATTTTGTCTTAACTAATGTTCTTAAGCAAGGGGGATATAAATAAAATCCCGCACCTTGCTCGTAACAGGGTATTCTAAGGTGCGGGACAAGGCAGATTTATAATATTTTAAAGAGCTTCGGTTTAAGACCCAAAGCTCTTTTTGTTTTCCCCCTCCCCCTCCCCCGCTCTTAACATCGCGGGAGAGGGGAGATAAGGAACATACTTTGAAATAACCCCCTTCTCCTATACCTCACCCTCCGCCTCGGCGAGCCTTCGGCCCGCTTCGCCAAAGCTCCAGCGAGGCGAGCGAGACGGGCCAGCCCCTCTCCTAGTCAGGAGAGGGGAACTCTTTCAAAAGCAACAGTCCTTTAACAAGATACTGTTGTCAGGCGAAAAAATCCCCCTAGCCCCCTTTATCAAGGGGGTATATTTGGGGATTTGACAAGAAATTTAATAGGTGTTAGTATAAAAGTGTTATTTAGAATAACACTTTTTAAATAGGCAAATTTACATACGAGACAAAAAGGAGGATTTTTTGTTCTTTGAAATAGAGGCAACAAACCCTGATGGTTCTGATGAAGAAGAAAAAAAACAATATTGCCGAAAGCAGGTGGAGAGATGGAAAAAAAGAAGAAGTTTGTCTTCCTGGCTCATTGGGTTGAGTCCTGGAACTGGTTGCTGTGGTGGATACCCGATCTTCATCGCAACGCCGATCACAGATGGCGCTGGATTTGGCTGTACCCCGTCTATCTGTTTATGTCTTTCGTTTATCTTGTCGGCAGGAAAGCATACGATATCGTTGATTCTTTCCGTTTCAACGGAGTGGAGGGAGAAACTTATCTTGTGCGAAACTTCGGCTGGCATTTTTTCCTGGCCGGGAAAGGCATCATCAGCCTTGACAGGATAAAGGAGAGAATTTTGACGGCGGTTATGGCCGCTCAAGAAAACGGCGCCAGCGTCATTGGCCTTGGGGCTCTTGTGAAAGACGCAACAGTAACAAGGGGAGGCGATTGGATCAGGAAGCAATTAGGCAGTAGCCTAAAAATCCCCCTGGTACATGGCGATACGCTTACGGCGGCTACGGTGGTTAAACAAGCCGAACTTTTGCTGGCAGGGCTCAATACTGCCAGCCCCATTTTCCTTACGGGAGCCACTTCAAAAGTTGGGCGGGCAGTCGCTCTTGTTTTGGCCCAAAAGGGGATAAGGGTAAAGATGTTTACCCATAGCCAAGCAAGATTTGCCAAGATTACCGCCGAAGCCGGAGTGTTCGGGGGAAACCTGGAAAGAGTCGATGATTTACAAGCAGGGAACGATTGCAGGTTATGGATTATAGGCAAGATAACCCCGGCGGGAAAAGATTTGCTTGGATCCATTCCTTTCGGAGCCAGGGTTATCAATTTCGCCGTCCCCAATCCCTTATCTCCAAAGGATTTGGAAACCAGGCCGGATATTTATTTGGCAGAGGGCGGCCTGTTAGCCTATGATCCGGACACCACCAGTCTTACCTTCACTATGCGCCTCAAGCCCGGGATCACTTATGCTTGCCATGCCGCCCTGATAGTGCACACCCAAATGGGCTGGGCACAGGATGAATTAGGGCCGGTTGACATCGGCAGAATGCCGATTGTTTGGCAGGCCGCTTCGGAGATGGGATTTTCTTTACCTCTGTTGCCTGGCATAAAGATAACCGAGAAAGCAATCTCCATTCCGAGGAGGGCTTTAGAATTAGCGGGGGTAGCAGGGGCTTAAATTCAACCCCTTCTACAAACCGGTTTTTCTGATGTATACACATAAGTGTTGTGTACAATCAGGAAGCCGGTTTTTTTTATTTTAAAAATAAGGTATAATATAATAAGTAATAGAAATATAAACATAAGCTTTATGGATTTTTCCTTTACCGACATCTTGCCTTTAATTAGCGCGATTTTTGTGTTTATTTTAGGCTTGCTTGTTTTTTCAAAAAATAAAAAGTCTAGAGTTAATTTTACTTTTTTTCTTCATTCCTTAGCTATTACCGTTTGGCTCTTTGCAACTTTCATGATGTTTATAAGTAGAGAAGACAGGGAAGCGGCTATTTTTTGGGACAGGTTTGTTTATATTGGAGTGGTTTTTATACCTGTCTTTATGTATCATTTCGGATTAGCCTTCACCAAGAAAAAGCCAGATTTTTTACTTTATTTTGGTTATTTTTTATCTTTTGCTTTTTTAATATTAAGCCGTACCCAGTATTTTGTTAATGATATTTTTTCTTATCAATGGGGCGTCCATACTAAGGCGCAAATTTTTCATCACATTTTCTTAATTTATTTTGTGGGGTATGTAATCATTTGGTTTGTTAAAACTTTTAAGTTTTATAACGGTTTGCAATCGGCATTTTTAAAACAGCAGACAAAATATGTGTTTATTGGTTTTTTGCTCCTTTTTAGTATTGGTCCATTGGCTTATCTTCCCGCCTATGGCATAGGCATTTATCCTTTCGCCTATGTTTCCGGGGTAATTTTTACCATAATTCTAGCTTACGCCATCGTGGTGCACCGCCTCATGGATATAAAGTTAGTGATGAGAAGATATTCGGTTTATCTGGTTTCCCTTTCTTCTATAATAATTTTAGCGACAATTGTAAAATATGTTTTAATTATATATTTTGTAGAAGTTTCTTTTTGGGCCGATTTTATTATTTTAATTTTGGCGATTCTGGCCTTTCCGGCGATTAAAGATTATTTTTACCGCTTGGGCAACAAGTATTTTTTCTCTTCCCTTTATGACAGCCGCGAAGTGATCGCCGGTATCAGCGATAAATTAAGGACCACTTTGGAAGCGAGAAGAATTTATGATTTTATTTACGAGTCCTTAAATAACGCTTTGCATTTTAAGGCCTTTGGAATTTTGGGCTATTCTGAAAAAGAAGGATGCTACTCCGAGCAGTATAATAAGGGCTTTACCTTGGGTGACCAAAAAAAGTTTTTAGAAAACAAGGAACTGCACCGGATGTTCATCGGCAAAAATGAAGCAATCGTGGTGGAAGAAATAAAGCGTTCCTATTACAACCAAGAGACCAAAGCCACGGTTGATTTATTAGAAAGTTTAAAGGTTGATATTTTGGTTCCTTTAAACGTCAAAGACAAAACTATCGGCCTTATCGCCTTGGGCCCGAAAGAGTCCGGGGATATGTATAATGACGAAGATTTAAAGGTTTTGAAAGTCGCCAGCGCCCAGGCCGCCATTGCCATTGAAAACGCTTTGCTTTACGAAGAAACTTTGAACTTCACGGTTAAGTTAAAAAAAGAAGTGGCCAAGGCGACCCATGATTTAAAACTAGCCAATGAAGAATTAAAGAAACTGGACGAAGCCAAGAGCGATTTTATTTCCATTGCTTCGCACCAGTTGCGCACGCCTTTAACGGTTATCAAAGGCTATATTTCCATGATGCTGGAAGGCAGTTTCGGGCAATTAACCCCGCCGGAGCGGGATTCTTTAGAAAAAGTTTATGATTCCGGAGAGCGCTTAATTCAGCTCGTGGAAAACCTATTAAATATTTCCCGCATAGAGTCGGGCCGTTTGCAGTTTGATTACGAATTGATGAATTTAGAAGTAATAGTGGACAGCGTGATTGAAGAATTAGCCGGCCCGGTTAAGAAAAAGGGGCTGCGGCTTGATTACAAAAAACCAAGCGAGCCGCTGCCGAAGATAAAAATCGACGAAGAGAAAATCCGGCAGGTGGTTATGAATTTAATAGACAATTCCGTTAAATATACGAAGAAGGGCGGGATAACTGTAAGTTTAAAAAGGGCGGGGAAAAATATCCAGTTTTGCGTGTCAGACAGCGGCATGGGCATAGGCAAAGATGATCTGCCGAATTTATTCAAGAAATTTTCCCGCGGGCAGGGCACTTCTACGATTCATACCGAAGGCACGGGCCTGGGGCTTTACGTCGCCAGGGAAATGGTAGAGGCCCATAAGGGAAAAATTTGGGCGGAAAGCAAAGGGCGGGGAAGAGGAAGTAAGTTTTGTTTTGAGATACCCATAAAATAATTTTTGAATTTTTAATTTTGTAATTTTCTAAATAATTTTTAATGTTTTAATTTTTTTATGGATTATGATTTGGAAGAAAGAACGGCCAAATTCGGAGAAGAAATTATTAAGTTCTGCCGCTCGACAAAAATAGATGAAATCATAAAGCCGCTACTTGCCCAGGTTATCAGGTCGGCTACTAGTATAGGGGCTAATTACATGGAAGCTAACCAAGCTAGCTCAAAAAAGGATTTTAACAATAAAATTAGAATTTGTCAGAAAGAATCCAATGAAACCAAGCATTGGTTAAGAATGATAGCTATGGCCTCTCCGGTCCAGAAAGAAGACTGCCGAAAATTGTGGAAAGAAGCCCATGAGTTGACCCTGATATTCGCCAAAATCTCTAAAACTTGCAAGATGTCTGTTTAAAAATTTGAATTTATTTAAAAATTAAAAATTATAAAATTAAAAATTTAGTATTGTAATTTTTGGAATTTGATTATTGGTTATTGATTATTTGTTAAATCTTATGTCTACGAAAAAAATCCTTATTATTGAAGACGAAGAGGCTTTGTCGGAAATATATAAGATGAAATTTGAGCAGGAGGGTTATGAAGTCTTGTCGGCTAATGACGGGACGGAAGGGATTAATTTAGCCAAAAAGAAAAAGCCGGATTTAATCCTCTTAGATTTAGTATTGCCCGGAATGAGCGGCTATAAAGTTTTGGAGGAGTTAAGGGCGGCCGAGGAGACAAAAAATATTAAAGTTTATATTCTTTCCAACTTAGGCCAGAACGGGGAAATAAACAAAGGATTTGAAGACGGAGCCGACGGTTATATGATTAAAGCCAATTTAACTCCCAGCCAGCTGGCGGAAAATGTGGAAAAAATATTTGACGGGCAAAGCGTTGGCGTAAAAAGACGGACGGTAGCTCCGGCGCCCGAAGGAGAAGCGGGAGAAGAAACAGTTGAAGATAACGGCATCGCTATCCTGTTAATTGAGGACGAAGAAGCGATTATAGAGATGTATAAATTGCGCTTAAAAAAGGGAGGCTTTCGGGTGGAAATAGCCAAAAATGGGGCCTGGGGAATTAAGCGGGCGAAACAAAAAAAGTTTGATGTGATTATTATGGATATGATGATGCCGGCCATGAACGGCTATAAGGCGATTAAGGAATTAAAGATTGATGAAAAAACCAAAGATGTGCCGATTATAGTTTTATCCAACAGCGCCCAGGACAAGGACGTGGAGAGAGCCAAAGAATTCGGGGCAGCCAGTTATTTATTAAAGTCAGGAATAACGCCGGCGAGATTGGTAAAGGAAATAGAGAAAGCGTTGAAAAAGTAAAAAGTCAAAAGTCAAAAGTCAAAATTACAATTCAGAATTCAAAAGTTGTTTTTAGTTTTTTATATTATTTTATTATTTTATTTTTAAATCCATGTCTATTAAAGTCAACGAAGAACTTTGCATCGGTTGCGGGGCCTGCGTTTCGCTTTGCCCTGACGTTTTTAAGATGAACGAGGCCGGGAAATCCGAAGTTATAAACCCCGCCTCCGCTGAAGCTACGGCGGGCAAGGAAGAGAATGCTGCTTGCGCCAAGAATGCGGCCGAGAGCTGCCCGGTGCAGGCGATAGAGGTTCACCCTGTCAAATAGCGCTCTGCGCGAATTTTGCCAAAGGCAAAATTATTTGACTGGATGAAACAGGAATCAGGAAGTGGGGAGCGAGAATAAAAAAGCAGTCTCGATTATTTGGGATTGTTTTTTGTTGGGGAAAGATTGAGCGCCCCCTTGTTAAAGGGGGCTGGGGGGATTATGATTAATTATATGGAGTACGATTATTTACCATATAATAAAAAGTTAAAGGACAAAGCAAGAGAATTAAGAAATAACATGACGGCAGCTGAAAAAAAACTGTGGTATGAGTATCTGAAAAACCATAAGTATATATTTTTAAGGCAAAAACCAATTAATAATTATATCGTTGATTTTTATTGTTCCGAGTTAAAGTTAATTATAGAGATTGATGGCGAGACGCATATTGCGGAAGAAGACAGGAAATACGACAAAGAAAGAACGAAAGTATTAGAAGGATATGGTTTGGAGGTCTTGCGTTTTTGGAATGATGATATTTTAAACGGGATTGAAGCGGTTGGAGAAATAATAGAGGGAGAGATGAGAAAAATTAAATTCCCTCTTATCAAGTCAAATCCCCCCAGCCCCCTTTATCAAGGGGGAGAAAAAGGAAATAAGAAAAATTAAATCCCCCTTAGTCCCTCCGCCTCGGCAAGCCTTCGGCGAGACGGGCCTTTATCAAGGGGGTAAAAAGGTATGAATCTGAAAAATATAAAAAAACTAAATATCCCTGCCTCGCCCGGCTGCTATCAGTTTTTAGATAGGGCCGGAAAGATTATTTATATTGGGAAAGCGGCTAATTTGAAAAGCCGGGTTTTTTCCTATTGGCGGGAGAGCGCTGACCATACGCCGGCCAAAGAAGCCATGCTTCTTGGGGTAAAAAAAATAAAATGGATTATAACCGAAAGCGAAATCGAAGCTTTGCTTTTAGAAGCCAATTTAATAAAAAAGCACCAGCCAAAATTTAATGTGGTTTTGCGGGACGATAAAAGATTTGTTTACATAAAAATTTCCACGGAAGAAGACTGGCCCAGAATTTTTATAACGAGGAAGCTGGAAAAGTCCGGCCGATATTTCGGCCCCTTCACCAGCGTCCAGGCCGTTCAGGAAACTTTAAAAATAATCAGAAAAATCTGGCCTTTCCGGTCTTGCGCGCAAATGCCGAAAAGAGTTTGTCTGTATTTTCGAATAGGGAAGTGCCCGGGGGTTTGTGAGGAGCGGGTTAGCAGGAGCGAGTATAGGGGCGTGATTAAGCAGATTGAATTATTCCTGCAGGGAGAAAAGAAAAAAGTGATTAAGAATTATGAATCAGGAATTAGGAATTACGATAAAAAATTGAAAAAAAATAAGATGGGAGTTAGCGAGAGGATGGAACTAGAACAAAAAAGAAATATTTTGAAATATCAATTATTAAATATTAAAAAAGTTTTGGCTGGGGCCAATATCATTTCTTTGGGCGATAAATACGCGGCCGATGTTGTTGAAATGGCAAAAGTTTTGGGTTTGCCTAAGGCGCCGGAGCGAATAGAGGGCTATGATATTTCCAATATTTTCGGGAAAGAAGCGGTTGGGTCAATAGCGGTATTTTCCGGAGGCGAGCCAAATAAAAACGAATATCGGAAATTTAAAATAAAAATAAATCCGGGGCAAGCTAACGATATCGGAATGTTGAAGGAAGTGTTGGAGCGGAGATTTAGACATACCCCCACCCCCCGGCCCCTCCCAACTTTTCCCCCACCCCTAACCCCTCCCCCGCTCCTCGCGTCGCGGGAGAGGGGAGATAAAGAAAAACTGTTTAAGATAGCTCCTTTCTCCCGCGATATAAAGAGCGGGAGAGAGGCAGGGAGAGAGGGTTGGCCGTTGCCGGATTTAATTATTGTTGACGGCGGTAAAGCCCAGTTAAATATTGCTTTGAGAATTTTGAAAAAATTTAAACTGGATATCCCCGCGATGGCAGTTTCCAAGGGAGACGGTTTACGTTCGGCTAAAGCGCCTGATAAAATATTTTTTGCCGGAGAAAATAAGCCTCTTGAACTTCCTTTGGCTTCCCCGGCTCTCCATATAATAAAAAGAGTGCGGGACGAGGCGCATCGGTTCGCGATTGTTTATCACCGGAAGTTAAGGAAGAAAAGATTTTTTCCCTCGCCCCTCGCCCCTCTCCCGCTCCTTGCGTCGCGGGCGAGGGGAAAGAGAAAAATGATTTTAAAATAGCTCCTCGCTCCCGCGATGTTAAGAGCGGGAGAGAGGCAGGGAGAGAGGGCAAAACTTGACCCTCGCGAGGGGCGGGGCTTCCTGCCTCACCGGCAGGCAGGCGCGGGGCGAGACGAAGCGACGTGGAATCTAAAGTTTTAAAATAAATTCTCACCCTCGACCCGCGGACGCACCTGAAACTTGACAAATTTTAGCTCTGTGTTATTGTGTTAGTACAAGCATAAAAATCAATAAACCCCATTAGAAATGCTGCCCAGTTGGAATTTCTAACGGGGTGAACCAATAAGGATAATATGAACCCTTTTAGATTCGGCCAAAAAACAGATAATTTATTTGAAGCTGTTTTAAGCTTAGAAACGGTAAAAGAAGCCGAAGCTTTTTTCCGTGATTTATGCACCATTGATGAAATAAAGTCCATGAGCGAACGGTGGGAAATTGCCAAGTTAGTCTATAAGGGCTTGCCATATAGAAAGATTTCTGATAAGTTGAATGTCAGCACGACTACAGTAAGCCGGGTGGCTTTGTGGTTAAATAACGGCGAAGGCGGTTATAAGGCGGTTTTGGACAAGTTAAATAATAAGTAAAATAATATAAGAAAAATAAATCCGAAGTAAAGGAGGATTTATTTTATCGTCCTTTTTAACTTTTTTTGCTTTCTAACCTTTTTTTACTTCTGGGGGGAGGTGAATCATGTTAGGAGAAACCCTGGGTTTGTTAGGAGTTGTGAATGGTAGTCTTTCTTTAGGCATAGAAAGACTACTGAGGATGTGCGGCATACCCGTGCCCGAAGATAAAGGGAGAAAGTACCTTTTCCGGGGCAAGGAATTTTTTCCTTTTGACGGGATATGGATAGCACGTCCGCAAGATATGCCCGAGGCTGTTTTGCAAGGAAAAGTTGTCGCTGGTTTTTCCGGCGAGGACTGGATTGCGGAATCTGGCTTGTCTGGTTTTTCAATACCCGCTTTATTCCCTTTTTCTAAGGGCAGAATGGAAGCGGCTCAAATAGTTGTTTTGGGAAAACCAGGACAAGAGTTTGAGGATACTCGGAAGGTCACCGTCTATACCGAATATCCGAGACTAGCCAGACTTCGTTACAGAAAGGCAAAGATTGTAAGGGTTTATGGTGCGGCAGAAGCCTGGGTTGTTATCGGCGAAGAAAAAGACGTGGCCGTTGATTTGTTTGATCTGGGTTCCACCGCCGCGGCCAATGACCTGGTAAGGATTGGCGATCCGATTATGGTTTCTCGGGCTGCCTTTTTCGCTCGCGAAGATTCTCCTTCGCTGCCGAAGATAACGGCTTTTGCCCGGAAGTTGCAAGAAGCGTTTGCCAGGTTGGCAAACAAACAGGGGGGTTAAATCTATGAAGTATTTCATTACAGATTTAGCCCCTTTTTTCATTTTCCAAACTTTACCCTTGACCCCACTTCGTCCCTCCCGAGTACTCGGTATTGGGACTCCGCGGGGCGAGACGAAGCGACGTGGAATCTAAAATTTTAAGACAAGTCTCTCAGGCTTGGCGCGCGGGCGTACTTACCATTGACAAAGTTTTTATCTGTGTTATTATGTTAATACAATGATACAAAATATGAAAAAGCCAATAATTAATAAAAAAAGCGGTTATAAATCAGCTTTAAATAAATTAAGCCTTCACAATAACTCTTCTTTAATTTTCAAGAAGAGCTGAGTTTTTATTTTGTTTTATAATAATCAGGCCTCTGCCCTTCTTGAAAGACAAGAAGGGTTTTTTCGATCTTTTAACAAATAAAAAAGAGGCGCGTTATGAAAGAGAAAGAAGCGGAAGAGGAGCGCGAATTGCGTTTGGATTTTTCCAAACTGCGCCGAGTCACGAAAAGATGCCCAAACGTTATTCCCGTCGTCGTCCAGGACTGGCAGACCAAAGAAGTTTTAATTTTGGCCTATGCCAACGAGGAAGTCTTGAGGGAGACGTTGGAAAAAGGAGTGGCGGTTTTTTGGTCAACTTCACGCAACAAGCTTTGGCGCAAGGGCGAAACTTCGGGCTGTGTTCTGAAGATCAAAGAGATTAGAGTAAATTGCGACCAAAACAGCTTGCTCTATCTCGTTGAAAAACCGGCAGGCATCGGCGCTTGCCATGCCCAAGATGAAAATGGAGGATTCCGTGAAACTTGTTTCTATCGCCAGATCGCGGATTGGGCAAGTAAAAAATTGGCTTTCACTCAAAAGGAGATGGGCGATGAAAACTGAACTTACCTTGGGTTTGCCGAACGGCAGTTTGTTTGAGCCGACGATTGACTTGCTCAAACGCCTTGGCATAACCATCCGAAGAAATGGCCGTGGTTTCAAGGCGGAAATCAAAGGCACCAGCATCTTTGGGAAGGTGTTAATAATGCGGCCGCAGGACATTCCCGAAGCATTAGTTGACGGCATAATTGATGTTGGCATCTGCGGTTGGGATTGCGTCGTTGAGGCTGAACTGGAGAAGGAAATTATCAAAATCGTGGAGTTGCCTTACGGCAGAAATTCCAGAACATCAGTCCGGGTAGTTATTTTTGGGAAATCGGAAGAGCTCGTTGACGAAAATAATATTTTGGTGAGCGCCGAATATCCCAGCTTGGCAAGAAAGGTTTTTAAAAAAGCCAAGATAAGATTTTCCCATGGCACTACCGAGGCCAAAGTTGCCTATGGCCGGTATAATTACGGCGTAGGCGTGGTTGATTCCGGTTTGAGTCTTGCGGAAAACGGCTTAAAGATTTTAAGAGTGTTGTTAGTTTCGCCAACTGTGCTGATTGCGAGAGAACAGTTGCCGGAAATTGAATATTTCGGCCAGCTTCTAAAAGGGGGGTTTGAGGCCGAGAATTATCGGCTTATAAAAATGGATGTTAATCGGCAAGATAAGGAAAAAATTCTCTCTATCTTGCCGTCGCTCCAGTCTCCGACAGTCAACCGGTTGGCCAATGGCAATTACGCCATTGAAACCGTGGCCAAAAACGATGAGGTAGTAGACCTTATCTTCCAGTTGCAAAGACTGGGAGCTAAAGGCATCCTGGTGCAGGAGATGAACATTCTCCTTTAAAAAAACAAGGGGCGGAATAATCCGCCCCTCTTTATATTTTCCTAAAACTAAGATGGTAAAACCCTAAATGTGAAAATGGCTAGTATAAGGGATTTCTCCCCCGCTAAGGCGGGGTCGAAATGACAAAAACAATTATATATTCGATTTTTCAAGCAATTTTAAACTATACTTTCGTGGAATTTGGTTTCTATTGTTCGCGGGGTAAACCCGTGTTTTTTATTATAAGCGATTTGTTTTTCCCTTCGCTTTTTGGTTTCCCTTATGGCGTAGCGCATAGCCGGAGTAATAGTATCGCCGTACATTATAACTTTGCCTTCAACGTGCCGGGCGGCGCGTCCGGCCGTCTGGATTAAAGAAGTTTCAGTGCGCAAGAATCCGCCTACATCCGCGTCTAAAATAGCGACAAGAGAAACTTCAGGCAAATCAAGGCCTTCGCGCAATAAATTTATGCCGACTAAAACATCATATTTTCCAAGGCGCAAATCGCGCAGGATATCAACCCTTTCCAAAGTGGCAACCTCGCTGTGGAGATACTGGACTTTTATGCCCCGCTCTTTCAGATAATCAGTCAGTTCTTCCGCCATTCTTTTAGTTAAAGTGGTAACCAAGACTCTTTGGCCTTTGCCAGTTCGTTTTTTTATTTCTTCGATTAAATCAGGAACCTGGTTGGCTGTCGGCTTTACTTCAATTTCCGGGTCAAGCAAGTAGGTCGGCCTGATAATCTGCTCAACCACCTGGTCGGATTTTTTTATTTCATAATCTTGCGGAGTGGCGCTCACATAAATAACCCGGTTAACTCTTTTATTAAATTCGGTAAAATTTAAGGGCCGGTTATCGCGCGCCGAAGGCAGGCGGAAGCCGAAGTCTATTAAAGTCTGCTTGCGCGACTGGTCGCCGGCGTACATGCCGCGGACCTGGGGGATAGTAACATGGGATTCGTCCATGAACATTAAGTAATTATCTTTGAAAAAATCCAATAAGGTAGCCGGGGGTGAACCAGGGGCGCGGCCGGTCAAATGCCGCGAATAATTTTCAATGCCGTTGCAGTAGCCGACCTGCTCTATCATTTCCAAATCATAATTGGTTTTTTTATCCAGCCGGTAAGCTTCAATTTCTTTTTTTTGCTTTTTAAATTCTTTTAATCTTATTGCCAATTCGGCCCGGATATTTTTCAAGGCTTCTTTCATTTTATTTTCCGGGGTCATAAAATGCTTAGCCGGCAGAATCGCAATGGATTTCGTCTCGGCCTCGCCCCCCTTTACCAGGGGGAGAACAGATTTTCCCCTTATTAGGCGGCCCGATAAAAGAGAAATTTTTTCAATCATATCGCCGGACATTATAATATTAACCACGGCTTCGCCCGTGGCCAGATGGATTTCTATACTTTCTCCCCTGATCCGGAAAGTGCCGCGCTTAAATTCCGTATCGTCGCGGTTGTATTGGATGTTGACCAGCTCCCGCAAAAGCTGGTTGCGTTTAATTCTTTGCCCGACAAAAAAATGCCGGCTCATCGCTTCATAATCGGCTCTCTCGCCCAAGCCGTAAATGCAGGAAACGCTCGCCACGATTAAAACGTCTTTCCTATTAATAAGCGATTGAGTGGCGGCGTGGCGCAGGCGGTCAATTTCTTCATTAATGGCAGTTTCTTTTTCAATATAAGTGTCAGTCTGGGGGATATAGGCCTCGGGCTGGTAGTAATCATAATAGGAAACAAAATAATGGACGGCATTGTCCGGGAAAAATTGCCGGAACTCGCCGTAAAGCTGGGCGGCCAAAGTTTTATTGTGGGAAATCACCAGGGTCGGCTTCTGGACCGCTTCTATAATTTTCGCCATAGTAAAAGTTTTGCCTGACCCGGTTAAGCCGAGTAAAGTCTGGTGCCGGTAGCCCTTTTTCAATCCAGCCACCAGTTTAGCAATCGCTTCCGGCTGGTCGCCCGCGGGCTTAAATTGTGAGACAAATTGGAACTTCATTTTACGTGAATTACGAATTATGAATAATGAATTATGAATCCGGGGGTTATGAATACTATTAGGATAAGACATTTGGCCCGATTTATCAATATCTAACCGCCCTTGCTTTTTATTTTCGTTTGTTTTAAGATGTATTTAGCGACAAATTAAAGGCTAAAAGCCCTTTTATTTTTAATCTTTATGTCAGATAACATATTACAAAAAATTCTTCGGCCAACGCCCAAGGGCAGACTCTGGCAGGTTTTTGTTTTTATAATTGTTTTGACCATTGTCGGCGGCTTGATTGACGCCGGTAATTATTATAACAAAGGAACAAAGTGGCTGGCCTGGAAGACCGGCGACATAGTCGTTCTGCCTCAGGCGAAAGAAATTCCCTTTAGATTGGGTTTGGATTTGGTCGGCGGAACCCATTTGGTTTATACGGCTGATGTTTCCGCCATTCCGTCCGCAGACAGAAACGACGCGGCCGAAGGCGCCAGAGACGTGATTGAAAGGCGGGTTAACGTTTTTGGCGTAGCCGAGCCAATCGTTCAGGTTAATAAAACCGCCATGGGCGATTATCGGATTATCGTAGAGCTGGCCGGCATTAAGAATGTAGAGGAGGCGATAAAAATGATCGGCGAAACCCCGCTTTTGGAATTTAAGGAAAAAGCCACGGAAGGAAGCCAGTTAACCGCGGAGCAGCAGAAGAAAATGGATGATTTTAATAAAGCGGCGGAAACTAAGGCCGAAGAAGTTTTAGGCAAAGCAATTTCGGGCGGGGACTTTGCCGCACTAGCCCGCGAGTATAGCGAAGACGAGAAGACGAAAAGTAACGGCGGGGATTTGGGCTGGATAACGGAAAGCCAAAATCCGGAAGTTATAGCTTTGGCCAAATCTTTAAAAGCCGGGCAGGTGACCCAGGATTTAGCCAAGGGCAGCCAGGGGTATGAAATTATTAAGCTTGAAGATAAAAGGATAAAAAAAGATCCATTCGGCAATAGCGATGAAATGGAAATAAAAGCTTCCCACCTTTTAATCTGCTTTACCGGGAGCCAGGGTTGCGAAAACGGTTTAGCTAAAGAAGAAGCTTATGCGAAAATAAAAGATTTAAAGAACCAGGCCACGCCGGCTAATTTTTCCCAACTGGTAAAAGACAACTCTACGGAACCGGGAGCGGCCCAAAGCGGCGGCGATTTAGGCTGGTTTAGCCGGGGGATGATGGTCAAGCCGTTTGAAGACGCGGTTTTTTCTCAAAAGATCGGGACGATTTCCGATATTATTGAAACCGATTTCGGCTACCATTTGATTTATAAGCAGGAGGAGAGGAAGCTTGAAGAATATAAAGTAAGCCATATTTTAATAACAACCATGAGCGTGGAAGATATTGTAGGAACGGATAAGGAGTGGAAAAATACGGAACTGACCGGAAAATATTTAAAACGGGCTTCGGTTGAATTTAACCCCAATGACAATTCCCCGGAAGTGGCTTTAGAGTTTGACAGCGAAGGGGCAAATTTGTTTGAAACAATTACGGCTCGCAATGTCGGGCAGCCGGTCGCCATATTTTTAGACGGTTATGCGATAAGCGTTCCGACCGTTAATGAAAAAATCACGGGCGGCAAGGCCGTTATTTCCGGCAAGTTTAACATACAAGAAGCAAAACTTTTGGCGCAAAGATTAAATGCCGGCGCTTTGCCCGTGCCGATTACTTTAGTAAGCCAGCAAACAATCGGTCCGAGTTTAGGGCAGGCTTCAGTCGCCGCCAGCTTAAAAGCCGGGATAATCAGTTTTCTTTTGGTGGCTTTGTTCATGATTTTATTCTATAGATTACCGGGGCTAATGGCGGTTTTCGCTTTGGCGGTTTACAGCGTCTTGGTTTTGGCCGTATTTAAGCTTTGGCCGGTGACTTTATCTTTAGCCGGCATCGCGGGTTTCATCGTGTCCATCGGCATGGCGGTTGACGCCAATATTCTTATTTTTGCCCGCATGAAAGAAGAAATAAAGAACGGCAAATCATTAGCAATTTCCGTTAGTGAAGGCTTTAGGCGCGCCTGGCCGTCAATCCGCGACAGCAATTTCAACACTTTAATAACCTGCTTTATCTTAATTCAGTTCACGACCAGCGTCATTAAGGGTTTTGCCATAACTTTGGCTTTGGGGGTAATTATTTCCATGTTCACCGCTATTTTTATCACCAGAAATTTTTTAAGCTTGATTCCGGGAGCCTGGCTGGAAAAGAAATCCTGGCTAATAACTTCACATAAAAACCTGGCTGACAAAGAGTCTAAATAACAGCTTCTACGAATTACGAATCAGTACAAATTTACGAATTCTATAAATAATTTTTTATGACCAATTATAAGATAATTCAAAAAAGAAAAATTTGGCTGTCGATTTCCGGAGTTTTGTTTGTGGTTCTGGCTACTGCTTTATTCACCTGGGGGTTTAAATACGGGATTGATTTCACCGGCGGGAGCTTATTAGAAGTAAAATTTTTAGATTCAAGGCCCCAGTCTTCAGATATCCAAACCGTTTTGTCCGGTTCAAATCTCAGCAGTCTAATAATTCAGCCGGTCGGGGATAAGGACATGATTTTGCGGTTTCAGGAAACAGCTGAAGAGACCCACCAGGCGGTTTTAGCAAAAATAAATGAAACTGCCGGCGGAGTTGAAGAACTGCGCTTTGAGTCAGTCGGACCGTCAATCGGCCAGGAGTTAAAAAGGAAAGCGGTTTATGCCATCTTTTTTGTTTTAATCGCGATTTTGCTTTATATCACTTATGTTTTTAGGAAAGTATCAAAACCGGTCGCTTCCTGGAAATACGGTTCGGCGGCCCTTTTGGCTATGTTTCATGACGCGATTATTACCATGGGTTTTTTTGCGGTTTTGGGCAGATTTTATGAGGTCGAGGTTAACACTACTTTTGTCGCCGCGGTTTTAACGGTTATCGGCTATTCCGTGCACGATACGATTGTCGTGTTTGACCGGATCCGCGAAAACCTGCCGCGCAGCAATGAAGATTTTGAAGGCACGGTCAATATCAGCTTAAACCAGACCTTAGTCCGGTCATTAAACACTTCTTTAACCACCATCTTTGTCCTATTGGCGATAATAATTTTCGGCGGAGAATCCATCCGCACTTTCGCTTTAGCCATGGCCATCGGTATTTTTTTCGGCACTTATTCTTCAATTTTTGTCGCCCCGCCGCTCTTGGTTATTTGGGAAAAGATGCGGAAATAGGTGTTGGGTTTTAGCTTTTAGGTGTTAGGGGGCGGGTTAACCGCTCTCTTTTCTTTTTATCCATTTGCCTACGCCGCCACCTTCTGTCTTCCCCTTGGCAAGGGGGAGGAGAAATCCCCCTAACCCTCCGCCTCGGCGAGACCTTGGCGAGACGGGCCTTTGACGAAAGGGGGCAATTCAAAAAGGAGTGGATTTTCCGCTCTCTTTTCTTTTTGGCGGTTGGCGTGTACTTAAGGAATGTCTGTTGATGTAAACTTCCCAGTGCCTGCAAAAATGCGCTGCCGCGCGGGCCTACTTTTTGTAACCAAAAAGTAGCAAAAAGTTTTGGGGGTCTCCCGCCTCCGCTAAAGCTTTGGCGGGCAAGCAATTCTTAGCTCAGCCTGCCCCGCAGCATTGCGGGGTTCGACCCCCAAGCCCCTTGTCTCGACGATGATGTTTATTTAGATGATCTAAATATTGATTTTATCTAAAGACTAAAATTTTTTTTCGGGAAAGATTTTAACTACTCTCTTTTATTTTTGTCCGATGTGATATAATAACAGATATGGAAATTGTGGAAATAAAAGATAAAAATAAGCTTAATGATTTTCTCGCTGGTCAAAAATATAGCCAATTTTTGCAATCTTTCCTGTGGGGGGAGTTTCAGGCAAAAGTAGGGGGCAAGGTTTTTCGCTTGGGAGCTGAAGAAGAAGGAAAATTAGCAGCCGTGGCTACGATTGTAAAAAAATTTTTGCCCATGGGGAAGAACTATTTTTATTGCCCGCGCGGCCCTGTGGGCAAATTCCAAATCCAAAATTCCAAACAAGTTGCTGAATTGTTATTTTATGAGATTAGAGAATTGGCCAGGAAAGAGGAGGCGATGTTTTTAAGGTTTGAGCCGGAAACTGAATTGAAGCTCGAAAACTGGCAGATAGAAAAAACCCTGGACGTTCAGCCCAGTAAAACCTTAGCGCTTGATTTAAGCAAAACCGAGGATGAATTACTCCGCCAGATGCATCCGAAGACCAGATACAATATCCGGCTGGCGGAAAAAAAGAAAATAAAAGTTGTAGAATCCGGGATTGAAGGGTTTGAAGAATTTTGGCAATTAATAAGCCAGACAAGCGAGCGTGATGATTTTCGGCTGCATGGGATAGACTATTACAAGGAGATGATAAAGCTTGGTAAAGATTCTATAAAATTGTTTTTTGCCCAATCTAAAGGCAAGGCGGTTTCTACCGGAATTTTTTCTTTCTTCGGCAACACCGCCACTTATATGCACGGAGCGTCATCTGACGAGAACCGGAATTTAATGGCGCCTTACGCTTTGCAATGGGAAGTTATAAAATTAGCCAGAACCAAGAGCTACAAATATTATGACTTTTTCGGGATTGATGAGAAGAAATGGCCGGGCGTGACGAGATTCAAGAATGGTTTCGGGGGCCAGGCGATTGAATACCCCGGGACTTTTGATTTAATCTTTGATTCCGGCTGGTACAGCGTTTATAAGATGGTCCGGAAAGTCCGACGGACTTTCTAGCCTGTCATTGCGAGGACCCCGCCGAGGCGGGAGACGAAGCAATCTAACGCACAATAATTTTCATTTAAAGATTTTATTTTTATGCCTGCACGCCATTCGTTAGATTGCTTCGCCCCGAAGCTTCGGGGCTCGCAATGACAATGGGACATTTTTTATGGACAAAATATTACATATAATAAAAAGATTAATACCTCGCAAATTATTTAAAGCGCTTCAACCCGCTTATCATTTTATTTTTAGCTTCCTGGCGGCTTTAGTTTATCGTTTCCCAAGCGAAAAATTAATCGTAATCGGCATCACGGGCACAACCGGGAAAACCACCAGCCTTTATTTAACCGCTAAAATGTTAACCGCCGTTGGCTATAAAACCGGTTTTACTTCCACGGCCATATTCAGCGACGGGAATAAAGAATGGCTGAACGACAAAAAGATGACCATGCCGGGCCGATTTTTTACCCAGAAGATTTTGCGCGCGATGGTAAAAAATAACTGCCAGTATGCCATAATAGAAACGACTTCAGAAGGAATAAGGCAATTTAGGCACCGCTTCATAAACTACGACACTTTAATTTTTACCGGGCTCTATCCCGAGCATCTTGAATCGCACGGCAGTTTTTTAAATTATAAAATGGCCAAGGCCGAACTCTTTAAACATTTAAAAAGAGGAAAAACAAAATACGTTAATAACGGAAAAAAAGTTTCTCTGTCGGATTCGGGAATTAAAAAGATAGAACTGAACCAGGTGAAAAAGAGAATTATCGCTAACGGCGACGACAAGGAAGCCAAATATTTTTTAAGCTTTCCCGCCGAAGAAAAAATGGCTTATGTAAAAAAGGGCCAAATAAGCTTAGCCGGAGTGGAAGAGATAAAATACGGCGAAGTATTGGCGAGCGGGCAGGGAACGAGCTTTTCCGTAAATAGTTTAAAAATAAATTTAAAAATTTTGGGAGAGTTTAACGCGACTAACGCCATGGCCGCGGTAAGCGTCGGCTTGTCGGAAAAGATTGATTTAGAAAAAATTAAAGAGGGTTTAGAAAATATTACGGGCGTGCCCGGCCGTTTTGAAAAGATTGAGGCCGGCCAGCCTTTTACCGTCATCGTGGATTACGCGTTTGAGCCCAAGGCCCTGGCCAAGCTTTATGAAACTATAGACTTAATTCCGCACGCTAAAATTATCCACGTTCTCGGCTCTACCGGAGGCGGAAGAGACAAAGCCCGCAGGCCAAAACTTGGAAGTTTAGCCGGGCGGAACGCCGATTATATAATAATAACGAACGAAGACCCGTACGACGAAGACCCGCAGGCAATTATTGATGAGGTGGCCCGGGGGGTTAAAAAAGTTAACCCTTCGGCTGGTTCGACAGGCTCACAGCAGGCAGGCTCAGGGCAAAATCTGTTCCAGATTTTGGATCGGCGCGAAGCTATTAAAAAAGCTTTTAGTCTGGCGGATGAGAATGATATTGTCTTAATAACCGGAAAGGGAAGCGAGCAGGCGATTTGCGTAGCCGAAGGGAAGAAGACTAAGTGGGATGACAGGGAAGTGGCGAGGGAGGAGCTGGGGAAAATATAATTTTCAAATTTACTAATTTACGAATTTTTAACTTAATTTGTTAATTCGTAAATTAGTAAATTTGTTAATTCGTAAGCCGTCTAAAGGGGCGGTTTCATCGGTGTTTTTAATTATATCTTGACCCCACCTTGTCTCTCGTCCCGCTTAGCGGGATCTGGCCAGCCTCGCCAGCTCGTCTAGGCGGGCGAAGCGGGCCGGCCGGCGGGCGGGTATAATGCCAAGGCGTTGCGCCTTGAGGACAGAGTATAGGCGGATCTATTTAAAATATGTTATAATAATATAAGAACTCTCTGAATTTATTTCGAGGTTAAGGGCCGGATAATAAAATTAAGTTATTTTTACGCCGGCGGGGCGCTTTAAGCAGGATTTTTGTGGAAAAGCGCGGAATAAAAAAAGAAAATTGGTATAATAAATAAACCCCTTCGGAGATTTTTTTCCGCTGGGGCTAAAAAGGTCGATTATTACTAAGTTTATTAAATTAAATTTATCATTCCCCATCCCCTTGTGGTGGGGCAATCCATTAAAATTATGAACAAAAAAATTATTATCGGATTAGTAGTGTTAGTTTTGGTGGCTGCTGCCGTCTGGGCAGGTTTTTACCGGGAAGGCGATCGAGAAGATAATAAGAAAGTTGCCGGCCAGTCGTCCGCCTTTGAAAAATTCGGATTCGGCGCCGTTTGGGAAAAAGACTGGTCGTACGCCCAGGGCGTTAAAACCGGGAACTTGATTTTTGTCGCGGGCCAGATGGCCCATGGCCAGAAAGTTGATGCCGCCGGAATGCCCGAGTTTTTAATGGGTAATTTCGAGCAGCAGTTCCGCGCCGTGCTGGAGAATATCAAGGCGGTGCTCGCCAATTACGGGGCCACCATGGACGACGTTGTCTCTCTCCAGAATTTCGTGTGCCCCAAGACCAGAAGCGGGAACGTGGCGGGAAACTATAACGATACCGCCGCCAAGCTTATTCGCGAATATTTCCCCAAGGCGAATCAGACTATGACTTTTGTTGAGGTCGCGGGTCTCTACGCCGACGCTCAATTAGTCGAATCAAACGCGATTGCCGTTTTAAGAAAGTAGCTTGGAATTTCTTCCTCTGTTAAGGGAGTTAATGAATCAGAAAGGGGAAATTAAGCATTTATCAATAAGGGCGGGGAGATTTATGTTTTGGCCGCCGGGGAATCGAATTATTTGAGATATTGAACATTGACATAAAAAGTAAATCCCGTTAGAGATCCGTCTCTAAACGGAGTAAAAAGGTCGGTTATAAATAATTAAACAAAAAAAATTATGAACAAAATCGTTTATCCACTATTGATTATAGTTTTGGCGATTTCGGTGTGGGCTTTGTATTTAGCCGATGCCGGCCCTAAAAAATTGGGAGTAACCTTGCAGGAGGTGACTCAAAAAATGGGCAGTGAAATACAAACCCTAAACAATAAATCAACCCCTTATGTTTATGTGGGAAACCCGGTCGGTTATGTGCTTGAGTTTGAAAACGGGGCTAAATTTTATTTTGCCGGCGATACGGCCCTTACTTATGACATGAAGTTTGTTGTCGGAGACTATTATAAGGCCGATGTTGCTTTCCTGCCTATTGGCGATGTTTATACCATGGGGACTGACAGCGCCGCTTTTGCCGCTTCCGTAATAAATCCCGAAGGGCTTAAGTATGTAGTGCCTATCCATTACGGCAAGACCAGCTGCCCTATGGTTGATGCGGATGTTAATACTTTCCTCGGGGCTTTGGACAAGTATGGGGTAAAGGCCCAGCCAATGCCTTTTTTGCCGGGAGATGAAAAGGAAATAATGGGGGTAAAGGTTTTATTCCTGGGCGGAAGCAGCTGGTTCTTTACCTCTCCGGACGGAACCAGAATATTTATCGACCCGTCGATGCAATTTAATGCCGCTCTGCTTGAAAAATACAAAGACATATCCCAATTTGGAGGAGTTGACATAATCCTCTTGACTCACGGCCATTTTGACCATATGTCCGTTAAAGACATGCAACAATGGAGTAAAGCTTATGACCCGATAATAGTTGCGCCGTATGAATTAGGAGTCTTTTTGTCCGGCTACGTAGACTCTCCGGTGCTTTCCATCAACGCCGGAGGCACCATCTCTTCGGTAGAATGGGCAAAAACATCTTTTGATCCGAAAAGGTATGCTAAGCTGTTAAATAAGAAAATCCATTTGATCCAGGCCTTCCATAGTTCTGTCGCCACTCCGGCCGAAACAAGCTCTTTCGCCGCGGACCAATATATTGTGAAGTAGAAACATTGCCAGCCCCGCCCTTCGCGAAGGGCGGGGCTGGGTTTAAAAAATTTTTAAGTTTTCAGACTCTAACGGCCGTAATGAGGTTTTAAATCAGCCGGCAGTTTAAAAGTATGATGAGAAAATATTCATTATACAATGTTGTTTTAGGCATATTCTTGGTATTGATCCTGGGAATTTTTGCGTCTATTTATTTTTCCATAACCCAGCACAAGAAGGATTTAATCCAGACAACCATTGATGAAAAAATAATTTTAGCTTCGGGCATAAACGAGATAACTTCCTCGTCCTATCTGCTCTGGTTTTACCGGACGGCTTTGGTTTCCGGGGTAGAGGAGGTTATTATCAAGGAAATGTCCAAAGCCAGGGATATCCGTTATATCAGAGTTGTTGATAGTTTCGGGACCATAAAACAAAGCACGATAGCGGAAGAAGACGGGAAAACAATGGAAGACCAGGTTTATAAAGAGGCGATTGCCACCAAAAAAGTAATAATTAGAGACGAAGTTTTTAACGGGGAAAAATTAAAAGCGGTTGTTTATTTGGGCTATGATAATAAAACCATCTGGATAGGATTTTCTTTAGCCAATATCGAGAAAGTCATAAGAACGGTATTTATCCGCGATATCGCCACAACTTCGGGCATATTGGCCTTAATTGTTTTAATTACATTTTTATTATTGCGCAAGTACATCATTGATCCCTTAAGGCAGATGACTTTAGTCTGCGAAGAAATCGGAAAAGGAAACTTGAGCGTAAGAATCGCCGTTAAGTCAAAAACCGAGATAGGCAAGCTGATTGACACTTTCAATAAAATGCTTGAAGACCTTAAGAGATCCAACGCCGGCCTCGAAAAAGCCAAAGCCGTTTTAGAGACAAAGGTTGAGGACGTGAAGGAAGAGAAAAACAAAACTCTGGCCATTATTTCGAATATTTATACCCCGATAATCGTGGTTGGCAAAGACAATAGGATAACTTTGTTCAATCCGGCCGCGCAGAAATTTTTAGGCTTAAAATTATCTGACTTGGGAAAGGAAATTTCCGACAAAGACAATTTTGGTTTAAATAATTTTAAGTCCGTAATAAGGAATAAATTTATTTTATCCAAATCAAAAGATAACGGCTCGCCGGATTTTAAAACAGAAGAGTTGAGGGTTAATTATAATAGCGAAGAATTAGTCTATAAAGTAATTACCTCTAAGGTAAAGGGCGGGAATGACGAATATTTAGGGGTAATGAAAATATTCCTTGACTTGACACGCGAGACGGCAATTGATAAATTAAAATCGGAATTCGTTTCCATCGCCGCCCACCAGCTAAGGACCCCTTTGTCGGCGATAAAATGGGTTATAAAAATGGTTCTGGCGGGCGACGCGGGAGAATTAAACAAAGAGCAGACGGAGCTATTATCCAAAGGCTACAAAAGTAATGAGAGAATTATCAGGCTGGTTGACGATTTATTGGACATCTCCCGCATTGAGGAAGGCCGGTTCGGCTTTAATTTCAAGTTCAGCAATTTTCAGGAGGTTTTGGATAATGTGGTTGAAAATCTGGCGAGCCCGGTCGCCAATAACCATTTAAAGCTCATCGTGGATAAACCGAAAAAATTGCCGGAAATTTATATGGATCCGGAAAGAATTACCCTGGCTTTGCAGAATCTCTTGGATAATGCCGTGAAATACACCCCGGAGTTCGGGCAAATCAAGATAACGGTGCAGATTTCAGACAAGGATAAAATTTTAAAAGTATCAATAAAAGACCAGGGGGTGGGCATACCCAAGGCGGACCAGCCGAAGCTTTTTTCAAAATTTTTCCGGGCGGCGAACGCCGTCCGCGTCGAAACCGAAGGCACGGGGCTGGGCTTGTTTATCGCCAAGAATATTATTGAAAAACATAAAGGGGAAATCGGCATTAATAGCGAAGAAGGAGAGGGGACGGAAGTATATTTCAGCCTGCCGGTATCCGGTATAACCAAATAAAATTTATATACTAAAATAATTATTAAATATAATCATGTGGCCAACAACAAAATAAAAGTTTTAATAATTGAAGACGAAAAAGTTCTTTCGGATGTCCTGGAATCTAAATTAAAAAAGGAGGGATATGATACGATGGTAGCGGCCGACGGCCTGGACGGATTTAATAAGATTAAAGGGTGGAATCCCAATATGATCCTGCTTGATATTATTATGCCGAAAATGAACGGTTATGAAGTTTTAGAAAAAATGAAGGAAGAAAAAATCGTTGTTCCGGTAATAATCATCTCCAACTCGGGCCAGCCGGTAGAACTAGAAAAAACCAGGAAACTGGGGGCGGTCGATTGTTTAATCAAAACCAAGTTTAATCCCGACGAAGTCGTAGCCAAGATGAAAAAATATTTGGGCGGAAAAGGGGACCAAGCCGGCGACGGGACGGAAATAAAGCCGAGAGAAGACGACGGGGTTGACAATAAGGGCGGGCTAAAAGTTTTATTAGTGGAAGACGATTCTTTTTTAAGGGATATCTGCGCCAAGAAATTAACCAAAGAAGGTTTCCGGGTTTTTGAAATTATCGACGGCGAGCAGGCCCTGGGAAATTTAGAAAAAATAGAGCCGGACATAATATTACTCGATATAATTTTGCCCACGGTTAACGGCTTTGAAGTTTTAGAAAAAATCCGGGCTAACGGAAACAAAAAGATAAAACAGACGCCGGTTATTATGCTGTCTAATTTAGGGCAGAAAGAGGATGTTGATAAAGCCCTTAGTTTGGGAGCGAATGGTTATTTAATCAAGGCGCATTTCACCACGGAAGAAATTATTGAAAAGATAAAGAAAGAACTGGCGGTTAAAGAATAAACGCATAACGTGGAACGCGCGAGAAACTTAAAGGAGCTTAGCTCCTATGGAAAAATATTTTTTGTTTTTTAAGCCGCCCGAAAGGGCGGTTTTTTTATGTTTTGACTTTTATTCCAAAAAGAGTAAGATGAAAACAAAACCGAATTATTCAGATCGAACCTTTATAAAGGAGAGGCTCGCCATGAAATTCATATGCCTGTGCGAGGAAGAATTTGAAGTAGAAGGAGTGAATACTATTCTTCCAAAGCACAAAAAACAAACCGGAGAACTCTGCCCCGCCAGCAAAAAAAGCGTCAAAAAGGCCTGCCTGATTGAGCCGGCACCTGACTGCCCGCTTACTATGGGCCATGCCTATTGCGCTTTTTGCCATACCCGGCCCTGTTTGGCCGAGAAAAAGGGGGTCTGGCCATGACCTTTAAATGCCTGTGCGGTAAAAGGTTCACCGTTGAGGGAGATAACGCCATCCTTCCTAAACACAATGACCAAACCGGAGAGGTCTGCCCCGGCAGCGAGCAAAGCGTTAAAGATATGTCCCGGCGCCGGTCTGAAGGATGTCCTCTGGGAATGCCTGGCCCACGCTGCGAAGATTGCGGATTTCCAGCTTAACGGAGATGATGACGAGAATAACCTAACAGTTTAAAGAGCAGGAGGATTACCATGGAAAAAAAGAAGCCAGCCGGGCCCGAAATGGCTGAGAGGAAAAGGACATTAAAAGGGAGGCAGAAAGAATATCCCGGCCGGACAATGGCCTGGATCGGCGGCATCCTGTACTTTACCGACAGGAATCCGCCGACAGAAGTGCCGGGGGTGAAAGAACTTCCAAAGCAGGGAAGTGCGGCCATAGGCCTGCCCGTTGCTTCCCGGTCTGCCAGCCGGAGAAACGTCCCTCCTCCGCCTTTGCAGCAAAGAAGCCAGGCTGTTTATTACCGGGATTTGCCCTGGGCGAGAGGTACGGACGGCGAGTGCTGCGAATGCTACCACTATCCGAATTCGAAAAAAATAATCGTGACAGAGGACCGCGGCCGGCAAATAGTCGTAGAATGCGGCCGCTGCTCTACCCTGATGCGCCCGGTATAAAGGAGGACTTGATAACAATTCAAGGAGAGAAATATAAAGCCCTGCGCCATATGGTCCAGGGTCTTTTTTTATCGCTTATTTTTATTAGAAATCTTGACTAAGCCGCGATAAAGCGCTATTGTATTATGACGCTATTTTTAAAGCAGGAGTCCTTTAAAACTTTTAAAACCATAGATTTCCAACCGCGGAGGTGGCAATGGAAAAAATAATATCAGATGAAGAAAAGCGCTGCTCTTGCGGCGGAGAAAAAGTATGCTACTCCTCTGATGTCGGCGGAGTAGAATATGAGGATGAATATGTGGTTTATTGCCCCGGCTGCGGCGTGGTCCACCAGAGAGTAGGGAAATCCGGCGGTTCGCCCTGCGCTGATAACTGGCATACCGAATGCCCCTTTTGCGGGCGCAGCGGAGACGACCACGCCCCAATCCCGTTTTACCTGGCCGGCTATCTCACCCGTTATCTCCCCTTACTTAAGTTTAAGATAGGCAGGACAGAGGTCTGGATCGCTCTTTATGGCGACCCTTTGAAAGAAGAGGCGATAGTGCTTGATCGCCCCTCGGTTTTCAGCCAAAAGAAAATCGAGCTGGACCTGCCCGTCCCTTACAACCGCACCGAACTCGGCGAAGTTTCGGAAAACTACGACGAAGTAAGCGTAAGTTTCCGCCTGATTAAAGCCGGGGACAAGGAGGCAAGAGTTGAGGCGGTTATCAGAGAGCAGCACGGCTACTGGTATAATACCGGCCTTGACGACGCCAAGCCGGCGGTTAAAACAACCCGCCAGGAAATTATTATAACGGCCAATGGCAAAAATCACCTTTCCTTTAATACCAGACAGCTTAGCTAAAAAGAATTTTGCCAGACAAGGGCGGTTTCTACAACCCGCCCTTTTTTTTATTGCTTTGACAATTAGCAGTAAAAATGGGAAAATAAAAACAAAACAAAAAACTAAACCGAATGATTTTATAAAAAGGAGGCTGGCCGTGGGATTTAAATGCCAATGCGGGCAAGTGTTTGAAATAAAGGAGGGAGATAACCCTATTATCCCCGAACACAATAACCCAGACGGAGGTTCCTGCCCCTACGGCGGTCGAAGTGTCAGAGATATAGCTGAGGACATAATTAACTCAGAGGGTTAAGGGGATGAGACAGTTCTTTCAATCCAGATTATAAACAAAGGTTATTCTATCTTCAAAGGATAGCCTTTTTTATTGACCTCACCTCACCCCCGCCCCCTCTCCTAATTAGGAGGGGGGGGGGAGTCCCGCCCCTTGCGAGGAGCGGGGTTTCGCGGGACGAGAAGAAGGGATATAGAATCTAAAATATTAAAATAAGCTTTTCTATGCTCGCTCGGGGCGTGCCTAATTATTGACAAG